>Ga0233336_1000150_pt1 | contig 12719 bp, 5 predicted proteins | sample GEONDECOMP225_FD_183636 | JGI IMG/M metagenome (GOLD analysis project Ga0233336, IMG submission 183636) | Leaf litter microbial communities from Shasta-Trinity National Forest, California, United States - GEON-DECOMP-225 | ecosystem: Environmental > Terrestrial > Plant litter > Unclassified...
AGTAACTAGTTTTATCTTTCTAACTAGAAAACTATATTTGTTATTGCTGTAGTTCAACTCTTCTAGTTCTAAAGGTGTCGGGCTTCTGTCATCACTTACGAGAATTCAAAACTGACTGAAAGAGTCAAGCTAAGATATGAAGCATAACGTATTTAAAGTCAGGGCCATTGCTTTACTTATTTCATAGGGGTAATAGGGTCTGGTCTACAATGGAGTGCGGCGAATAACGACGGGATTCGAACCTGAGGCGCTCTGTACCCAAAACAGATGCGCTAACCGGACTGCGCTACACCTTGTCTCACTCCTGCTAATCCCAGTGAACTGTTCGGCAGATTCCCACGCGTTACGCACCCGTTCGCCACTTTGCTTGCTGTGCCCCACGACAAACCCGCTGCATTATCTCATTTTCGTTTTACTCGCTGACCCATTATGCAAAAGGTACGCCGTTAGGGCGAGCCACGAAAAGGTCACAATACAACTCGCTATGCAGCAGCTTCGCTCCTTCAACTGATTGTTCGCATCGGATTAGATTAGTCCCAAGCCTTACTACCTATGGCAAGAACGTCTCCCTGCGCATATTATCATATGTGACTAAGCTAACTAGCAAACGAAGGAAACTATGTGAACTAATAAAGACAACAAGAAGCCAACAAACACAAAAACTAACTTCTCAACTAGGAACAATAGGAAGTGGGGGTTTTACATACGGCCGATAATGCCCTCCAGAGGCCGAACCAACAAACAAAGGGGATATGCTAATAAACCAATAGCTAGAGCAGAGCGATAATAAGAGCATAGCGGTCTTAGAAAGAGCTTTAGCACAAAAATAGGGAGGCGGAAGCCGGCCGATGCCAATACGTTAAAGGCACTTGTCTCCATATTCGGGAATGAGCCATAGTGCTGGTGCTGCTGGTGCTTGCTGAGCCTCATTCTTTCGCTTTAGCTCATGGTGCTTGCTGAGCCTCATTCTTTCGCTTTAGCTCATGGCTTATCCACAATGAACGGTATGGAACACTGGGACTACTTAGACTAAAACACACTGGACACGGTATGGAACACCGTTATTACATCGACAGCATAGGGTTGGCATTTATTTGTCACCTTGTTACATTAGTCCGTGGGATTGTACATTGTTTATACCACCATGAGTCCGTTCTACCAATAGATCCTTTCACTAGAGGCCGTGGGAATAAATATCCTTTCTATTGGTTATACCACCATTCAACTAAGACCAACCCGAAAAACTACCATCCCAATGGTTCAACGGGAACCTGGATAGAGCGACAGCTAATGGTTAATTTTTATGTAAAGCTTTAGCCTTCAACGAACACTCAACGGAACAGAACACTGTGACGAAGCCAACTAACGGTACGGTTTCCACTATACTATTTCACTTTTATTTTCCCATAAACTACTGGTTCAATTTTTACCTGTTAATCGCTGACGCTTATGGTTCATCGGTCACTAAGATCTTTAGATTATTGTGCTATTGAGACCGAAATAAATAATGCCTTCTGGTTGGGGAATGAGAGCAAACAATTATGACTACAACTGCCTTGGTTTGCTTGGGTCCGATAGAGTCAATGTAAGGAAGTCTGGTTGGGTGAGCGAACAATAGGAAGACTGTCTTCTGTTCTTTACTCGATTTACTTATGTTGAGACTGCTGCTTACAATTTCACAGGTACCGGGCCAGTTGCAACGCGGACTGCGCGGTATCTATCTGCAGCAGGATCTATCTATCTATAGCGGTTTGTTTTTATGCAGCGGGATCTATTCCTTATCTGGAACGGTAACTCTACTTCTTTTCTGGATCAACAGTCTTTGATGGGTCTTTGGATCGTACTACTTACTCTAATGACTATCGGGAATAATATTATTCAGCGGGCTTCTTTTCATGGCTGCAGCAGGAGGATCTATTATCTTATCTTAAACCATATCCTTACTTTATCATTAGAATTTGGAGGAGGATTACCTTTCATCACCTTGACACTGTCGCTGCCGTGCCGCTTGGATACTTCGAACCTTTTGCCCCTGGCTGGGCTTGGGAATCGATCCTTAAGAGCCTGGCTGGGATTGGGATTTTATCCTTAAGAGCCGCCGGACTTTTATTCACTTGATCTATGCATTTTTTTTACAGGTGTTTTTACCTATACATAGATAGAGCTCCAAATAGTTCCGCTTTTTCTGCATTATTCAGAGCCAATCTCTTTATTACGTGCCAATATGGGACGGAGCCCGGCTTAACATATTGTTTAAACGGGAGATAGATAGAGAAAACCCCATCTTAGACAATAAAACTTCGTTATATTACATGGGAATAGCACACAATAATATATTTTATTCTCTCGCTGGCGGCGGCTTAGCGGGTTCTTATCGTTCTCGCTTCTTAGCTGGCTCTACTTCTTCTTCTCATTATTATTTTCTGCTGGCTTTCTTCCTAGCCTTTCTGGCTTCGATGGCTGCTTCTTCTTTTTTTTATGGCTTATTATCCTTCGCTGGTTTGGATTTCATTTATTTTATTGATTCTTCTGACCCGGAGGGGTTAGAGACGGTGCTCAGATTATTTATACTTTTCCTGAGTTTCCGGATCTCCATGATTATGGTATTTTGGAATTTTATTATTTAGATTATAGCATGCTGCCCCTCTAGCAGTCGGCTCGTAGGCGCGGACTACCTGGTTGTTTCGGAATTGCACTTACCGTAGCAGAACCCCACGGATTCACCAGCACCTCGCCCACACACTGGCATAACCAAAGAGGCTATACGGCGATCAGGGCTATGAGTGGGATAAATAGGGGAAGGAGCGCCGCTTTCCCTAGTTAGTTGGGGAAGGAGGAGCGTTAAGCCCTTTCCTGAGGAAGGAGGGGAAAGAGCTATTATTAAGAGGTAGTACCTACTACTAGAATGGATCATCACTAGGGACCAAAAATTACCATTTATAGCAAAACACAGGCAAGCGGCACAACAATAGGACTATATATGTAAATTATCACGATTGAACTATCCCACCCAAAGTCTGCCACTGGTATAAGCTTACATAGTAGTAGCATCCCAGCTTCCCCGCTCCTCGCTTTGTTCCAAATCCATATCCCAAGTGAGCAGATCCAGGTGACTACACTTTTACAGTTAGAAAGCCAGTATATCCGCTAGTTACAGTTAGAATTCATTCTCTCGATTGATACCCAAACCCACCAATAGCTTTGCCTATGCTGCCTTTGGTAGTGCTTTTGTTGCTTTCACAAAGAGTGAATATAAGAATTGCAACTGGCTCTGAATCGCAACCTATTTTGAACAAGTCAGCAGTCTTGAACGATGATGAATTATAGGAGTAAATATTTTTAAATGGGACTGGAACTCAATTCACTTACTAGAATGTGTTTTCTTACGCCTCCGGTGGTGTCTATGCCCTTGTATTTGCATTACTTCTTGGAACACTAAAAATGTTGGAATACCTATAGGAACTGGAACTGCAGCAGCTGGTACTTACTAAGCAACATCTATAGAAACAGCAGCTATTGTTGGAACATCATTCCTACTTATATATCGCTCAAGGCTGCGGAACACAGTCTATGTCGGAACAAATTGACTAGGTTATCCCTTACTTTCATTTAATTCAAGTAAGTAACACGTGCTAATCCCCGAACACCACTTATATAAACAAATGCATTTGTTGGAACACTACATCTTGGAACACTAAAAATGTTGGAACATCGGTTCTAGAAACAGACGAGCACTTTCTTTCTGGGAACATCAGCTTCTTTTGGAACAATTGACTTATTAGTTACCTAAAGACGGAACTTTAACCAGCTCTTCAACCGGAGGATCCGCATCTAGATATGCTCGAACTGGATCTGCTACTACTTTTTCCATTATTAGATTAAGTTGCAATTCAACAACAATTGGATCCGTATCCAAATTTGTAATGGGTAGCGGGAATGTTGGCCCTGGTAAGGTGGGTGTGGGGTGAGGCTAAAGGTGCTAGGCTAAAGGTGCCGGGCTAAAGGTGAAAGGCAAAAGGGGTAAAGGTTCCTGTCTTCTGCCTGATGGTGGCCTTGGTGAGTCTGGTGATGAAGGCGAAAGGTGAAATAAAGGTCAAGGGCTGTTCCGTCGAGGTAGAGTAAAGAAAATAATAGGAAACAGTTCAGAGCGAAAGAACAAATAAAATAGAAATGCTCATTTATAATGCATGTTAACACACCTATACCTTTAAGGGAATTACAGCGGATACGCTTTTATCATAGCTACACCTCGAAATAGACCTCGACCCTTGACCCCTTAGCCTCCACCTAAACCATGGCCCATAGAGACCCTGAATTTCGACAGGAACATAGCCCCTGACTGACTCTCACCCTTTAACATCGAACTCTTACTCGAACTCTTCCCTTTACGGAGGAAACAGAGCCCTCAAAATAGATCCTATACCCTATACCCTTGACCTCGAACTCCGGATATAAGGAACTCTCCCTAGAAACTACAACTCACCCTACGAACTGAAGTTACTCAATATTTATGGCTTTACTTATGATGTACCTGTTTAGAAGAATCCCCAGACACATTGTTGCTTGCATTCACGCTAGGAAGGGAGTTACACTAAGGGAAGTGCTGGGTGCTTATAGTTATTGAGTTATCGATACTGAATGGATTCTTAGAGGAGCGCACAATTGGGAAGTCAGGTTTATGTTTTTGTGCCTTTGGACTTCCAGACAAGACTCAAAGCGTCGTTGCCAAAAAAAACGTCCTCCACCGTTGAGGAAGATCAGAACAGGCTAAACAGGAGCATTGGAGAGGGCTCAACCAACATTAATATATAATGGATCAACTCGTGCTTATGCGGGTATAAAGCCTCTCTTCTTTAAGCTAGGAAATGAAATCCCTATGCTTGAGTCAGTGATCACTATGCCTTCTTCTGCTTTGGTCATTCAACTAATCTCGTCTGGTTGGGCAAGTAATCGAGAAATCAGGAAGAGCCTTTTGATTCTGTGGAAACAACTCTGTCCTCCTCGTCCATCGCCCCTGTAAGCCAGCCTGCTCTCGTTCGGTTTATAGTAATTAGCTCCTCTCGTAACAGGTCACTGCTATCACTTCCGGCGTATAAATAGCCTTGATTGCTTGAAACATAAACAATTTGGTTTTTTACTCTATTGCATAGCCTTTTGTTTTCCCTGCCTTGTCAGGCTCATCTGAGTCAGCGGGTCTGGTCTTAGGTCCGCTAGTATCTCTGTCCTTCCACTTCGAAACTATCCCCTCGAAGTCGTCCCTGTTCGCTAGCAATCAATCCCAACTCCCATTAGCCACTGTCTATACTGTTATAGTGTGTTTCATAAAGTGCCGCCCATCTCCATTGCTATGACAGCCTCTCGGTCCACTCGATAAAGTGGTCTTTCTATTGTTGGCACAGATGCCTCCTTTGAATAAGGCATACCATTTTAACCAGATGATACTAAAGCTGAACTAGCAGAGGTGGTCCTGCTCTTGATCCAATGTGGAGACAAGTTCGTTATACCCGACTCGTTTAAGAAGAGAAGAAACAATTAGAGAAGAATTCCTTTTTCAATTTATTCAACTCAGCCTTCAATTTCCTTAGTTTCATGCAAAGTTGGTACATCGGAGTCCCTACAACAGCTTCCTCCCACACTCTTGCTACTAAATGTAATAAATCCGGATGATCCGCCCAGAAATTGAATAACTTAAATGGAATATTCGCTCTCGGGGTAGATAAGCAAGTTTAACCACTAGGGGAAAGTGATCCGAAACTCCCGGAGGGAGGAATTGAACATCTGACCCTGGAGAGGAACATTCCCACTCCATAGTGATTAAAGCACGGTCCAGCTTTCTTAGGATAGGGTCTTCATCTCAACAAGCAACGGCTTTCGCGCGTTGGCAGCTAGCAAGCAAAGGATAAGTGTCACAGACCTGCCAGCCGCCATAGTGAGTGGATAAATATATATCCCTCCGATTTATCCGGCAAGCAGCTAGGGAAGCATTTATTCCCAAGCGATAGGGCTTGGAATTAAGATTGATGCCTTAGTCCACTCCGAGATAGAAAGATACCAATAATGGAAAAAGATATGCTCTTTAACTCCAACAGTAGGTTTATCAGTTACTATCGGTAGGGACGGGAGACAAAACTGCCACTGATGGGAAAGCGATAAGAAGCCTGAAAGCGATTCTGACACAAGATACGATGACAGGAAGGGAATTCGATCAGAAATAGACAGAAAAAAAAGGCTGCTAGGCTCCTTTCTTTCTCATAGGAGGGGTTCGCATCCAACCCTTATTGAGACCCCTCGCTAGGACACTTAAGTGAGTCGGGTTTCGATCCGGTTCCGAAATGAGGCGGTGTTACCAATGACTCGATACCCCGCTGCTACCGAATTAAGAAAGAAAGATAAATCAACTATATGCTTAACTCATGCCCTAGGAATCCCTAGACACAGGGGGTACGAGCTAATCTTTTACTGGAGGGAAAGCTGGGTAAAAGCATAGAGCGTGCGGGCTCAGCTCTCGCCCTCCTCCCGCCCGTTACGCTTCCAAACCGATCGCTATCGTTTTCTTGCTTTCTTGTTGTCTTTAATTGTTATAGAACGGCTTTATATCAGGTATAGTTGGTAGAATTAAGTGGGATGAAGCCTTAGTGGATATAGCAAGTGTGCCGGGGATGCGGCTCGAGCGTAGTAGGTCTGGACGCCTAGCATGAAACAGCCTTATCTGGTAGCGGCACTATACTAAGGTATAGTATCTCTCTAGCTTCCAGTCTATAGAAAACGTAGTTAGCAGAGGTAAGTCTGTCTGGCGTTCCCTCGCGTAAAGGGCGACTTTGGCATCGGCTCTCTCTCGTTAGGTAATTACTGAGGCGAAAAACAGCTCTCTCGGAAGTCAGTTTCCTCGCCATCTTAGTGGGACTAGTCTAATAAACTTTCACTTTAACTGCCAAGACTCGGATTTGTTTTGTTTTGGTAACGCTCTTCTATAATTACGTTTAACGTCCCTTTATGACTTTCCCGATCGGCGCCTCGGGTCGGTAGCCGGGCTCCGGGACATTACTACCACGGCTACTATCGGCCCGAGCCCAAAGAAGGAAAAGAACGGACTAAAGCGAGGAGTTCATTGGCCATACATAGTGAAGGGGATGGGGGTCAACCTCTTTCATGACCCATGGCCCCAGTGTGTCACTTGGTTTAGCATTTTAAGTAGGGTTGGTTTTATCTGGTCTCGTCGAACGAGTTTGCCAGAGTCATTTGGATTTGAATTAGTGGTTTAGCCACTCTCCCTAGAGATATCTACATTGCAGTCTACTACTTCCTCCTAGCCTCTTCTAAGTTCGCTATTCACAGTTATTCAGTAAAGAGCCTATACCTGGATTTGTATGCTGGCATCATTCAGTACTAAGTGTTGGGGAGGTCATCTTATTGGGTGACTTCAAGGCCTGCACCATAGCTCTCCAAATTGCTCTGTGGGAGGGTCCTTTGACCTCCTTGTATGAAATCTCCGGTGTGTTTGGGCAGCAATTCCTATGGCCACTTTAAAGGGTAAACAAATAGTAAGGGGGTATAAATACTAGAAATGGATTCAAGGTAAACGACTGACTCTGGATCTATATATGCATATTGAATTGGATCTGCTTCGGCTCCTTCTAGGTTCTTTCCTGCTACTCTTGGCTATTATAAATTAGGTAGCAAGAATTACATGCTTTTATCATGAGAATGCATCATGGGTTGTCCTCAATAAATTAAGTGGTAACATTAGGAACACCAACTCATTCACCTCCCCTTGGTCGGGTTAGGCCAGCTTGTTCTCTCTATGAATTAAGCTCATTACTAGCAGATTTATTATACAGAGTCGACCCAATAAACCTACCAAAAAACAACTAAGCGATACACCAGACAAACGAACCAATCAAAACCATTATGGGTAGCTTCCATCAATCCAGAAACTAACCCATCAACTAAAACTATAAACTGCAATTACGCCCTTCCAATACCAGAAACTCTCATCCAATACGCACTGAGGAAACAAAAACAACAACAATCGGTGGAGGGACACCACATGGAAACTTTAACCTTGTCTCTGCTGAAACCTATAGAATTGAACCGAGACCTAGGCCTGCCCGCATCGAAGAGCAGCCCCGCACACCCACCACGGTTAGCTGATCTCGGAGGAGGGTAACTTACCTTATATTCTTTCTATTTTAAAACCCTGGGTGAACAACAACGCTTGGCACACAGAACAACATTTTTCACACCATTGCTTCATAGAAAAAACACATTGAATAACATCATGAATTTAGCTATTAATTTTTACAGATTTAGGGAACAACAACCTCCAATTATTCATATTTTACCCATCATCCTAGGAAGTACCACGGTAACCCAACCCTAGCTAATTAGGGGAGTCTCGAATTAACTGAATTGGGGAGTAAAGAATTAACTCATGTTTCTCAGCCATTTACCTCTTGAATGAACAGGGGTTTCCTGAATAGAATTATCTTTGGAATTTGCACATTGGTTTTGCTTGAAGAATCCGGCATACGCTAACTAGAATAATTGAAATAGCATATCCTTTAGGATTTATAGGAGTCATTATTTCACATTCCTAGCTCATCATTGGTTAGAAAGAAGGATTAGTAATGAGGAAGGAGGAAATACCACATCTGTTCTTTATAGCTTGAATTAGGACGTCTATTCTTTCTATTGGGATTAGGAACAAGCCCCGCGGGGCCAGCCAAAAGAGCGTAGTAGGTTGTTTCTCCTCAATAAATATGCTTTTGCCTCGCGAAATGAGATATAAATTAGCTTTTCATAATTAAACATGGTTTTTTCTTTTGAAATTACATCTCTTGTCTCTATCAATTATATATACATAAGCAGCTACCAATAATTACATGTTATAGCTACCAGTTCTAGCTACCAATTATAACATGTTCACTTCACACTTCTACCACGACTTTCTATACATCTTATAGTCTATCAAATCACTAGACATCTTATATGCATTTCTTCTTGAGGTACATAACCATTATTGTTGGTTCTTGAAAGAAGGGTGCATCGTCTAATAAATATGTGTGTTATCTTTACTTAAAACAGAGGATGATACATATATTATTTGAAGTGAAGAACTCATACGCCTCAGCTATACGGAAGAGGTGGCATGCTATCAAGTATCAATACTAGGTAGTCCTCCATCGACGATATACTGTGACCGACCGACGGGGGTGACACGGTGTAGAGGGATCAGCACTTCTTGGTTTTATTTGCTTGGCTTTATGTTGGTTGATTGATTGGACTGGCTGATTGGTAGAGATGCTTTATGGTAGAAATTGAGTGTTAGCTTGCCTGCATGAAATCTGAGAATCTATGGTTAGTAGGACAGAGTAGGTGAGTAGGACAGAGTATTTGCGAGGAGTAGTAATAGTGGAGCGTATCACTTCTCTCTTATAGGACTGCCCTTGCTCTAGTAGTCATAGTCATAGTGTTGCGTATCGCTTCTCTCTTATAGGGAGGTAAAAAAACCCACATCGCCCAGAGCGAATGAAGAGAGAGACCATTGGAATGTATTCTAGTTTATTATGCTCAGAGCGTCCTTCCTCGGACCTGTGTGTTTTTTAGGTCGTAACGTTTCTAGAGGGTGCAAGGTATACAGGGCGGGATCTTGTATACGGGGATATCTATTATATGCTGGGTGGGTTACGTACCAGAGAGATTGCTTTGTCCAGCCATATTAGGTCCCATGCCAAGAGCATAAATGTATATTAATAAGACACTGAGGCGCTAATGCATTATTTACGAGCTCCGCCCCTCGGCCCCCTTTATTTAACCCCCCCTTCAATTCTAGGTCCTTATTTTTAAATTAAAGCATAATCACATTTATAGTGTAAAAGCCTCATCTTAAGTGGGTCCTCCTTTCAATATAAAAGGGCTATTAATGCTTCAATATTAAGCAAAGACATAACTCCAAGAGCTTTAGTACGAGTATAGTGGCCACATTAAGGGAATCTGGGGCCATATGAGGGGGATTGCAGGATTGGGCATTTTAGTTACTGCAAAACTTAAGTTAGATGTTTAAATGATGAATCGGTAGCTGCGGTCATACGCAAGTCTAACTTTTGAACATATAAAAATTATACATTTACGAAGGTGCGAAGCTCTTGCTCGAGAAAAAGAGAGCAAGGAAAATGCAACTTTGAAATGTTTTAAATTGTACATTTAGGAAGATAAATGCAACTTTTAACAGACCTACACCCAGTTTTAATAATTCACTGAAAGAAATACTGCAAGCGGGAATACATTTAGAGTCCTAGTGCCTGTGGAAAGACAGCCAGCGAGAATACATTCATAGTCCAAGTGTCCGTGGAAAGACAGCAATCTGGGAATTACTTAGGAAGGTTCCCTACCAGTTGAAGCATTGGGTCGAAGGAGAAAGCAACCAATCTATGTTGCAATAGGATATCACTCGGCTCCATGAAGCCTTGGGGAGAGGTGAACCCAACCACTTAGTCCCGGGACATCTAGGCAGGGTCCAGACCAGGAATCCTTTTTGGAAGCATGCACCCCCAGTCTTGAGCCCAAATAGCATATCTATGTTTTAAGTATGTAGTCCCAAAAATTGATATTTATGGACTGCCTGAACATCAAAACTCGGTGCTGTGTGGCCTGCTACATGAGTGGTAGAATCTATGTCTTTTCAGCTGCATATCAGGGGAGATCCCCCGAACCCCCAATTAGCCCAGTTAAGCAGGAAGCAGTTAGGTAGCCCAGTTCAGTTAAGCCCAGTTAATGAAGCATTTTTGTTTTAGACAGCTTTATATCAGGGGGGTGAAGAGGCGATTGTCAACCCCCCGAAACCCCATACTTCGTCGTAGCTATACATGCGTGGTAGAGAGCTCAGTGGACAATCAATCAATCCAGGTAAGCTTCGTAGGTAGCTATGTTTTGCCTTTGCTTCCCAGTTACGTTACGAACATCCAAGTTAGGGAGCTCAGTTTTAGATCATGAATCCGAGTTGGGTAGCTCAGTGAAATTCATTAAACAGTTAGGTAGCTAAGCAACCTTTTCTCCCCAGTGAGGTAATCCAACTGAATGGGCCTTTTCTCCCCAGTATTTACTGCCTTGATCCGAACATCCAATCTCAGTGTGGGCTACATGCGTGGTAGAATCTATGTAGCTAAGTGCGGATAGCTTTGGGGTGATTCCTCGAAAACCCCACGTCATTAATCTATGGTGGGATAATCTATGTAGCTAAGTTTATAAGCAGTAAAGCCTCACTTTACCTTAATGATGCCTAACATAGAAGGGGAAAATCCATTTGTTTTCCCTAAATATACAAGTTTTACCAGCCTGAATAGAATGAACTCCAAGGCCTCCGTAAAGGTAGGTCTAGTAGCCACATCGAAGGAAATGAGTAGCCGTCTCTAGGGCAATGGCGGGATTGAACACTTTGCTTACTGCCAAAATGCATTTAAAGCTTTGATATAAGAATGTACTCTGGTGGTTAAAGAGGGATATTTGGTAACAGTAAAGGTAAAGGTAGTGTAAAGGGTTCATAGTCAGAGTGCCGTACCAACTAAGCATTCATTCATTAAGCAAGTGTGATAAAGCATCTCCAAGCAATGCTAATGCTGCTGTTTGTCTTAATTCATCAATTGTATCTGGGGCTGACCGGGTGAAGCTAGCTCGTTCCGTTCGTTCCCCCGAAAAGCTAAATAGTGCTGCTACGACAAAGGCCTTCCTGGCTGACGCAAAAATAGAACAGGGTTGTTTAAAAACTTAAGTAAAGCAAGATAGGATACCTGGCTGAAGCACAAGAGGTTTGGGCACATAACAAAGTTGGATAAATGAGGCTCGATAGAGGTTGTTGGTAAATATAACAGGGTTAGTGGTAAAACTTAAGTAATGCAAGGTAGGATAAAGTTTTATAGAAGAGTGTCTACCCACTAAGCATGACTCCCTCCCCTAGGATGAAACAGTTAGCAGCGACCAGATAGTCCAGATGATGTTGGATGCCAGGTTGACCCATAGAGAGAGATATCGCCCCGCTAGAGCATTAATACTGCTTAATAAACTGCTGAAGATAGAGCCCGCGCAGTCCGCGTTCGAAATGAACCTGCTCACCAATCGCACGTGGTGGACTAACCCGCGTTCCCACCTATCCTACCTATTCCCCGCCTTCTTACTTATCACTTTTAGAATTTGCCCCACCTTACTACTTTTGCACCTTTACCGCTTCTTTCAACTTACCTTTATACCTTTGCAGAACGCTTCGCTCAACAAACCCGAGCACCTCACGGGCCATCTTTACGCATGGACACCCCTGGCTAGACATTCCACACACCCTTGGACAGAACCCCGCTAACCTTCCTGCCTTTTTAGTATTACCGTTACACCAGCACATTTTTCACAAAACTTCGTATTAACCCATGGCAGTAGCACACGATTATATATTACTCATCGGAACGCTAAAGACACGAATATTGCCATTTTAGTTTCCAACTAGTGATGCAACGATACTCGCTGGTCTGAATCTATTGCTAGCTTCCTGTTTTCTTATATATTCCCACCCAACCTCTGGCTCGGATTGCAGTAATTAATTACGAATTTTTGGATTGCCTCCCTACTCTTGCTGTTTTTACTCGATTGTCCGTGGGCAGAGCAAGTTTTTAGCTTGTGGGCCTTGCCCTCCCTTTGGTCAAGCAAGCCTTTCCTGACAAATAAGGAAAAAAGTG
>Ga0233336_1000151_pt1 | contig 12687 bp, 6 predicted proteins | sample GEONDECOMP225_FD_183636 | JGI IMG/M metagenome (GOLD analysis project Ga0233336, IMG submission 183636) | Leaf litter microbial communities from Shasta-Trinity National Forest, California, United States - GEON-DECOMP-225 | ecosystem: Environmental > Terrestrial > Plant litter > Unclassified...
TGTTGAGCGTTTTTCTGTCAAGGTCGCCGGTTTCGGAGGTTGTTCCGCGAGCGGTCTCAAAACTATATGAAGCGGTAAAAGCACGAGTGATCCTTCTTATAATGGTGCCTTTTGGAATAGTTAAGGTCGGACAGTGCTTTCACACTTACGGGAGATGAGGGGGATCGCAGACTAACCACTTTAGCAACTAGCCACTTTAGCAGTTCGAAGGACCAACAGCTGTGTTTCCAGCCTTTCATTTCATATACCATTCCCGTATGCCGTACCTCTTATTTCATCTTGCTATACGTCTAAGCTTTCTCCCATCGGTAGTTTAAAGCAGAACTGAGACTGGATGTAACTAAACAAAAAGGGATATAGGGGCGATAGGAGGGCACGGTAAAGCAGGTAAGCGAAGGCTCTCTCTCTCGCTCTGTGGTCTTGTGTAAAGCCTTTCCGCCCTTTATTGATCTTCATTCTAAGTGAGCAGGTCGAAAGCTGTTGAGGTGATAGCACTAGTAAGCAGGGAAGCAGAAGCAAGAGGTCTTCAAAGAACTTTTGTGTCATAAAGCTTCTCGGTCGCATTTCATTGGTCTCTAACTAAGGCAAAGTATAGCTTAATCGTTCATCGATCTTCTCTTCTGGAAGGCCTCAGGCCGTCCCTCCACGAATTCCGATTTCTGTGTTTGTATTAAAGTGTTGGTAGCTTCTAGCCTCGAGCTGGAAAGTCTCATCGGCGGGGGTACTGTAGAGAGATCATAAGTCTCTATAATTGAGACTCAATCTATACAATCAATAAGTATGTGCAATATACCGTTGCGATATGCTCTTTCAAATAGATTACAGATCTTCCCGCTTAGCTGCACTGCCCAGGTAATAACTATTTTCGGGTAAGTATAGGGAGGTCAGTAAGTAAGAAAGGAGGGTCCTGTTTCATTTTCCTGCCTGCTTAAAGCCTGCTTTAAGGGGAGGGAAGGACTTTGACACAAGTATTGCATCGTAAGATTGTATTTGAAGATTGTATTGTCAAATTGTATTTCAAGATTGTATTGTAAGATGGGATGGCATCATAAAATCAGATCGCGCATCATTACCTAAACATAGCTGCATATAGGGTTATTCATTAAAGCTTACTTCATAGAGATGTTTGATTACATGGTGGAAGCTGATCTCTAAGCTATACGTATTCAATGACCTATATATTAGTTAGTGGTGAAACAGATGTGCTTATCTATAACATATGACCAATGTAACCTAATCTGATCCCTTTCTCATTGATTATAGATCTACTTATACTAGTAACATGAGTAGGATAAGCTCTTTGTGTATCCCTTTCTCATAATTATGCAGATACTTATATAGGAGTACTAGTAATCTCACTATGATAAGCTTTTTTTTATAGAGTCCATCTTAGTTATTCTAGAAATACCCTAATCATCAGCTTAATATGGATACTAGTTTATTCCATAATGATGAAATCATCATATCTAAGACAATAGTATGTAGTATATACCTCGTGATTACACTCATTACTCCTTATAAGGGTTCTACTTATATTGAGATCTATAAGCATAGAGTCATAGTTAATAGTGAACATAGCTTACATAGACACTACATGCTTGATCTATTACATATCACACCTTTTACATGCTGCTTCTAAACTAATGGGAATATAACACATTACCTTGTAGAGATACACGAACAAAAATGTTGGTTACAGCCTAGGAAAACAGATAGAAGTGAAACCCTATTCCAAGTAACTAGCTCGTATCCATAATATATGAGAATAGATCTCTCATTAGTATAACAAGGATGAGCAAGAGGTATATAAGTAATCACAAGCCATACTAGTTCTATCATTCTAATACATATTATCCCTAATGAATAAGAGATAAGCACGATCATAAGAGCTAAGTGCATGAGATAAGTCTAAGAGCTTAACTTCTCCTTACCTGTGTTGTACATGGTATGGTGTTTTATCTATTATAGTTATTTATTATTATTATTGATGGTGTTGGAACAGTAATACGTATAAGCTATGTGTCTAATGGTATTATCCTAAGAATTACTAAGGATTTCATATGAAGCTCACTTGTACTAGTTTCGATAGGTGGAGATACATATTACTATTAGATTACAAGTAAACATATAACTTCGTTCTTATTACTTAGATTACAGGAAGAAAACCTGTGTAACTTACAGGCAATGAAGTATTCCCATATCATTTAGAATGTCTATGATCTCTATTACTTTTATCTATGGATTATTATAGCTTACTACACGTTAACCTAGTATAAGCTCAATATAGCACTTTACCTTATTACTGTGTATTAGTGCCATTACTTACTACTTATATGATAATAGTATTATTATTGATTCATAGGATTAGTAAAACAAGAAGAAGCTGTAACCATTACGTACATACTGCTTATACATGTAATTTCTATAAGTATTACTACCATTAGTGTGATATGTGTACCCATTCATCCCTTAGTTCATGTGTATCGCACGGTTTTATATGCTCACCCAGTCAGCTCTAATTTGGCATAGATACAATGGACATACTACTGGTATCTTACACTTAGAACTAATAGCATGACTAATATATACCATAGCCGAGTAGGATACTCTTAACGACCCGTCGGGTTCTCGAACTTTCCTTTTTAAGCAGACAAATTTATTATGTAATTGATGTAAGGACTAGTCAGGAAGCCTAAACAGGAGACATAACCGGGAGGACGAGAACAGAGCAGCAGCCATACCTCAAACCTATACCCTTGAACTATACACCCCACATAGCCAATCATAGACAGACAGAAGGTAATCGCCAATAGCTTATAGCAGGTAGACAGTAGGTAGTACTTGCTTTAAGGTCCTTGATAGGCATAGCCAGGAGTCATAGCAGCCACCGGTTGTAATTCATTATAGTAGCCAGTAGGTATATAATCCCAGGAACAGGGGGTTATCCCAGGAGTCAACGTCGCTTGTCAATGCACACTCAATCTAACTAAGTTTATCAGTTCCAAAACCTACAAGAAGAAGACATCTCCAAAACGGACAAGAAGACATCTCCAAAACGGACAAGAAGACATCCAATAAGAATTCACCAATTGGTTTCCAAACAGAAAAGAAGACATCGGCACCTGGCATTGAGTGCATCAACACTTGGAGCAACACCTGGCATCGACTCGTGGCAGCATGGAGTACCGGCATCGACTCTTTACGCATACCTGGATTGATTAACAGCATCGCCACCTGACATCGACTACATGAAGTACAAACATCGAGTGCATCAACTCTTGGGATCGACAGCATGGAGAGTAACCAGCATGGAGTAACCAGATAGATACCAGATAGATACAGCATAGAGTAACCAGCAGTAACCAGTGAGATATCCTCTTGGGATCTCTCCTACCAGCATTGAGTACCGGCATTGAGTACCGAAATAAACTCTAGGATCGACAGCATTGAGTAGCCCCCTTGTTAGATTAGGCCCCTCCCATTGTTTAGCGGAGCCCAGTGTATTAGATCCAGGGGATTGTATCAGCGGATTCAAGCCGGGTAGCCAAGCATGGATTAGAGCCAGTGGATTAGCACCCATCCCTTCCACTCCCATAGCGAGAGCCATGGTAATTGGCGCATCGACTCACCTCTTTAGCATATAGTTCTCTTCTGTGCCCCCTTCGCCTTATTTGATCGAAAATATAAGACCCTCCTTCATTCGCCCTTCCGGTTCCAACTTAAAAAGCCGGTGCTGTGGGAGCGAGCTCCATCAGGCTCCACTCGCCTGGCGTGCTTGGTAGCTTGAATTCGCTCTCAGTGAAAGCTTCCCTGCTGGCTAGCCTACCTGAGAATCACGGAATAGTTTATCAATAGAATACAGGACTACTGACCACTAGCTTTGCTTTCGCTGACTTGCCAGCTGTCAGTCTATACATGATTACTTAAGAATAAGAAGAACAGCCTTCCGTAACTCCAATGCTTAGTTGGTTGTTAGGTTGTTTTTATCATATGGAGGAAGACTTTCGAATCAAACCACTAGCTGTAAGTCGCTCTCCCATCAGGATGGAATTCCAGAGAAGGAACCACTAGCATAAAGTGCTTATTCATTTGCTTGCTTCCTTGCTTAGAGCTAAGCTTTGGTACTTGATTGAGCAGGCGGAACTGGAGCAGGGACGAATGAAGAGGGCGCGGATAAAGAGAATAGGCAGATTGTAGAGTAAGTGCGTAGAAATAAAGTATCAACAGTATATCCTCGTTTTCGTGAAGTAGAAAAGGTGAGAGCTGAAATATAACTGGACCAATGGAATATCCAGCCTGTTTAAAGATAAGAGTTAAGGTCTGAGGCAAAGGTATGGAAAGCGGAAAGAGATAGTAGCTAGAAGGTAGTTAAAACCCTATATTTATTCTCCCAAATGGACCAGCCAGGATCTTTTTTATGGAGCCATCTTGGGTTGGCCTGGCCACCTGGCATTACAAGCTTTCAGCAATAACACATTAATCCTTCCTTGGGCAGCTCGGTCATTTACTTACTTGCAAAAATTACATAGAAACACAACAAGGAAATGAACTTAAACCAAATGTTTTTGTCTAATGGAAAAGCTTGAAAAAATGGTGTCACCTAGGAGAATGTTGCTTGCAAATGGTAGCCAACACTCCCTTTGGGAGGTTCCTTTCTTCCTTAAGTGAAGCTAAAAAAAAGATTTGTAGTAGATGATTATGCACTTACTGTTGCTAGCTATGGTGACATTGAATGTGGGAATGGTGTAATATCTAATGTATATCATGTTCCTATCCTGAGTGCAAATCTATTGTTGATTCCCCAACTTATTCAGACTGACAAAAAGGTTTAATTCTGGCCAGATCGGTTTATTATGAAGGAAGTGAACAAGGATTGAGAAGTTCTTTTTTATCTGGTTGAACCAGTTCCTGTTGACCAAGTTTAAGTACCACTAGCAAGGGCGGATTCGGTTGACCGAATAACTCAAGTATACCTTATAGCATCAGATTAACCAGCAGCATATATAGTCTCAGCCGCAGGAGTTAGGGTGCTAGCAGCATCCTTTATCGGTAGCCATAGCCCTTTAGGGATATCGTTACGTAGAACAGCATTTTAGACTAATACGCATGAATGAAAACCCATTAGGGTAGAGCTTTCCCCCATTACTAGGTGCGATAAAGGGAGCAAGGTGGAATACATATAGGCTTATTTGGCTAGAGAAGTAAGATCTTTATCCATATATATAGGCAGCAGGAGATCCATCACTTTGCCTAATGTACTTCCCTGTCCCGGAACCAACGGCATACCTTTAAGATAAATAGCCATTAAGTAAAGGATAAGTAAAGGAAAATTTATAAGCAGGGCCTTTTACTTTTAAATGGTTAGTCCTAAAATCAATGGAGTAACGGTTACACTCTGCCTTGCTTAAAAAAAGAGAGAGGGCTATATTATTTACGTATTAAAACTAGTAGGATTATTTTCATAATAAACCAACCCCCGAGGGAAGCGCTATCTCTGAACTAATGAAGGTGCCGTTACCATTTAGTAAAAGCCGATTATCTACGATGCCCCGTTAGTGGAGTACTAGGCCCTAAACTCATGAGCTAGTGTGTAGTATATAAGTATGCCACTTCGGTATTTGGTAAGGTGGGCTCGAGCTGATAGCAGCTTTATGACTCTATATGTGGGGTTTGCCCTAGGTGTTTCTCTACGATGACAGGTTCACAGGTGCTTCGATCGCTAGTTGGTAAGCCCTGCCCTTCGCAATTGGTGAACATTTAGTCGGTTAGTTTGATCACTTCCTTCAATTGGTTCGCTCCACTCCACGGCATTGGTTGGCTTTGAGTGGCACCCAAAGCATAACCTGTATCTTGGTAAGTTTAAAAACATTTCGTTCGAGAGTCATAGCTCGCTGCATCAGTGTAAAAAAATATCCATTTAGACTTTCCATTTCGAGTGTCAATAGTAGGATATCCAACAGATGCAAAGGTGGAAAAGGCATAGGCTTCACCTATTGAACCACTTAATGGATGTGCTCGGGCCAGCTCTGTGGACATTACCCCTTCTGCTGGCTCCCTTGCCCTACTTGAGATAGAGTTTTTTACCAAAAATTGTAGGCTTAAAGAAGTCTGACCTAAATAGGAGCCTTCTCTCAAGAAGGTACAAAAAAATAGTAAAGGTAAACTTTGGATACCTTAGTCAGCTACTAAAAGTCTTTAATCGGGGTAGCTAAATAAAAAGGTAAAAAACGTATAATGTTTAGCCTTCTTCTTTAAGATATAAAGAAACAAATTATATTGGCATATTTAATAGGAATTAATAATTGTTCTTCATAATACTAGAGTTGGTAAATGTATTTCATTTTTGGGGTTATGCCCTACTCTGTTAAAATTTGAAACTATTATTCTATAAACTACTAAAAAAAGTATTGGATATAAAAATAGATAAAGTCCTGGATGAGTTTAAAGTGACAGAAGGGTCGAGGATGGAGAGGCTAGGGTTTTTCGGGTGTCCTTCAACTACGGGAGATTTGGAAGTCGAAGATATATTAGGGGGTCTCCGTGGACGCAGCTACTGTTGGCGAGGGGAGGCTAGATTTGAAGGTCCAGAGGCAAATTTTGTGCTTCGACAGTGATAAGGGAACTCTGCGAGTTTATTATACTTTTTCCTTTTCTCTTATACTATGTTCTCAACAGAAATATAGTGGGCGGAGGGGAGGTTTTTAACATTGGAATGGGTAAACTGTAAACTCTTATTAACCCCTATCTGCAATTAGATCGGATCCGAGCTGGTGAGTTTCGGTTAGCAAATGTGGGTGGGCTTCTAGATAGATCTGAGATCCAGTGCTCTGGTAGGGTTGGATACTATTAAATAGAAACCCTCTGCCAAATGGGAAGTATGAATGCCATTGCACAGGTCCAGATTTTTTCGAGGGTAGTGGAGGTTTATGGTCTTCGTGAGATCACTCGGGGGGCTTCATTTACCTTGCTAGTAGTTTCACCTTAATATATTGGATCTATAAAGAAACAGATCCAAGACAAAGCAGGGTCCCGGTGGCATCACAGCGACTTCTATATGAAAGAAAGCAGGTACAGTATCAACGTTTGCTTTCTGATTACAATATTTGTGGGGACTCAACTCTCATTCTGACTACAAGACTACGAGGAGGTGCTGTGGGAAAGAGAGCAGCTTCATCTTCCAAATATACAAAGACGTGGTAAAATCCTATTATGCCCCTTCACCTCCTCAGTCATTCAATTTGCCTGGTGCTTATATTGTGGATAAGATATATTAGGTTCCGCTTCTGGAAATGGCATCAATGGTATTCACTCCGCTTAACAAACCGGCGCAATTATTTGTATATTTAATGGATTCTGGTCTAAAACCACTGATCTGTACAAGTGGATTCATACAACTGGGACAGAAGAACGTAAGATTTCCCTCGGTTCCAAGGATTTATGAATAGTATATTTTCGAAACATTGATGTCTATCAGAAAGTATTGCAGGAAGGACCATGGTTCTGGGGAAGAGCTGGACTTTTAATAACTCCATTTTTTCCAGAATTCCACCCTAATTTGCTGTCCGTGACCAGAACTCCTGTATGGGTCCGATTGCTCAATCTGCCATTGCATTTTTGGAGTTTACCAGCCTTAGAGGACATTGGGAAATAAGTTGGGCATCATAATAAGAAAATTATATATATAATATTAAACCGCGATTACCTCTGAAACGTTCTCGGAGATATAGCGAAATAATATTTTTGGATATATGGTGGTGAGATCAGTCAGTCAGAATAATTTAGGTAACTTCAAATATAAATAGGATACATGCCCGGGACTATTCATTCTGAGTTAGGTTCCTTGGTGAACCATTATTTTACTTATATCATGCTTGGAATAAGCAAGCGAAGCAGCTGCGATTTCACCAAATAAAGCAGCCTTAGCTCTTGCTTGCCTCTATGGATGGCTCGTGGGAACACCATGGACGCATGCTTTCTCTCTGGTTGCTTACCTCTCTTCTAAAGACTGACACCTTATGTGGTAAAGACCTAATTATAGTTGGTATAAATAATTGGTAGAATGAAGAAGTTATCTTTGGCTGTTTTTATGGGTTCTCTCACTTCGGTAAATAAATATTAACTCTATTGTCTGTCCCTGGCTATGATGCCTTCGCTATAGGCTGTCCCAGTAAGTAACTATCAGTTTGCGAATAGCATGCATCCCGCAGGCAGGCAGTATGTAAAGCACTTTGGATAGTTCAGGCTAGCTAGCTGGTTGTCAGTCAGTATGTAAAGCAGAAAAGAAATAGAAGTGCACCCTGCTTGCTGGAAAGGACCTAACGCTATGCTCAGGCTTTGAAGGGAATAAATAAATGAAGGTAGGTTAAACTATTCCCTTTCGGGATAGTGTGCAATGAATGCTCCTCCGGATTGCAATAATGCCTTTCCCTTCGAGACAATCAATCAATAAACTGGGAAGGTGTTGTAAGCTTGCCCTTTTGGGTACACACTAATTAATGCCTATTCCTTCAAGTTGTACTAATGCCCTTCCCAGCGGATCCTGCGGGATAGTTTTTTAGCCCCCGTAAGCCTTAAGCTAAGTAAGCCCTCCAGAGATTCAGTGAGCCTTCCCCTTCGGGACAAAATAAAACCTTTTAAAGCTCGGGAATGCCTTTCCCTACCAGACAATCAATAAAAGGTAGAGAGTAAAAGGTAAGGTAATAGTATTAAAACCTATTTCCTTGGCCTTTGGAACAATCACTAATTACGTCTATTAAAGACTAAAACTATTCACTTGGTCTTGCCATGCCTTATGTAAGTTATATGTAAGGGCCTTGCCATGCCTTAACGAAGAGACCCACACCAAGGGTCCTTAAATGCCTCTTACTTTATTAACATGCACTTTACTATATAATTTTTGGGGAATAAAGGCTATAACGTGTCTTGTTTTCTTCCCTCAATGCGGGCGCCTTATGCCACGAAATAAGTGTACACCTGGTTGGAGTATCATAAGCTATTTCAAAGTGCTGTCTGGCTTCATGACTGGAACTCAGCCAGGGGAAAGGGGATTGAGAGTAGCTCGCGCAAGATAATTGATCTGCCTGCGCCTGCCTGATAGATTATACATATATAATAGCAGCAATTGTAAGGGAAGGACCTCACTGCGGTGAAAGGACGGACAAGCGAAGCAATATCTTTTTCAATTTGACGAGCGTAACTAAAGGTAAGACGACGAAAGGTTTAAAACTCTTTGGTCAGGATAGCAAATTGATCTTTGGTTTATAATGGTAGATATCAAATATATTGGAACTCGGCTTCAGATTGTAAATGTATTTCATTCTCAACAGAACCTTAGTAAGTATCTTTTTTCAAATTAAGTTTTGGGCTTGGTTCTTACACCCGTGCATGCAAGTGTTCCTCGCTTGCTGGTTGTCTGGGCTATAAATTGCGATTATTCCTGTTAACAAAAACTCCATACAAAGGCGTGGCCCTCCTTGTCCTCTTACGTCAAAAAGCAATTAAAACTTATAGTCCCAAAATGTTTATGTGGGCAAATGTATAATATAAACTACATGGGTTCACCCATCGAAAAGGCCCAATTATACCTTCATCTGTTTAAATAGAAAACCCTTTAATTCTGGCCCGACTTTTGTAATCCGGATTATTAACTAAATGAAATGCAGCTATGAATGCAAATACAGAATGAAACTAAGCTAACAACTAATATAATCCTAGATAGGAGCATTTATAACTCATTGATATGAAACGAAGGGGTCTCCTTTATATAAAGTACTAATGACTCTTGGCCTTCTACCTAACTGACTCTCGGCCTTCCTATTCTGCTTTGCTAACATAATTTACAGTCAATTTTGTTCTCATTCCAAATAAAATGATGTGGACAAAAAAGAAAATAATAAAAATTACTATTTTTCAAATATGAACCTCACTTATTAATGAATATTGCTTGAACGAGACTTACTTTAAGTAGGTAGCACCGGGAAAGCGGAAGTTTCATTTGTAATAACTCTATCCCTAGCAGCTACCCAAATTGCTACGCTCACTCTTCTAGCTACTCCTATATTTATACCACTAATAACCCACACCTACCTCACCTAGAAACAGGGCAGGAGTCGGAGACCCCCTTCAATAGTAAAGAGTAATATTAGGTTCCTATTCTTTTTAGAGTAAACAAAGGGTGGGAATAATAGAATACCATCAGCAAGATCCACATAAAGGGCGGCGGCCTATTTGAAATAAATTAAGGAAACTTGTTCAAAAGCAGCTTTGAAACGCTTGAACGTACTTATTTTTATTGTCGCAATATAGTTAATTGGAGTTGTTAGCAATATTCATATGCTTATTAGGTTTATTAAACCGCCTTATTAGCAAGGTTACCATTAAACCCCTGCACATATTAGCTATATTAGTTAGGTAGGATTAAACCCCTGCCTATATTAGCTATATTTAAAGGGGAGCTATATTAGGATTCCACCCCTATCCCCATATTTGCAAGATTAGCTACGGTTTCCTTTCCGCTCCGACCCGCATAGTATAAAATACACATAAATTTAGGTTATATCCTCCTACGCAAGGCTTGCCCTATCTATAAGGTGTTAGTGGCACGTGCTTCAGATTAGGCTTGCCCCGTTACTTATTGGCAAGATCAAGGGAGCAGTCTTGAACGATTATGTTTTATTTTTAAAGAGCAGCTTATTTAAAACGATAAATTACGCGCAGTCTTAAACGATAGTAACCGTGCTTGCTTGACATAGTTGTTATTCGTGATATTAATTAATTATAGGCTAGGACAATAAAAACAGCAATATAAAGATCACTATAAAGTGGCATCGCGTATATTTCTAAGATGCACTTACTTATCGTGCTTATTTAAAAATGAAATATAGCCTTTCAGATGCTTTCCTCTATGTGTATGCTTACGGAAACAATTCTTATATGAGTCAGAGTCTCACCTAACACCGCTAGACTTACTGACTCTCTATTCATAGTTGTCCTAAAAGTAAATTACACTTAAGGGCTCACAGGCTGGACCAAGCAATCTCTATGGTACGCCACGCACACAGCTGATCGAGCATAATTACATATATACAGAACGACTCACACCTCTAGTTTTCTTCCATACTGAATCTAGCATAGTCCCTTGTTCAGAACATAAAGGCAAGGCTGACCTGGAAGCAAGTTTAGATTTACAAGAATAATAGTAAAGCAATAGGAAAAAGGCTTATGATGATGTTTAGTACCTTTACCCAATAAATTGAATCACAAAAAGATATTAAGAAATCCACTCATTTCGAAATCCAGTAGCGAAGGCAAGGGAAAAGCACAGTAAGCAGCCCTACCAACTTTCCATGACCTAGTACCAGTAAATGATCCAGCAAGGGCAAAGGTTGGAGTAATGGGAAAGGTAGAAGTTTAAGAACCATTATCATTGCCGCCTACGCTATTGGATCAACTGGTGTACCTGTCCTTGCTTATGGGTAAACTGGATCTCGCTATCGATCACGAAGGTTTGCCTATGGCTCTGTATCTACCTTTGTCCCAGGTGCTTATTCGACTGGATAAGCTGCAATATCACCGACTGGATCAACAGGATATACGGATGTTGCCCTTGCTTATGGATTTGCTTCATCGACTGGTTAAACAATTGGAATTTGGTATGCTGCGTGCTTTGTTACTGGTCTTGTTGCTGGTTGTCCTGCTGCTACGGGTGCTTTAACGGCTGCTTCTTCATAGAAAGAATATACTTTTGTGGAATCCATGGCTTAATCAACAGAATTTGGTGGGTACGCTACAATTAGTGCTGCTTCTTCAACTGAATATACTACCGGATAAACTACTTAGACTGTCTCTACTCCTGCGGGTGAAACTGCAATGGGCTCTGTAATTCGATCTGGATCTTGACAAGGTGGTGGCCCTGGAACTAGATATGGATCTTATGTGGGATCTACTGTTGGGTCTTTAACTGCAGGTGATACTGAAACTCGTGAAATTTTATCAATAGTTTGAACCTCCCCTTCTTATGCTTGCTAAGATGTTAATTAACCTGGGTATAAAAAGTCTCCCTTACTTCCTTTATTCCTGTTCTCACACCCTTTACTTATGCTCCTGTTGCAGGTTCAATGAGTGTTGGCCGTGCCTCTGTCTTTGCTGAATGATTAAATGCCTTTGCTTTTACCTCTGTCTATGGTGCTTCTGGTCCTGGATCAATGGGCTCTACTACTAGCTTTGCCCCAGCAACCTTTTTATCCCTACCATATAGTAGGCTTCAACCTTTCGTTCTCCTAGGTGAAAGGCGGGCCCGCTGCAGAAAGGAAATCGGATACTTTGGAAGGTATGCAAGAAGATGCTATTGAATTAGAAGGAAATTTGACAGCTTCAGGAAAAAGAAAGCCTAAGTCAGAGCTAAGAGATAATAAGGAAAGGATAAAACAAAAAGAGGAGACCGGTACTTCGGGAAAAAAGAAGGATTCTAAAGAAGAAAAGATTTAATAAATGAAAAGATTTATTCGTAATCTGACCAATAAAATATCGAGGTTAGCACTTCAAAACCAAAATCCTCCCAGACAATTTGAAGAAGGACGAGTAAGGCAAAATTTTCATCAGGCTAGAAGACTCTATAATCCCCAACCTCACATTTTGCAAAGAGATCAGAGAGATAGAAGAAATGAAGAAGATCCCATTCAAGCTCCA
>Ga0233336_1000152_pt1 | contig 12665 bp, 4 predicted proteins | sample GEONDECOMP225_FD_183636 | JGI IMG/M metagenome (GOLD analysis project Ga0233336, IMG submission 183636) | Leaf litter microbial communities from Shasta-Trinity National Forest, California, United States - GEON-DECOMP-225 | ecosystem: Environmental > Terrestrial > Plant litter > Unclassified...
TTTTACTTGCTATTGCTGCCTATGCCCTGCTAACTATAACTATATAGAGTCTGTCCTGGAACTACAGCTTACGGAGTGGGGTTACCTTGCCTTAATGGATTAGCTTTCCCTGGCTGGGTGCTTCCGACCTTGTGACCTGCCTTAGATCTCTATCTCTATCTATTTATCTTATTCTTTAAAAAGGAAAAGCAAAGGGCAGGCTTTAAACATTGCCTTCATTTTCGTGCTGCTTTTTTGATGAACTCACCTTTTTATTGCCGGAAGTCCACTCCGTGCCTCGATCCAACACTTTTTATTTGAAAAGCCTCTTTTGCCCATTAGTTGGTTTACCCCTACTGCTCACGCCACGACTTACCGTCTTTGCACGACCCAACCAAGGTTCCAGTGCTTACTTAATCAAAACATCACCACATGCTCGGATTGATTGCATGCAGTAAGGGATTACCTTGTTATGCTAGATCAATTTCACCGTTAGACAGCTAATTAGACAGCTCAGTTAGTTGTGGGAGGGAGGGATCGTTGGAACTGCCTCCTTGGATTGAAGGAACTACAACCAGCAGACTCCGGCTTAGACCTTTCTATGTTACGCCTACACAATTCATTCATGTAATGGGTTTACTTAACTGTGTTACCAACAACTTGGCTGCTGGCGGGCGGATTAACAACCCTTTATATACTTGCTCTATTACCTCCACTTAGAGCTTTGCACGGGTGGGCGTTCTACAACAGCAACACTTGCTTAATTTATACTTAGGAGGGAGGTACGTACAGCTAGATACTTATACGGCATGGCATGGCGAAACAACCTTAATAAGGCACGTTAGTTAGTGAACAGACGCGAAAGCGAGTGGGCTTTAGAGATATAAAAAAATAGAACCTCGATCTCTACCCTCGCCCCTATACGACCCTTACCCCACAGAGCATTGGGTTACTACCTGGGCTACTAAGCTTGGTTGTTACTCGGGCTCGGATACCGGGATCAGATGCCCTACTCAGATTGGATACTAAGCTGATGCGCTATTTGACTAGACTACTCGACTGGGTCGGATACTCGGGCTGGGCTTGGATACTTGGTTGAGAATACTTGGCTACTTGACTGAGCTGAACGGTTCGAAACAATGTAAGGAACGAGAATAATCCGTTTACGATGCGCCTCGGGATCACCGGCAGACAAATGGTTCTATCCATGCTAGGAAGCGTGTGCCAGTAATGGATAGAAACAAATAGCCCTGATATATAACCTGTATGAACAAATAAGGAGAGGGATCTCTCTTACCCAAGTACGAAGAATCAATTTATAAATCGTCATCGCCGGAGATAGAAGTGGCTCTTACAGGTACAAGCTGCCAATAGTAAACGTAAGACACACTCGTACGGATAGAGGAAGGACTAATACAAATATGAAATCACAAAAGATAGATAGATAGTAGTTACCCTGCAGCCCTCTCTACTACTTACAGTTTAAAGACTGCTTGTGAGCACTGACTGCCAGCGGGAAATGGGAGGTACAGCTACAGAACCAATCTTATAAAAAATAATGTAATGTTTTTCCATGAGGCATTAGCAGGGGTGGGTGGAGAGACGATCCGGTCTAACCCTTTAGGTATCGGGCTATATAGGTAGTGAATCACATACTGATATTATAATATGCCACGAAGTTTAGTCTCCAGGACCTGGAACGGATGGATTCGGGCGCGGACCCAAACTCAATATAAATGGAGTTGGTTCATGCATTATTCCGTGGAACAGTACATTTTTCGCTTCCTCACCGGCCGGGTGTTCTTGCTTTAGTAATAAGCTGACTACTGTGGCCAAAAAACATGCCACCACAGTTTGGGTTGTTGGGATATAAGGCTGGCACTACTCTTTTTTGCAGCCCTCTCCTTATCAGTCGATAGCTTCGCACCTTCGACGAGCACCGAATCTAGCATAATTACGCCGTGTTATTACATATATAAAGAATGAAGGGAAGACGACTAACCCATACTGAATCTAGCATAACATACTAGTTTGATTCCAGTTTTCTTTCATACCGAATATAGTGTTATTACATATATAAATAATGATTGGAAGACTGAAGTTTCGCCAATCTATTCGTCTCCACTATTGTCAACCTGATACGATGCAACTTAGAGAAAGTCATAGCATATCACGCCTGGGCTTTGCACTCCGATCTTCAATGTCATCCCGGAGAGACTTCAATTTCGTTATTTCTTGGCGGTGTTATTAGGTTCGAATCCTTCAACATCCAGATTGGAATCAAATCCAATTCCGCGCGGCTCGCGCCTCCCCGCGTTATAGCACTGAGCGGTGATAGTGTCTTAAGGATAGGAGATGGATCTTAGCATTCATGGCTGTTTATTTCCACCAGTCGTCAATCACCTCGCTAGGGGAATCTCTGCTATTCCGGATCTTACCAAGCCTGTTTTTTCATTTTGGTAAGGTGGGCATGATGCCCCGATTCAATATCGTACTCTGGTAGGGTAAGTCAAGTACCTGGCTGCCAGTGTCTTTATAGCAGGGGCGACCCGGTGGCGCATGCGATCCTGTCCGTATGCGTCCCACATGTTGGTGCTGGTTTCCTCCAAGAATATACAGCAAAATGAGGCAAATCAGTCTATGGCACGGCGCAAACATTGCCTTCTCCTCACCCTCCTATCCTCAGGTGAGCCTTCTCCTCACCCATTTCAATAAATGATTGTCAAAGAAATAAATGATTGTCAAAAAGAGAGAACCAACAAAGCGTCGAAAACACTGTCAGTGAAAACCCAACATGCAACCGCTAAAAGATAAAGATGCATATTGTGAAAAGGGCGCACGAGACATAAAATGACATAGCCCACCAATGTTGCAAGTTATCTACTTATTTACAGTAGCATTATTTGGTGATAGGAAGCATTCTTATTAGAAGGTGCTCGCTTCGCTTGCTCGTTAGAGCTATGCATTGTTCCATTTAATATATTGCTAGCTATGCAATTGCTCTTATAGTTCATGTTTCTTTCTTTTGCTCATGTACATTGCTTTTCTTATTTACATTTTTTATTGCTTTTCTTATTTACATTTCTTATTTACATTTTCCATTGCACAGTCTTTTGTACCTTCGTTATTCTTTTAGTATCTTGGTAATTCTTTTGTACCCTCGTCATTCTGAACATAATCTCCGATTGATGCAATCTACGATTTTATTTGATTTTATTTTCTTATTTTATTTTCTTATTTTATTTTCTATTTTATGGTTCTCCCGGCTCTAGTAGTTACCGATATATATTGTTTTTTTTCAGCGGAAGTCGCTAACTCCTTTCACCGGGAGCCCCCATCGTGTGTGTTCACGAGAGGAAAACCAGGTACTTGACCGGGATGAATCCCTCCTGTACGACCCGTCATCCGATCCCATAACGAATTCGATAAATGCGGGTCCGACCCTTAGGAACAGGTTTTTTAGACATTCCGATCCTATTCATGCAAGGTGCACCGTTGGCGCGACGGACATAACTTATGATTAGGATTAAACAAAAGAAAAGTGTGAATGCGTAGGCTCTTAGAAAGGGGCACTTTGAAGGAAAATATCATTCCTTGCCCTCGGAAGGACAAGCGCTACGCACCTGAAATTGTCTGTTTCTAAGAGGGGAAGGGGTGGAGGAGGGCCCTTCTCGCTTTTTTTTACTTACAACACCCATTAAAACTGTCCACAGTTTCCCAAGTATTCGTGGATCATATGTTTAAACTATAGGGAATATACTTGAAAATGAGCATGGATTATTATCCTCAAATAGATGGTCAAACAAAAGTGGTATATAAATGACTATAAACTTATTTACAATGTTTTACATCATACCAATAGGGACAATGGGTTGAATGGCTACCACTTGCAAAATGGTAGTACAATACCTATAATGGTGCTACAAAATTTTCACCATATGAAGATATCTATAGAAAAAACATGTATCTCAGTTGCTTTGTACCTTTCTTCTACAATTGATTGGTTAATTTAAAGGGCAAGGGTTAGATACGATTAGTGACTCACTTATATTGGGGGTGAGGTTACGCTCTTTTCATATGAACACAAGAAATTAATTGTTGGATCTGTCAGAAAGGTAAGGACCTACCGGCCATTGCTTTGAATAACGAAGGGTTATGTTCGTACTTTATCGAATCGAATCGATCCTAATATTATATGCCTCGATCTATTTGTTTATTTATTCATAAATCCAAATAAACCCGTGATAGCCTGATTATGATTGGTGAACAACGACTCTCTTTTTATGACCGGGCCAAATAGTAAGTAGTACACAGATATGGATTTAGAATCTGGCTACGCATGCTCTTTATATACCGTTCGAAACATGCTACTTCCCTTCTGTAAATAAAGCATTTTTTTGAGCGTCTTTACCTAATATAGATAGATGGCCTAAGCATCCAAACCCCTACAAAGCAGAGGTTATGAGTTGAGGATCGGTGGGTCATATCAGTAAAATGATAAGCAAACTTCATGGAGCTGATCCGCCACTATAGATATTCGGAGGGACGCACTCACTCTTACCCAGGAAACAACCAGGGCACCGTTTATAAACAACTCCGCAAATAAAAAAGCAGTTACCAATCAATCCAGCCATGTTCATATATATGGTTAGTAAAATATGAATCTACCATGAGAATCACTAGAAGATTGAAAATAAAGTTTGACATTAGTGTTAATTATGTTGATGAAGTCTAATTTGATGTAGCACCTCTTCATGCATGTCAAGTGATGTTAGGCAATCCCTACTTATGTAATATGGATGCAACCTTAAGCTAGCAACAGTATAGAGATAATATGTAGATATGTAGTAGGTATTTAATTTCTTTCTTTTCCTTTTCAAATAGGGGAGAAGGAACGAAGTTTAAGCCTTCGCCGAATGAAAAAGAAGGAATGACATGAAAGACCGGTAAAGCCCGGGCTCTCTCTCTCCCATCTTCCCTGGGCAGTAAATCCCTTCAGCTTGGCAGGCTTTAATTCCCCCTTTTTGCTTGGGGCTGGCAGGCCATTCTCTCCGCCTGGCTATCCCTATATTAAACCTGGTATTACTAAAAGAGCATAGTAAAGTTGTTCACGTTACTCAGCAACAGAACTCTGCTTTATCAGGAAGGAGTAATGTTCGTCTAAAATAGGGAGGGATTCAACAGTTATTATTATTTAAGCCAATGCATTTATGATCTTTTAGTTTCGGGCCCAACCTAACCCACGCATTTTTGAATCGTCCTGTTTCCCCCAACAATATAGATACAAATCGTGCTAGTGCTCGCTCCTCCATCCAGCTTGTTGTGGGGAGTAGTATGATATATTACAATTTGAACCTACATGCCACCAAAAACCTATCCGTCGGGTTTTCCTTAAAGAGATAATAATTTGCTCGAATGGGAATAACTAGGTTCTCTATCATAGTAATTTCGATAGGGAGGCATGGTATAGCACTTGTAATGAGGTTTCTTATGTCATTCATTAAAGCGGGTCCCAAATAATTTGAACCCCTCCCTACTATTATAATAAGCTGGGAAAGGCAACATTAGGGGAAGGCAACTTCTTTAATATAAATGAATCTATCCGTTCGATATCCATCCGTGGGTAGGCTGACGTAAGCCCATATGCAGGCGATATAAAATCCTTTCTTCTCCCACCCAGCCTTTTCTACAGAGTATTGGGAAGAGTAAGAACGATTGGGAAAGAGTAGGAACGATACATATCTATGGAAGGAACGAAATCACTACAGAGTAAGGCTGTCCTTAGAGCGAAGGTATCGGTTCATAAAGTCTCTACCGGTTTTTTAAGGTAAGAACGTTCTCACAAAAGAAGGGCCTGCTTAGATGAAATGGGTAGAAGGAGTTCGGCGAATCTCTCTATAATCTCAGGAAGGATGGCTTTTATATAAGATGGCTCTTAAATATGGGCATGAAATAACCTGGCCTTCCTAATACGCCACCTTTCACTAGTTAATTTACCATCTGGTAAGAACAGGTTCACAGAGTCAAATTTACCACCCCATAGGTCAGGTTAATGCAGGGGAATTTACCAACTATTCCTCTAATTATAGTTAGAATCCTTCCAATACCTTTATCCTTACTTTAATAGAGTGTCAAGAAAAACCTGCTCTAGGAAAGAACCTTTTAGCCTATCTCGTGTGAAGAAGTCTATCTCGCTCGAAGGAATCCTATTTTGCTTGGCTTGGTGGTGATATCTCGCTTGACTTGATAGTGGGCTTGCTCGCTGATTAGCTAGTGGGCTGGTGGACATCTCCGGCTAGCTGGCTAGTTGGCCGGTTGGCTAGTTGACTGGGGCTGGGCTGGCTCTGCTAGCATTAGGTAGCACTTCCTTTATATAAGGTTTATTGGGTGCCTGGGGTGTCAAGTAAATGGTTTTTTCTTTTTGGAAGGTCAGCAGTTGTATGGAGTCATTCGGTTGGGAGGCTTTTTGGTGGGCCTTCCATAATCTTGGAATGAGTGGTCAAGTGGGCGTCAATGGACATCATGAAGAGGTAATGTGTGTGATGGTAAGGTTTGTGCTTGCCATTGTAAGGGGGTGGGCACTCTTCTTGGATAGAGAGCGTGTTTGGAAGTATTTACAAGTACGCGATTAACCATCTCGCCATGAAGAGGAGAGATGCGCCTAGAAAGTGGTCATCCGACGATCGCTAATGGATGGGGGCGAATAACGGGATTCTAACCCTTTCGTAGCCCGACTGAAGAATGTTGGCCCTGGCTTTGAATACCAGTATGGCACGCCTTGCTCCACTGCCAAAGCCTTATATATGGAATACCACGGTGGAGGTTGCTCAGCTAGTGCTTGCTAGGCACTGTGAGTAATCAAGCTAGGATTACCCACTCTTAAGATTTAGTTTTCTGAACAATAGAGGGATAGAAGGCTTTCAGGAAAAGGCATTGCTCGTTACCAACCTTGTGTATATTTGAAATAAAGCCAAATAGTGATTCCACAAAGAGGGTAAAAAACAGAGTCATATAATCAATATAGACCAGCGGGATGAGTTGAAAAAGGTGGAGTGAAAGTGGAGTGAACAAGGCCAAAGATGGAACCCGGATAAAGGGGAATAGTCCTCAAGTAAATTAACTACTACTCATGGCAGTTAGGAGTTATTAGTGTACAGTGTTCAGTAAGATAAAATTCCATTCTCTATCCGAAAACTATGATAGTAATGCTAAACATACTAATATAAACATACTCATATACAAGTAACAATATGCAACACATGTCCTCAACATATAAGCAGTAATCAGTAATCATCATCAGGAATCCATCGAGCAGCAAAGAATGGATCCAACATATAGCACATCATATCCAGTGGCGGTATAGAAATAGGCACAAGTATCCACTCAGTATCACTGTATCATCTCATCCATGGCAATGCATCAACATGAAATAGCCTAAAAGCAGCAAAGATAGGCTATAAAACTGCATGAGCTCAAAGCTAAAAAATGTAGTAATATGCATATACTTTATATGGCATAACAGTACCCACCTTGGTATCAGCTACGAAAGATCTGCAGATGTTTATCTCCAACCACCACATCTCCTTAGCCATGTATAGGGCCCACTCAAGGACTTCGTTCCTCAAGCCCATAGACACTGCATATGCCAGTTATTATCTCTTATTGGAAAGGATGTTGGAGGTGCAATCAGCATAACATGCCATGGTTGTGACTCCAGATTGGAACAGGTGGACAAAATAAAAGACAAAGGAGGGGGATATGTCTTGTTGCCTTATGTTTGGGACCCCTTACCACAAAGCTCCTGAGCTTGAGGGACGGAGTCTTGTTTGCACTAGACTTGTTTAAGTTTGTTCCTCTTCCCGGTTACAAGGCTTGCTTCTAGGAAGACCCAGATCTAAACTCCAAGCGGGGCTACTGGTTATTTTTAAAATAAAGGTTACAGGGCTTAAGGAAGGACCATTGTTTACACATGCTTATAGGAGAAAAGCTAAGACCCATCTATGATATTTTACGAGAGCAGCTGTAGGGGGAAAGACTATGTTTTTCCGAGCTTAAAGGATGTCCTTTGCAGCCATATATAACAATAAATCTCGAGTAGAATCTGGAGGGCTAAGCAAAGGAGCTGTCATAAGAGCCTTTTTTTAAGGGCATCAAAAGAATGTTGAACAGCATCCATCATCCCATAAAAATAGGACTCCTTTCTTTAACAAACGCATAAATCCCTTGGTTATGCTGGCATAGTTAGCAATAAAATGTCGAATAAAATTAGCTTTACCTTGCTTTTAATTTGATGAATATTACAAGGAAGAGGCAACTTTAGAATCGCTTCTACCTTCAATGATCAACCTTCATGCTACCTTAGTTGGGCCATGAAATGTGAATATGATGGGGACATGAGATAAAAATAAAGTAATAAAGCTAATTCGTCAGTTTGAGAATGAAGGGTACGTGAGATTGTTAATTAAGGGGAAACTTGAATCTTGGCAGATGTTTCTGTTGGGAACGCCCTTCTCCATGTTTCCGGATCGAGAGTTATTATTCGCCTCTGTTATTTGGAGCGGCTTACTTCCTCACGGATGGGATGAAGCGACTACCTTCCCCAATCTAACCTTCCTTCCATTCACTGCTAGGAGGGAGGAATATTTCTTTATGCCCTGACAAAGCCAGCCAGGAGTTCATTTGGTTAGCATACTTGCTGGATTCTTAATCAATTGGCACTGCTATTACACACCTTAGAAGCACCACCTATGGGATGACTGGTTTACCTTATCTTACAAGCCCTGCTGGGTTGATGGGATGGGATGGATGGGAATTACTTGAAATGCTGGAAATCCGCGATTTTACTAAAGACAATAGAGAGTTTGAGCGGGCACCCTATCAACCAGACTACCCTATCCTCCTACTTTGTTAGCCCCAAACAGCTAGCCAGCGTTCACCGACTTCCCTGAGAGCTAGCTTTCCGACCGCCTTACAAGCATTCACCGGAATCACACTTGCCTTACTTAGTTGTTGCCACCACTCAGACAACTTGGATTTAATAACTCAGAATACAATTTCTAAATTAGAACCCACTCCATTCTAGGAATATAGGAATCAACCTATATGCCTTTATTTTACTGCTACACCTACCTTAAGACCTAGACATGTTAGCCCTCACTTGGATTAATGAAAGAAGCAAGCGCTTCATAAAGGAAGTGTTCAAGGGCATATAGCTCTGTATACAGGGAGTAAACACATTCATAAGTACGGGAGAAGGGTAAGAGATGTTCACACTTGCTTTATGAATGCTTTGGTTGCTATGGCTCACTCTCTTTATACTTTAGACACCCCAGGAAAGGGAAGACACCCCAGGAAAGGGAGTGGAGCGGTGGAGGGATCATGCCCAACCTACTAGTCTTTAGACCTGGAACAGAAGACATAGAGGAGTATGGATGGCATGGCATGCTATTAACCCCTTGGCTTATCTTTACCCACCTACAACTAGACAGCCCTAGACTACTTGATTAAGGAAGAGTTTAATGGGAGCTATACCTGATGGGTGGGTGGGATTAGACCAGCCCTTACCACACCTTCTCCTTAGACTGGAACCCTAGGAGCATGGCATGGAGTTTGTTAGTCATGCCCACCATACCCTGATATTAGAAGCACCAGATGGATGGTGGATTGAATGATCACCTTACCCTTGATTTACATTATTGCCTTAAACCTCAGAGCATGGCATTGATTTAGTGGAAAGAGAATTCCCAACCTACCTAGTCTTTTAGACCTGGAAGATTAGACGTTGAGGAGGATGGCTGGAACCCCTTTGCTTGCTTTGCTTAGCTTACCAACTCTCTTTCACCTGCAAGAACTAGTAGGGACAGAATAAAATAATATCTGTCAAGGTTATTTCCTTCCTGTTGTTGTTTAAAGAGAATAAAATAATATCTGTCCCTAGTTATTTTCCTCCTTGCTTATAATATAAATAATATTTGTCCTTATAGCTAATAATAAAGAGAATTTGAAAGGTAAAGATTGTGGGGGTGGTTTTTGTGGGTAATAGGACGTGACCATTCCTCTCCTCCTCTCCGAGCCCTGGTTTATTATATAAAACCCTAACAAAATTTGTATTTTATACCCCCTTTGATATGTATAACGGCGTACCGGAAAAAAGAAAATAAGATATAGATAAAATGATGTGTTTTCTTTGCTAAGCATGATGATTGCTAAGTATAATCAAAGATATGCATATTTCCCTATTGAATCGAGACGAGACTGAATCAACGGGGGGGGGGTTTAACTAGATCAACAGGGGGGCTACCCACCTAGTTAAACCAAGAATTGATCGAAACAAATAAACAATGATGCAAAGAATATCGTATGATAAGAGCAAGTGCGTATTTCCCTGCTCTGAGTCTCGACTGAAAATTGGGTGATCCATGCCGTTCTTCGATCACTACGGTGCCGCGATAAGTGCAGTAGGCGCCATTTTCTCTTTCGTAGTTAGTTTAGTTAGTGGATATTTTAACTACAGTGACTACTTCGGAGGGGTACGTAATTCACAGCAATATTGCGTGAGTGAATAAGGGCAATGTCGCTCGTAAAACTCTATAGTTGAGTGAAATATTCTGACAATCCCGAGTGTAGTTCAGAATGACTAGGCGTAAAGGGCACTCCGGTAGTGCATAAGGTTGATAGCGAAGGCCATTAGAGGTGAGATGCTGTTGAAACCTCACTTGAGTGAGATAGGGGAGAGTTAAATTTAGCGTGTAGGGGTAAAAGAAAATTCGTCGATCTGCTACAGAACACCTATAGCGCTTTTATCCAATTGATAAGAACAACTTTACAATTCGATGTTTATCAAATACCGTCTGTTCACCTGTCACCCTGCTTCGGTTCTCAATGTTCCCATAGCCAATAAAAGTATCTAAAGTCAATCGACCAACCCACTCCGTACTACGACATCATGGAGACAAAGATGCAAGTGATGTCCACCCAGACCAGCTGCTTTAGAACGAATACGTAAGCGACACCTCGGACCATCAATAATGTGACATGCCGGACCGTTCATAAGGTCTCATCCAAGTGGTTAATAGGAAGAGTTCATAAAGTCTATCTCTAGGTTTAGTATTGTAATTTACAGATAGACGCGAACTAACCGATGGCGGCCCTCCTACCGTCGGTCTTTAGGCTCCGCCCCTCGACCATCAGAAGGAATACAAGTGACAGTGAACCAAGTAAGCGTATTTCCCAGCTTGTGTCTTCTCCCTGGGTTACAGTGAAAAAGAAAGTAATAAGAATTCCTGGCTTCTCTCTTCCTGGTTTTTATATCTGATAGCATACCAAAAATTATTTATCATAGCGTCGTCTGAGAGCATACAATTATGACTCTGATCATGGCTATTAAACCTACAATCTCCTTGCTTGCTCCGGGCTGCTGCTATCCATGCAACAAAGAAAGAATCAGAGGTCTACGCCAAGCATAGAAAGAATAAGTCTGGTCGGACACAAGGAAGTAAAGTAATGAACCTACCTGATCTTGTTGTTTCATAACTCGTAATAAGGCCACAAGAATGATAGTAACCAAATCCCAACTGCAGCCCCAAAGACTAGTTAAGTGTACTAGCCCCAAAGCAAGAAGAAAAGGTAAGCCGTAGGAGGATCTAAGCTAAGCCAAGGTGAACACATACATAAAGTGAAAACCCTTTTGTCCACGCCAAGAAGTAAAATTCACCATTGTTCCACCTTTCAGTCGTAGATATAAAAAAGAATGAGACAGCTTAGCAAATAAATACATAAAATCTGGGCTCCACTTTGTAGGAATTTCATGTCCGGTAGTTAATAGAGCAGGATAGGGTAGGTAAGTTCTAAGAGCGGGGCAAGAAAGGTTGAGGTCCCTGGGATTATGGATAGTCCCCTGAAATAAAAACCGGTTCTACTTCCGGTGCCGGCCGATAGAGGCAAAAAGAAAGACCTAGCTATCATTTAAGGGGATTTAACAATATTTATCTACGCCTGATACGGAAGCGGGAAGGAAGGAAATAAGGAAGGACGGACAGAAGGAGGATATAAGTAAAGAAAGAAGGCGGGGAACTACTATCCCGGCATGGCCCCACCCCGGTGGTCTCAGGGGAGGAACCAACCTATTTATTTAAGCTTACTGGGATAGATAAGGAATGACTCTCCAGTACGTGTAATTCCTCCCCTAATAAATGCCTATTACGTCACATGCCTTTGCCAGAAATGAAACTCTAGATAAATTCATGGCTCACCCACGCTTCTTTTCCAGGGTCCCACCAGCACCAGCAATATCAATAGTTGAGTCAGTCAATTAAGGTGATACGGTTGATCCAGTTGATGAAGCAGTTGTTTCTGTCGATGAAGCCTTTGATGAAGCAGGCAGGCCCCTTTAAATGGTTCAGTAGTTGGTCCAGGCGAAGAAGCACTAGTATAAGTATAATAGGTACCTATAGCGAGATCCATTTCGAGATCCGAGCCTGACTTAACAGATCGAAATCCATAACCTGGATTTGAGGGGAAGAAATCGAAATGGCAGAAAAGCATAATGACATATATAAAGAAAGAATGAGCAGCCCTGAGCATTCCCTTTCCCCTCCTTTGTTGGGAAAGCGGCTCCGCCCCAAAGTGAAAACGTTGCCCACAGAACTCCCACGGCGAGTTGGTAACCAGCGCAAGTATACTACGAG
>Ga0233336_1000154_pt1 | contig 12574 bp, 9 predicted proteins | sample GEONDECOMP225_FD_183636 | JGI IMG/M metagenome (GOLD analysis project Ga0233336, IMG submission 183636) | Leaf litter microbial communities from Shasta-Trinity National Forest, California, United States - GEON-DECOMP-225 | ecosystem: Environmental > Terrestrial > Plant litter > Unclassified...
TAAGGCAAGGTTCTGGCTTTGCTGTAGTTAGTAGGAGACTCTATTTCCTTGGCAATATATTTGCTTCGCAATAGGAGACCCCCAAAAGGGAACTTCTGTTACGGGTGTCCTCTTCCTAAGGCAGACGCTTTCGCTATTGCTATGTCTATGGCTCCCTCCTGCCCTTGGCCATAAATATATCTGGGGAAGTAAAATGATCTGGCTGGGACTGTAAGATAAAGGAGAAGGAGGTATTGTAGGAAGACGTAAAGGAAGAATAAGTAGGTGAATATGGTAGGCGTAAGTGATGATAATGTTGTATGGTGTATGGTGGGCAGTAAGGAAGTAAGGGTGAGGTTGGTTCATCCCGTCCTGAGAAGATAAGGTCTATAGCTGTCCCTACCTCCTAAGATTAATTCATCAAGTGGTATAGGGCTACCAGGTCTAGGTCATAAGGTGGTAAAAGAAAAGGTGGGTAGAAGGCAGCATAGCCAAGGTTCTAAGTACTGTACTCACTCACATTCCTAGCTGAATCAAGGCACGGAGTGGCATCCATTCCATAACGGTTGGGTCAGGGGGTAGTTGGTAAAAGTAAATATCCTAGTGCCCCCCTATTAATTTGTTTTAACTAAAATGGACTTTAAACTATTATTCTTATTTCTTCCGACCTGACCCGTGGCACAGTGTGTTCCAAATAAATCAGTGATTACGTTCAATCTTGATAGGCCACCTCTCACTAGTTCAATTTCCACAATTGACAGGCGTGGTACGGCTGGCTGGTCTTAATGATAGGATGTCTGGCTGGGTTGACCCAGGACCTTATAAGAACTTATCAGCCCACGACCTGAAGCTATCGATGAAAACCTACCTTAAGGGGGACTAGATTTTCATAGAACTTAGAAATGCCCTTTGAAGCCATTTCCCATCCATCCAGATAATAAATCTTTATTGCTTGTCCTTCCTAGGGCAAGGACAGTTAAGTGCTGTAACATAGTTATAATTTATAAACTACTTACATTCTGAGTAAGAGCCCTACCTAATAGCCCTTTATTTTATTCCCTCCTAACCGCTCTTATACCTACCCCATTTATAGACCTAGACTTGTTCGAACTAGACAACCACTTTATGAATGAATCTTACTTGGTGGACTATTACTATATTATACCTTCTTCCTACTTTCACTTTACTATTACCAACCACCATACTTACTTACTTATCCCTTTCAATTTCCCTCATTAATTATAGGTAAAACTATAAGACTTCTATTTTTGGGATGGTATTAACCCGGCCAGCCCTATATACAATTGATGAATTAAAACAACAACTAGCACTAAGACCTTTAGATATTATTTAAGTAGCAAAGGAACAGGAATTCACCTTTTGATCATACGTGGAAACTATCTGTTTTAGTGAGCCTAAATTAGAATTTCTTACACGCTTGGGATGGGTCAGCACCTTTAGGCCTGGATAAATTGTGGTTGTGCTACGACCTATTGCTACCAATTACTTGAACTACTGATTCACAAAACTTAGTAAGTCATTGGACGGGCTTCAATAACCATTGCTTACATCTTCTTTGTACTTGGTACGGCACTTAGACGACGACCTAGTACTCTCCCTATTGGAAATACCTATTATTGGCTGTGCCTCACTCACTTGGCCCCGTCCTGCTTCCCGTAGCTTATTTCCTTCCCGTATCGTATCGGTGTGTCATGTTGTTACGGTGATTCAGTTATGTGTGGGTATAATTAATGGGTGTCTATCTATCTATTGGCAACCATCAATTGTTCCTCCTGGGAATGAATAACTGTTGGATTGCCTCGTGGCATCGAGTGAATAAACACAATCATAGGAAGACATAATTAAATGGTATAGTCTTATAAAGAGAAAATTCATTTTATAAGTATTATTATAAATACTAACTTTTTGGGCGCTTCAAAAAGAGTTTATATTAAGATAAAGGGTGATTATGGCTATTTTATATAATGGGGATTAACCAAACCCGAGTAACCAAGCCCCTATAAGTGCAACCAAGTATACAAGCCGAGTGAATTAGCGGAGCCCGATTAGAGACCGTCCCTGTGATTCGTTCCCATCAATTCGTTCCCTCCCAGTGATGATTCTATTTGAGTAGCTCTAATAGGGAAATCATTTTGATTAATAGGCCAGCCACTGAACCAAGGGATGTGGAAATTACTGGCATTAGCATGTAAATTATCTTTAATTAACTATATCCTTAAATCACGTTGCTCTCCGGGATCCCCCAGGTGCTCCAGGTGATGCTCCAAGTGTTTATGCACTCAATGTAAGTTCCAATCTATTTTCTAGGATATTTTTGTTTGGAATCGATGCACGATCTTACTTACTAGCACCTGCTTTTGGGTTGCGCTTTAGGGATATTGTGAAGGAGGAGCCTTTAGCAGCCAGAAGTCTCTTTCATCTTTAGCCTTAGCCTGGGACCTCTCAACAGCAGAGAAAGCCTTCAACTCTATTGTAACAATAAATAAATAATCAATATATGATGTTGCATCTATATGTTTAACCTCGCCATTGTAATCATTTTTTAATCTGAATATGCTGCAATCTGAGTTTAAGTAAAGGTAGCGTGTAAAGACCTCTATGATGGCCCAGTATAAAGGGTTATTCTGTTGGCCCTGTAGAAAGACCCCTATCCGGTGATCGGTTAGAGGTGGACTGGCTTCCAGTGACTCCTGGCATCTGTTGGATTGCTCGGTGAGCTCTTTGGAAAAGACTCATTAATTCAGCTCCTCAAACTATCAATCATTATTCTTGTCTCTTCCCTTAACCCTGAGCCAACCAAAAGATAGAGCATTACCAATTTGTCTCTACTTCATACCTCCCTCCCGCATCTGCCCGCTCAGTAAGGCCGAGCAGTTATTTGTTCATTTCCAACCCCGCGACATCCGTGCTATATTCTTCCTTTGTTCGGTTGACCCCCCCCACACAGACATACACATATAGCGAGCAAGCTCAATAAGCCTGCCGCCATTAATATAGCCAGGCAGGAAGCACGTAAGTAATACTGTGGATACGCCTCATAATATCCTGCCAGGGTTGTATTTTTATTTATTTTATGGAGAGAGACTATAGCTAGTCCCTTACTTACGTTACTAAGGCTAATTGTTGTATTTACCATATGGTAAGTCTATACCATATGAAAACCCTAAGGCCTAGTACTAATTACCTGACCTTCAGTTAAATCTTACCTTCTTTTTATTCAAATAATGGGACACATTATAATTATCCATATATTGTACTTTTATTATTAGTAAGCCTATTTTCAAATTGCCTCTATGTTCGGTTTGACATTTGAACAGTATAACCTATTTAACATAGGTGTAGTCTCATTCATGCAGGCAGGGTTGTGCCTGTTTGATTGAGGTGAACCCACCCTACTAGCTCCTTCTCAAAACAGTACATGTGAGAGGAGTAGTCCCCTTTTTTCTCAACTCCATGGAGACAAAAGAAAGGAAAATAAATTTACACCATGCCACCAATATAAGAGAATGTGCTTGTGTTGCTAGCGTTAGTTGCCTAGCTCTTTTGGTTCTTGCTAGAGTTAGGTTACTAGCGGCCAATATTAAGTTTTCTAGAGTAGTCCCACTATGATTAGTTGTACCACCTAGGGCTTTACCTTATTCGACTGCAGATGATGTTATGTTAAATCCATCTAGAATAAATCAATACATCTGCTAAGTTAAATGAAGTCAAGTGTGTTAAATTAAATAAAGAAGTGTAGTAGCTCAACTTTGAGTCCCATAGTGTAAAGATAAAATTAGCTTTCTTTACCGATATAAGTTAGTAAGAGCATTTATTTCCAATTGTGTCCCCCTCCCAGCGAAGAATAAGAAGGTATAGCCCGTTCCATAGGGTAAGGTCTATCTAATAGCTATGCTGTAGTGTAAGAACTACTTTGTTTCCGTGCAGGTGGCCGGGGGCAGGTTAAACCCATATTATCCTAGTAGCTCCTTTCCACAACCATCCATCTATAATAAATTTATAGCAAAACAGCTATAAGGCTGTGTCCGTGTAATTCCAAAATAAATGGATACTTTTCGCTGTAGTTAACAACGAGCTCTAGCGAAGAAGCTTATTGTTTTCTCTCTCCTCTCTCCTTTTCAATAAGGATAAGACCTAGCTGGGAAACCTCACCAGCAGACCTTACCATAGCAGCCAGACCTACTACAACTTAATAATATAAGATATAGATTTATATGTTGCTCCCCGGATATAATTTAACTAACTAGCTATATTCCTTGGAACATAATCACTTGCCATATCTATTTTTTACCTTTTCCATGACAGAAGGTCATTCCAAATGGTCAACACTTTCAATATAATCCCTGGTTTTGCCCAGGCAATAAGGGGTTTAGTTGGAAGAATTTACAAAGTACCTTCTTAATTCGCTATTTTGGTTGATTAAGATTGCCTTTTTATGAGGTCCAAGGAATCATGAGCTCTATCGGGACACAAAAAGTGAATTTTATTAAGTTAGCTCCCGCTAGCCAATACAAATTTCCCCATTGCAGCGCATCCCGGGAGAGAGCTAAGAGCATTTATTTCCACTTTTTTTTTCCCCTTAGATCTAGCGAAGAAGCTATAGGTTTTGTCCATAGGTTGTGTCCATCCATTATGATAAATAAATAGGCACTTAGCCAAGCTACAGTGAGCGAAGAGGTACTACTCCCATTGCCAGGAGTCATAAGAATTTCCAGGTTTCATTGCCAGGAGAGCATAGTATTTGCCAGTCTCTTTCTTTGCTAGAAGGTAAGGTCATCAGCAAGGGTGCCATACAGGTCAGGGAGGACAATAAAACAATAAATCTTAAAAAAGATATGCTATTGCATAGAACCAGCTTTGAGCGTTACACTAATTAGGCTAGTTAAGTAATCATGTTACTCCAGGTTGGGGAATAGCGCACCACCTTGCCTCCTGATTGGGTAATGAGAGAGACCACTTGCCAGATTGGTCAACAGTTAATTGCTAGCGCTTGCCCCATGAGGTGGAAGGATCAACACAGCTCGATTATACGCCCCGATTATTACGATCGCTGTCTCGCATTCAGTCAGCGCTTCAGGTACGATACTTTAGGTATGATACTTGCATTTGTTACTTTATGCTTTTTTGATGAAGAGGGTAACTGAGGTACGATTAGGAACCTGCCACTTAAGTATTTGTTCCGGATTAGGCATGCATGTTGTTGTACATATATTTTGCTTTGCTTACTGACGGAGACAATTGAGGTTCCACAACGAACGATATGGCACAATCTGGTCAGTTAGGCCAGTTGTTAGTCAGTCATTCCGGGAGTCGAACTTTAGGCCTAGAACTCGAGGCCCGGAACACCACCTTATAGGCGAAAACTTGAATAGATCATCTGGAAATTGAATAGGCCTTTAACTTTAGGTCTGGACAGAGACCTGGAACATAAAGACGTACTCATTATCCCTGGTGAATCTCCCGTTATTCCCTGGTGAGGACAGAGCGAGTTAGAGCTATATACAATAGAACTTAGATGAGTTATGTTATATACGTGGGATTGGTTAGTAAGTTGGGTTCTGCATGAGTTCCCTACGGGGGCGAAAAAAAAAGATAGAGAAGGAGCCTTAATCTGTAAGGTAAGAAGTAATAGCTTTAGATACTGTGTAGTCTGTTGGTTACTAAAGCAGTAGAGTAAGATCTTTCTTAAGCGAGTTAAAGCCGAGTCTTCTGGAGACTGAACTGGACTTGCCCAGATTCCGGTACTAGCTCTAGATACAAGCCATAGAGTTAAGTTAGTCTGAAGCTTACCGTGTCAGAACTAAAGGTCTTACTCTGGGACTGCCTTAAGTTATTGCCTTAGTCCATTGCCTTAGTCCATGTCAATGAGCCTAACTATTGTCCATGCATATCTTCCCATGGATACTTACCTACGGTATTATGGTTGTAACAGTACGGTGGATGTGTCTCCATTCAAATCATAGCTCCGTTCAAGCCCTAGAGTTCAGGCCTAAAGAAAGAAATAAGAACTACTTCTAAGAGCTCTAGAACCTATTACTCTATGCGCGATATTGCATCGATACGTCCTTTCTCCATGGCAAGTATAAATTACACCTTCCTACCTATCTTTCTATTACAGCCTCTACTCTATTTAGACTAGTCAGTTCTTTCTCTAAGGCCAGTTGCACTATCTGTAGCTCTAATTCCTCCTGTTCAATTATTTATCTTAACCTCCTCCCATTCTAAGTTGTTCTGTAGTTCCAGCAGCTCTAACACAGAGAATAGAACATATCAGGGCTCTTGCATTGGAACACAACATTCATCTTCAGGTTATCCATAATATATGAACTCGCCATGGAGACAACCCGTTCGGTACATTTATTTCCTCGTACCTCGTAAATGACCCGGAGGGACTTCCCTGAGGTACGAAGGGGAGGGTTTAACTTTTTTCATTGTAAAGAAATCTGGATCTAATTCTGCTAGCTTTATAATAACCTAATGCATTAGTGCAACAAACAACAATCTGAAAAGGTTGTGTATCCCATCCTAGTTCCAAAATAAATGAGACAAAATGAGACTGATAACATTTCCAAATCTCTTCACTATAAGCCAGGGGAGCTCTAATATGCTATAATCCGCTATGCTATTCCGCTAATCCAATGAGAGGAGAGGCTAATCCTTATGGTAATATGGAAATAATCCACGAGGAGCTATAATTGGGAGTTATCATTTTTATCCTAGTAGCTTTATACAATGGGAATATATAGTATAGGGTATAAAGTTATAGATGTAATTCTCCATCAACAAACAGGAAGGAGATTCTAACTCCATCTAACAGCCTGAATCATACATTGGAACCATGTTCACAGGAGATAGAATCAATCCCTGGTTGGTTTGACCCAGGCAAGAAGTTAGCTGGAAGAAGTGCTTTATATACTTGCACCTTGCTTGGAAAAAAGGAGGGTTGAACAATAAGAAATGGATATTACGTTGGCAAGGGCATATAATACAAGCTCCACATAGCGAAACACAGTTTCTCTAAATGCTTTACCCATAATAAGCATCTGTGTAAGACAGGACAGCAGGGCACCACCTTCCTTCCAAACAGACCTATTTCCATAGCCCAGCATAGACAGCTAGCTCAACAGGCCTTCACAACTATATCCATGACCACTTATTATAAGTGTATCACAGGGTGGGTCCCAATCTGCTCAATGCCAATTTGTAGTGTAACTACTTTCATAATTTTTTCTATGAAGAGAGGCCGGGATGTCAATTTTGTTTGTTAAATCCATATATGAATATACATCTAAATTGGGAGGGGATAAGCCAATGTGCTTCCCCTGCAACTGTACTGTGCTTTCTGTATGATGTCTGGAGTTATGCTCCCCCTTACTGTGTGCTCTTCCTTTAATGAGTTTTTCAATCTTCTGTCCTTCTCTGCTTTTGCCACAATCCCTGTTAGACTCCAATCTTCCCTTGAGTCCATATGCTGAACAGTTGTCTCCCAGTCTCTTTTCCAGCATCTGGGAATGGAAGCTGAACATTATCAGTCATTGAGGAGTGGTAATCACTCCCAGCTTCTGTAGCTGGGGTAGTAACTTCTTTTCTTCTCCTTCCTCTCGGCTTCATATTTGCATATTCATAGACACAAACAGATTGAAATGGGCAAGTGAAACCTAAGTGCTGCTGGGGCTGGGGTTCTGAGGATGGGTCCTTCCGCTAACCAGTCAAGACGAATAGGCCAGTCAAGACGAATAAGTCTCGTAAGGGTTATGTTCTAAAAGAAAAAGTGAGCTAGTAGGCAGGTTGGTGCTAAGATATGTCCAGCTAAATATTACTTTCCAATTGGATCTTGCCTAGTAGTTCTGTCTCCACAACTTAAGACTCCACCAAAGAGTGCATGGACGAGACTCTCTTAAGGCTTTTTCTATTGTCAATTGACAACATAGAAGGTGCATGGGGTAGATCCAACAGCATCTGACACAATTAGTGGGGTAACTTCTTTGTATGAAGCTCCAACGACATTTGTTAAGGTAGTCAGTCCAGATAGAAAAGATTTAGTTTCATGGGGATGAATTGAAGGATGGAATGGAAGGTCAAGACTCTCTTTAAGTAAATACAGTAAGGAGGAGTATGCTAGATCTTGTAACGTCTGTCAGCGGGTTGGAAGACCTTCCCGAAGAGATTAAATGCCTTTGCATCCAGTCCGAGCTCTGCGGGCCTTTTTCAAAATGGGCCATTTCATAGGTACTATCAATCTTCCCGTCCGCCATTCCAAGGCCAAGTATATTATCACTGCTACAGAATACTTATTAAATAGATGGGCTGAAGCAGAGCCTGTAAAAGATTGCTACACCCAGACCGCAGTCAGATTCCTATTTCAATATATATTGTTTCTCAATTGGGATGTCCGCTCAGTTTAACAACCTGTGACCAAGGGACCATTTGTCAGCCAGACCATAGCCACATTGACACGGGAGTACGACTATATAAAGACAAACAGTACTACTCTCTATAAGTGCAAGCAGCCAAGTTCGAAGTCGTAAGGTGGGACACAAATAGGGTAGGTGTTGCGTGCGGCTTCGTTCTTCGTTGTTTGCATTTAGCTTTTTATCTTCTCTTCGGCTCTCGCTTGTGGGCGGGGGTATTTACCCTTACTATTTCTATCCTTCCTGTTTTGCTTTCCTGCTGCTCTGGACCTTTTCCTTTTTGCTTTCGCTTGCCTTCTTTGTGAAGGAAGGGATAATCTGGCTTATTGTTTTTTTCGTGTGGTAGTTGTCGTTGCGGGGCGGGTGGTTCGTTGCTTGTGTAGGGGTTCATCCGGCGGGTATAGTTTTTGGTTCCGCTGGTTCTTCGGGTGTCAAGGTCCGTTCGGTGGGTCATCCATCTTATTTGAGCTAAGCATAATTGTATTCGTCGGAAGAAAACAGTTGATGTTATGGTAAGAAATCCCAAGAGATGAAAACTAATGAGTTCCAATGGCACCCCAAAAAGGGTTGTTAGGATAGCCCTAGTTGAAATGATAACAGAGAACTTTCAATAGATATACTATTGAAAGCTGCAATGATGGCCCAAGACAATTCGACGGAGGGATTATAGGAAAAAAAGGGTTGGGATATGAAAGCGACCATGAAAGCGACCATGAAAAGGTATTAATGAACAATGATAAACAAGCTTTATGAAACTAGGAGAACGTGGTTATCCAATTAAAGGAGGTATATGGATATCCTAATATGAATAATTCTGCATTCACAAAAATTATCAATGCCCCAAAAATGTAGGGATAAACCATAGAACGATATGAATCATGACTGAAGGAGCTTTTCAGCCAAGCTAGTTTTCAAATATATGGAACGGGTATGCATGGATTGGTTAATTTTAGGCCTCTACCCTAACCTACGATCACAAGTTTTTGGAAAAAAAAAACAAAACAAAATCATATAAACTCTCAACATGGTAATTAACATGGAAGACGATGTGGAGATGAATCACATGATAAGGAGCATTGGAAAGAAGATAGGATACCTAAGAAAATGAATTAAACCACGCGACATGGATTGAAACGAGGGAAAGGTGGTAAGCAAACTGATTAGAACAACTGGAATTATAAATGATATAATTACTGAAATAAGCTAAATGGGATTAACATATGTAACACATACAATACCGATAAGCATAGCTGGACCGATAAGCATAGCTGGTACAACTAGAAAAAGAAACCCAGAAATAAACATTTCTTTTTAGATAAGAAGGGGGACCGGGGTGATAACAACACTTTGAATACAAGGGACCAGTACTAGTAACAACAACAAGATCATAATCTTATTAAGCATAGGATCAGGGAGGTAACTCATCCATAGTGACTATGGTCGGGGGAATACGATATTGTCAATGTTTTTGATGTGAGGGATGGGGGCACATTGCCAACAGCTGTATCTTTAGCATCCCAAGGAAGGTATGTTTTTACCTTGGCCAAATACGCATTAGACGAAGGACTATACCGTAATAAAGTATACATTATTAAAACTTATCAAATGATACACATGTATGTAGTAGTTTAAGAGGACCATAAGTAATCCTTTATTGATACCCAGTCTAAGCTCGAGAGTTATGGACAACCAGATCCTGAGGAGGAGCGGGTACCAGAGGAAGAGGACCAATCTTTTTATAGGCAATGAAGGGCATTGGAAAAAAGAGCATTGGAGGATATAAAGGAAAGAAGTCATTCATGTGGCGACCTCACCAACCGCATGCTAAGATGGGACAATCATGGGCATCAGAGAGGAAATTGCTAGAGCTCACTAATTAGCTGCATAAAGAAAAGCTTGCTTATGAGCTTGCTCGAGAGAAGGTCAGGTCTGGGCGTAACGGGTGTCGAAGGCTGGTCCTACCTTGATAGGGAAGGAAGGTCATTGAGAGGGAAGGTCATTTGTGGTAATGTGCGGTTCGGTCTAGTAAGGCCTAGTTTTTTTGCCTTAGAGTAAAAGCAAATAAAAGCTGAGCAGGAAGCCAAGTAAAAGGAGCAGGAAGCTTGTGGGTAAAGGTGGGGCTGGTAGGAAGTAACACATACATCATTCATTGAAAGAAAGAAAGAAGGTCATTACATAGGGTCATAGCAGCAGACAATAATAGCCAATCATAGCCCACCAGCTGGCCGAGTTGTCTCATACATACCCGAAAGAGAAATAGTTCTTCCCATACTCAAACTTACCTCTTTGAGCTGACCTATACCTAGACCTCTACCCGTTACCAAATAAATGGTCCTCCTCATTACATATTTGGAAAAATAGTTCCTACAACATCCGCATATAGAGCAAGCACCTCACATAGCTTATTACTTACACAATAAGCACCTGGCATAGCCGATCATAGACAGGAGGGTTAGCCAAGAGGTTGCCAAAAGGTAATTGCCACCGATAGTCCCTTGCCATAACCCACTTGTCATAGCTGAGAGACGCTCATAGCCGGTCATTCCATAGGGTCAGAAAATAAGTGGTCACCAGCCAGAAAGACATTTCCAAGCATTGACAGAAGGTCATAGCCAGCTGGTCATAGTTGATCATAGACAGAAGGTGGTAATTAAATAACAAATCTGGGCGTCTACATTAGAGAGAAAGGTTTTAACTGCCCTGTTGGAAGATGGTAATTTCAGTCCACAAAGTGGGCGTCAAGTAGCTAGTAATGTCTCCGCCAGAACCCATTCATTGGAAATTAAAGTCCAGGTACAGATAGAGATACAGATCCCGTCCTAGCAGCATCACAGGTAAACACAGAAGCTAAGGCGGGGGCAGCCAGCATACCCACTTGTTCGAGAGTGAAACCTAGCAGAAGGTTATATAAAGACATTAGTAGCAAAGCAAATAGCAGAGGAGCAAGCAGATTATGAGCTAGCAGAGGTAGTAGTTTCTCTGGAGGATATCGATCTTAAGATCAGACATACGCGGCTATGGGATCAACGAAGAGCAGGACTTGGCACAATCGGGGAAAACGGGGTTTTAACCCGCCGCGACGTGTTGCAAGCTCCTTGACAGAGCGAGGCAGTAGGCCTACAATCCTAGGTTATCCCCTAATCGATAGGTATGGAAAGATGCGACCACTATCTCGACCAACCTATTGAATAGCTCCCGTTCCGAGATGCAGCGAACAAGAGAGGAGATGGAAAGTCAGATGGGCTCACGTCTCCCATCACCCAGCTAAGGGTCACCGCATTTTGACTGTCTGCCATCGGTAACGTTGTACCCCGAAGGTTTGTCCGGGAAGCAACGTCGAGCGTCCTTCCATAGGGAAAGCTGCACAACGTCGTTAGATCGCGATATAGTGTGATCAATATGAGCGAGTTGCATTATCGTAATTATCCACTCTTTTCTTTATGATTTTCGTCGCAATTGAAGCGCACTCAGACCTTCTCTCTCAAAGTCCATTTCATCCAGATATAGATTTGGTGTTCATCGAAGGTTGAAAGCCGTAGCTCAGTAGTTTACTAACGCCGGAGACCTCTTACGCCGAAGGAGCCAATATGATTCAGGATTACCTACTGCTTCAGACGAAGAGCTTTTACCTTCCCAACGAGGCTCTCTGATGGACTATAATAAGCCGCCATCCGGCAGTTAAAGATATAAGCTAAAGAGGGTAAACAACCTTCCTTCTCTCTCGGCTAATGACCTCATCCATGCAGGGTGCTTCGAAAGAGAAAGAAGTTCATGATTTGGGCAGCAAGCACTGCATCTCCTAGGGTGAGAAGGTCCAAGGTTTGTTTCTAATTTCAAACTGGTCTAAGCAGGGCTCATCAGTGGTAACATGATCCCCCAAGAAGTAAATATGTGGTACCCGGAAGATTAATAAGGCAAGCAATAAAGGTAAGTAAAGTGTTTATAGCATTTAAGACTTCCTAAGTGCATTCATTCATATAGCAGTCCCTCCAAAGATTCCTATAGGTGTGGATAAGCATCCTGGCTGTCTGGGCATCTATATCCCATCTCCCTCCTAGCAGTCATAAGCCTGTTCAATCCCATCATCTCATAAAGACTAGACTTTAGATTGAAGGTGAGGCAGACTTCCTCGTGGATGGCTGGTACCGCGCGCTGGGGTCGCT
>Ga0233336_1000155_pt1 | contig 12506 bp, 5 predicted proteins | sample GEONDECOMP225_FD_183636 | JGI IMG/M metagenome (GOLD analysis project Ga0233336, IMG submission 183636) | Leaf litter microbial communities from Shasta-Trinity National Forest, California, United States - GEON-DECOMP-225 | ecosystem: Environmental > Terrestrial > Plant litter > Unclassified...
AAAAGTAGTTTACCTGGTTACAGGAGCATAATCAATAGCATCTATATCCGCGATAAAAGCATAGCCAGTTGCAGGGCCAGATCTGGAGCTATAAGTTGGAGCAGTATCTAAAGTCGCAAATCCAGTTGACTAAGTCCCGGATTAAGGAAAGGGCGGAGCATCACTGATATAAAATATATAAATTGTCACACCACTTTTACAGCACTTATGGGTAAGCCCTGACCTTCCTGCTATCGGGGGTCGCCGAGCCGTGTCAAGCGTGTGTGTGCTACTAAATAGCTCCGGTTAGAGCCGGTTAATCCATAAGTAGCAGCATCCAAATAAGTTCCGAGTTCCATGCCAATTCAATAGCTTGCTCGAGAGCCATAACTTTTTTATCTATAGTCCTAAGAAAAAGCAATTGACCTAGAATGGGAAGCATAGGTCACAACAGTATAGGTAGCAGTTAGAGCGGATACATTTCTAGAGCCTCCAACAAAAACATAGGCAACGGTTGCATTTGCCTGAGTTACAGTTCCCACTACAGAGAAAGCAAAGGTAGCATTAGCAATTGAACATGATTCAGTTAATCCCGCTCCAGTCCTCATTTAAGTTGATCCATACCCAATTGGCCGGGTAGATTTAACCATTTATTTGGAAAAAAAAATTGCACTTGATAAAGGTCAATAACAAGCATCTAAGCCTGCGGCACCCCTTCCTTGGGCGCCTGTAGTATCATCCATTCGAGCAGATTCAGTCATAGATCCCATTTTAGTTAGTATACCACCACCTCGATAGCGAGTAGCTTCTCTAGTGTCGGGATTAGTATCGCTTTCAAAGGTTTCAGCGTCACAGACATATACGGAAGCATAGGTGGAAAAGGTGGGAGCTAGAGCATAAGTAGTTTAAATAGCAAATCCACCCGTCGATGACAGGACTAGCAACAGAGAGTAGAAGCTTCAGGACTAGAGGTTAGGGAAAAGGAACCGCCTGTGCGGAGGTTTATTTGGTACTCCAGGGGTCAATTTAATATAATAATGGCAACGAAATCAATTGGTTAAAATGGTTCTGCGCGCGGGGACGTCTGTGCCAAAAGTCGGAACAGGCGTAGACTCTCCAATGAGGTCCGCCCCTGCTGTTGGTGGTTATAGATCCAGAACTCAATATTGATTCGCACCAGCTCAGATAGATATGCCCATGGTGCTCTATCATTGCTTCCTCCGCGGGAGCAGCCCTGAGCGATATGTTAGTGAGTAGTGGGAATAAATAGGCTTTCTTTACCAATTTTATTCCCTCCTAAGCACTCTAGAGGGATTTAGCACCAGAGTGTTGATATGCCCTGGGTGATGGATAAATTAAAGAATTGTAAATCGTGAAGAATATTATTATATTTGTAATGTGTAAAACAGGTCCTTTCCGCTGGCGAACCTTTCCGCCGGTAATATTATTTATATGTAATTTTCTATTTAGTAACAAACTATCTCTCTATGGTGGATATCCCCAGGATGGGAGGTCTCCGTTACCCCGCTGGCCGATACCGGGGAAGACCTTACAGCTAAGAGTTCTGAGTGCATGTGGATAAAGCTATTATCTACAGACTAAAGGTACGAATACATGTGAACTCGCATATATACGTTTAACTTTTCGCCATTGAATTTATAATCTGAAGCTAACTCTAAGGCAAGTTACTACCTTAAGGCATGATGGGATAATACCGGGGACCTAGAGCTAAAAGGAAATTTACCTATTAATTGGGATCAATTGGTAAGGGGAATAAGCCAATGGGACTACTAATCCAATCCCATATGGGGAATAATAAACAAGGGAAATAATAATCCAAATAATACGAAATCGCATATCTACGTTTACCTTGTCCATTGTAACAAGAAATAAATAATCTGACATGAACGAGGCATTACTTACGATGCAGTGATGAGGATAGTGACCGAGTACGAAGGCATATCTCATTCCTAATGTGCCGACGGAACAATGGCTGTGCGCAATCCCGAAACGGGGCGGGGTGGAGAACGCTCCAAGGGACGCAGCGAAATAATTTAGTCATCAAAAGGAGCGGAGCCGCTTGTCCTTCCTAGGGCAAGGACTTTCTTATTTAGTCAGAAGTAAGTAAGTAAGATGGAAGTTCACCTATGAGATAGAGAAGCGGGATGCCGTCGATTGAGAGGCTCAACCAAACACCAGAAAACAACATTAAGAAGGCATTAATAAGTTCCATGTACTATTACACACACTACTTTATTTATTACATTTCTCACCACTATGGACTTAAAAAAGGGTCTCTATGGCCTTACTCCATGAAACTAACTCCCACTCTAGTGAAACAAGGTCTCCTTTCTTTCTTAAGGGCAGACTCCAACAACAAAACCAATTCTCATATGGTGGGGAACATTATGAGGGCCCTATGGTATCCATATCTGAGAAAGTATGCCTAGCATGTTAAGGAAGGAAATCCAGTGGATTCGATTATGTCCACATAACGGAAAAACAAAGTTCCTCAATGCTTTCTTCCCATAAGCACCTGTAGGAGACAGGACCACAGCAGGACACCTCCAAACAGCAATACCTCATTGCCATAGTCCAGCAGAGACGGCTTGCCTTCCCAATAGTAGCACACCCATGAGCCAGAGACAGGAGGGTGTGGTTAGTGCCCCACTAGTTTCAATGAACCTATGAAGAAATAGGCAAAGAGCTGAGCGGTAAGTGGCAGCTAGTAGTCCCCTGAGCGTAAGCAAATAAGCTAGAAGGAATTCCTATTCCTTCTCTCCATTCCTTTCCTTACATGGGAGCTGCTCTAATCTGCTATATAACCCCCTAGGCTACTACTACTCTGCTGCTAATACAACAATGGAAAGAGATAAAGGTAAGTTATAGAAATATTTCTCCATATTTCCACAATTATGGGAAGAGATAGGGTAAGTTTTGGGTGGAGGAAAGGCACGTAGTGAAACCCTTCTAATGTGAGGGGAGGGGAAATAATAAGCCAATGGGGGCTAATCCAATATAGATAATATAGGATATCGCGCATATCTACGACCCGATAGGTGACTTGCCTTGGTCCAAGGAAACAAGCTTCTTACTTAATAGAGTCTCGTTCATTGGAATGAAGATCATCAGCTGTAGAGTGAAAGCCAAATGATTAAAAGTGTGTGACTAGCCCCATACATAGTGGTGTTTCCATTCTTTCTTTGAACTATAGCCCCAAGTGTGAAAGCCTTAAGAGAAAAGCTTTAAAGTAAGTTCCCATACTTGCACTAGAGTTAAAGCCTTACCCCTAAGGCCTACTGAGACTGAATCTATTATTTATTGGCTGCTAATCCTCGGAGAGGAAGAGTCAGCGCTTACTGAACCCCTATTATGGACAGCCTTAGAGTGGAAAGCCTTAAAAGACAAGGTTAGTCTCGCCTGGATTACGGACACTAGCTTTTTTAGTCTTCTTGGTCCAGCAGAGAAAAAACGCCTTAAAGAGAGACTATATCTTAGTCCATTACTTTGATCCGTGTGAATACCGTTTTAAGCTTAGAGTTCTCTTAAAATATACCCATTTTTACCCTTTACACCTTTACCCAGTTCTTTAAATTGCCTTACCTTACTGACTTATTTTCAACGGGCTTAACGCTCTTTCCAATTTACCACCTCGCTTAAACCATAATACTATAGCTTATACTCCCTTACCCCTTGAGGTTTGATCGAGCGCTTACACCGGTTGAGGAATAACGAACAACGTGCGTAGGTGGTGGGGCCGCGAACTTCTTTTATTCAAAAGAGCGAGGTGGGTGACAGCTTGGTTTAGTTACGATTCCACTAGCCGGTGAGGATATGTTATGTATGGTGGATTTACTTATTCGCCCAGGACATGTTGTTTTCTATAGAGGTTAAAATACAACCCCGTTATCCACTTACGACGATAAAGATAAAAAGATAAAAAGATAAAAAGATAAAAAGATATATAGATAGATATAAAAAACCCTTTAATGGAAGGCCCACACGCATTCTCCTCTCTACCGCCCGCATTCAGGTACCCCATTAAACCTTGACTCTTTTTTAGGGAGAACTATTCAGCGGTAGCGGGCAAACATATAAAGGGGGCAAGCTCGATCGATGCTCCTCAACAAAAACCTGGGGGAAGCGATATCGATCATCATAAATCATGCAGAATATGGGTCAGTAAAGATGTAGCAAGGGACATATGGCTCAGATGGGATAATAAGTATCATTCCAGAAGTATCAGTCAAGATGGAAAAGGGAATGATTTTATAAAAGTATGAAGGGTATGGGTCGTCGGTAATGCTGCTATAATGCGGTTATGTTATGTGGGCGAATTCAAATTATGTCTGTAATCCATGGAATCAATCCATGGAATCAATCAATGGAATCAATGACTACGATCTATAAAAAATACCACCTGTTTAGGCCCTACGGTTGCTGTTCTTGTGTGAAAAAACTCAATATTTCATTTATGAGTCACGAGCTCTGGCGAATCCGGGTGTTTACAGAGTTGATGAATAGTTTCCCAAGTGAGGCTAATAAGTCTAGTCCCAAGGCATAGTTTACTGGGTATAGTCACACCAAGGCTGTAGGGATGAAGTTCCCAAGGAAGCCCACCACCCAATAAATACTTAGTACTTATCTCGCGCCTGGTGCCACCCTGTCTCAATTGATATGCTCATATGTAAACAACATGGCTCACATTCTTCCGGTGGGAACAACATGGATGATAACATAATCCTAATTTGTTGTATAAATAAATAGGTGAACTCCTTCTATCGGGTATGCTGGGGGACTACTTCTCTTTCGCGTCTGTCACCAACTTGGTCACAATTGGATATGGTGATAATATCTGGCTCTGACTGGCGTATGACATCTATGATCGGCTATGATATTATGGCTATGTCTGTATATGTATAGCTGTAAGGCTTCTATGTGGGGCTCTGCCCGGCTATGACTGCTGGCGTATTTCCTAAAAAAGTGAATCAACGTATGTAACGCATAATTATTCCTTCCATCCATTCTAGGTAGTAACTATTGTTCCGTAGCGGTAAGTTTCGTGAGGGATATGGTGGAACTAACCCTCTCGGGTATCCTGTGGTGGGCTTTCTCTCACGGGTATATGTTGAAGGGGGATATATCTATTTTGCGGGCTTCACAAAATAAACTAACAAAGCTGGTTAACACGAAGATGAGGGTAGTTGGCTTATTTAGCTTGCTGGTTAGCTTTCTTTAATTTGCTTGGTGATGAACCGAGCGAGCGCTCTTGCTTACGCTTGCTTGCTAGATTTATGGAAGATGCGCGCGGGAGGAAAGCCGCTACAGCAGACGGAAAGATGAAATGAAAGAAGGAAGGAGCTAGTACAACAGAAATAAGAGGAGGTGCGCTGGCTTGCTTAATTGCGCGGATAATGAAAAGAAGAAAGGACCCCGAATATGAGGAACGAGTATTCGGCCCTCCGGGTCATCGTTCCTACATAACCGAGAGAGGAAAGATATGCACCCCATCGCCATACGAGATAATGGCTAGACGTGTTGCTAGAGTAAGTAAGTGTTGACTAGCTCGTCGGTGGGGCTAGGGGCATGCAGTGAACTTATATGTGCAGCGGGTGAACGACTTAAGTGAATGGCTTCGTCCAGTGAGTGAACGGATTCTATGTGAGTTCCCCATGTTCGTCACCAGAACAGATTTAGCAAAGTTGTTATCAGATGAGCAGCATATTGATTAAGCCATGTTACCAACATATGATATTAATTAATTGAGTTAAACAGAATTGAGAACTGAGGAGTCTTCTTCTGCTGATGCTGCTGGTTTTATGGGAGGTTGGGTGTGGGTTGGTTCAACGGAGAGGTTCGAGTAGAGAATCAAGTAGAGCTAGAGAGCAAGGATAGAGAGCAGAGGATGTAGGGATATTGATTGGGTAAGGATCTCGGATCGAGGGCATACATAATAAGGCAGGGGGGTATAGGGCCTAGGGCATACACATGAAAAGTATTATTACTACCTGTTGTTGCATCCACTTTTTTTTAGAGGAGATTACTACGAACTAGGATAAAACTAGGATACCCTTGATTGTGGTGTATGCCCATGAGGACTTTATAAACTACAGCTATATGAGATTGATTATCTTGCTTGTACTCTTCTTTTGTAGTCTTATGCTGCTTGCTGCTTCTCTGGGACAACTGCTTAGGCTGATGCAGTATACACTCTTAGCTGTTCTATACATATAGAATATATATGTATAATTTATTCTATAGCTTTAAAGTCCAACTTAAGGTAGATAATTATTACTACCTTGGTATTATATTCTCTTGTTTGCTTTTCATGAGAGGGCCGGTAGGGAGAGAATTCCTATTACTACCGACTTGGGTGGTGGCTCTTGGCAGAGGATTATTCCGTGGGAACCCTTGCTGTAATGTGAGAGTGTTAGCAGTGTGAGGAGTGTGTATGACTGATTCTTTCCTTGCTTCTTTTCCTCCTGTGCTGTTGTTGATCAATTCGCTATGACATGCTCTCGGCGCAAGCCTTAAAGCTCCACCCATATAATTATACTGGCCTTACTAAAAGTAAATAGCAGTAGTGGTACGGCTACCAGCGTTTTACAGATCCTGGGATTACTGGCAAAGTCAGCTTATGGCACTAACAACCAACAGTGATCTGCTCTACCCTCTTTGATGAAACTAACACTGTCTATCTTTCTTTATTTTCTGATGCCTCCGCTATGGGCTCTGCTGTTTATAAATATTCAAGTAAAGTAACTGTGTGCCATCTTGGTAAGTCCTGGTAGCAGGGTTGTTTATGTATCCTTCACCAAAAAGCGATATGAAGCCCATCCTATAATCAACGACGAGCGATAGCAATCAAGCCCATCTTATAATCCAGGCAAGCGAGAGCGATGCTTCCTTCAAAGAGAGTAGCAGCTAGATCTGGGGCTTTACCTCTCTGGTTGTCTTTTACTGTCCGTGTCCTTCCCTGACCTTTACTTGACTTGACCTACCCAAACCTGACTTGACAGACTGTACTAAAGTGACCTTTACCTTATTGATGAACGCTCCTAACCAACCTGGTTCAATGAATTACTGGCTATTGATTTATTCCCGGCCCAGGCTCCTTTCTTGTGTACTTGGGCCCTTATCCTCTGTCTGGTATAGTCCCAACCTTTATTTCAAATCATTCTTTCCACACTGCTACTCCTTCTGTTGTAATTTGCCCAACAATGGTTCCCCTTCCTTTGTACCTGTAATCTTATTATATCTTCTCTGACTGATGTTGTCCCAGCAGTATATTACGGCCCCCCAATCAAATATGTCGGGCCAGTGTAATCTATCCAATCAATATGGAGGCAAGCGAAAGCGCAATCACCCCTACCAAAAATGGATCACCCCAACCTCCAACCACTAATTGAAATTATGTCCAAATATGAATAAAAATCAGCGTCTGCAACTCATCGAATTTAATCTTTACTCTCGCGTGGTGGCAATCTCACTCTGAACTCAATGCTCCACACCACGCTCTACTGAACCCATTAACACTTGGTTACTCCCTCTGCCAAGCTCTTCGAAGGCGTTTTTACCTCCTAGGTATCTGCAGAACTTGATGAGTTGGTTGTTGCAGCTACATTAATAAGCTCCATGTAAAAATGTTCAACACTATATTGAGCTCCAACTTCAAATTCCCACTGTTGAAAATGTATTCATTCTTAAGTTAAATTAAAGTTTCTTTTCAATTTTTCGCCATGAGGTAACTTATTTGTGATAAAGGCTTTGGACAAGGCACTTATAATTACTTTATAAGTTGAACACAAGCTAACCTGCAAATACTCATTACCTTATTGGGATGTCCGAGGCATTATTCATCGGGACATACTGGATCTTAGTCACTATAAACATACCCTTTCAGAAAGTTCTATAGGATTTATTGACAGGTTTCATTTTCATGCATTGCTGCCAATTATAATAGTGCTTACTGGGCTACTTGGATTGGCTACCGGTTCTATAAAACAGCCACATTTGCTTCTCGTGCATTAACTTTTAGACCCGGTCATTTCCGTTACACATTAGGTGAGGTGAGCAATACTGCATTAAGCAATACTGCGTGGCCTGTGAATAGATAACGCTTTATGTGGATGGCGTTTACACCATTAGGTGGGGCCATTAGGTGATGAGATAGGGGGGGGCTGTGTTTCCTTTAGTTCGAGTTCGAGTTCAAGGTAGTAGACAAGGTATATGTTTCCGTATATATCGAGGGTATAGGTATGACTGCATGTGTGGAAATCGCAAATGGTATCAATTTACACGAAGTGCACAAACGGTTTAAAAAATTGAGTCTCAGCGCGAATCACTATTTTTGCGGAACAATCAAGAAGCTGGACAAACACATCCACCAAACACGGGAAGAAGCTACGGGACGGGAAGCTATGGCGGGACCAAGCATGGAGTGATAGAGTAGCAGGATGGAGTAGCAGGATCAACTCTTGTACAATACCTTTAAATAATAGGTAAACGATCTAAAAGGGTATAGCTCATTAAATATCTAAAAATAATTTATAGTTCTTAATTCCCCCAAGAAAGATCGATTTATTTATTCAAGAATGGCGAATGAGGACCCGGAGGGACTCAAAGTAGTAGGAGGGCGAGGTTCTTATTTATAAAGCATTTATGCATTTGGGAAGGTTGTTTTCATTGCCTTCACTTGAGGATTCAGGCGCCCAGGCCAAAGCAAAAGCGTCGATCAAAGTAAGTCCCTACTGCGCCAATTCGAGTAGAGTATCAAGCCCAAGTAACCCAGCCCAGCAATGATTGGAAATTAAATAACAACTGGCTCTGCATAGACCAACAGTATTTACTATATGATAGGCTATCAGCTATTGGCGCTCACCTTTTTTCTATGACCTTCCGACTCTGAGTAGTATGTGTAGGGTCAATATAGCCTGAGTAGCCAAGTCTGAGTAACAAAGCCCGGCAGTTGAGTAGTAGTTGAATAGCTTGGGATCTGAGCGTAGTAGCTAAAGCAAGCTATGACCGGAGCTTTGCCAGTACGGGTGGGTAAGCTGTACGGCTTCTTCTTTTAAAAGATAAGATTAAAATAAAGGTATGTTTTAGCTAAGCAGTTCTTTTAGGCAGAAACACACTGGAAAGGGCATTTTAAATAGTCCCAGAAGCAAGCATAGTGCAAATTGGCCTAACATTTTTCTTTAGCTGAACCGTCCATCCGGAACCATGCATCCATTCGGATCCTTTCTGCCTGCCTTTTCAGTGCAACCGCTACTTCTTTGGAAGCCAGCCCTTCTTTTCATTTTTACTAGGTATCCAAACCAGGCTTACCTGCTAGTAACCAGGCAGAGCGGGCTAGGCACTACTGCTACTGCATGCTTTTCTAAAAGATATAACTTATGAGCATGTTCTAAAGTGAGAGATATCATTACGAAAATAGAAAATCCTCCATCTAAGCACTCGCAACGCTATCTTTAAGTACTTATTTACCATCTGAGTAAGGTCCGATATAGGTGGTATTGCCCTTCAAACATATATAGAGGCTACCCTTTTAACTCGAAAATTCCACTTAAGGGAAGGTCTTATAGGTCCTGCCTTTCATAGGGTGCAAGGTACGAAAGAGTTTTTCTAAAAAATTGAACAGCCAGCCTAAACCATCCCAGTTAGTAAGTCCACCAGCTAGCTTTTTATTCCCACCCGCTGGTTTTTACGCCAGCCGCCCGCAAGCAACCAGGTTATTCAACTAGCAAGCGAGCAAGTAAGTAAGCCCGGTTCTTCCTTTCGTCGAGTTGACCAGTCCGGATTCGACCGGCGCGCAGCAGCCGTCCGTGTTCGTAAAGCCTAAAAGCCATTTATCAATAAATTTGTACCAGAAGGAAAGTACTTACTTACTTTTTTCTATCCAGAGCACGGCCTGCCTTATAGCGTGACCTCTCCAGGTCCTTACCTTCCCATACCATTGAGGAATTAAGCCCATGAACACTGGCACACATCACCCCAGCATTATGAGTTAGGAGGTGGTCGGGCTCCCACTTTTGGAAATAGCACAGGTAGTGTAGCCTTTAAGCAATTTATCTTTGCGTCTTCACCACCTTTGTTATACCTCCCTTTCGCTTTGATTAGAAGGAACCGACCGGGAAGCCATACAAGGAAGGAGGAGCTGTACCGCAGGACACTGATAAGTTGAAAAGCACTTGGTTCAGTCATTCGCCCTTGGACCCCTCAATAATAGGTTTATATAAGTCAGCAAATGCAAATAATCCGGAGGGAATCATATGAGGTACAAGTATGAGTTTTATTTGATATATTCAAAGCTAATTTATTGCCTGCCCCGAGCCAACCATTTATATATATATATTATTTTTTGCTTTCATTATATATGTCATTATACAAAAATGGGCTCATCGGCTTACAAAAACAGTGAATCATAAGTAAGATTGTGAATCGGTTCCAAAACGGAAAGGGGGACTCCATCGGTTCCAAAGACCTAAAAGAATACATCCAAGAAGAAGACATGCCCTATAGGTTCCGCCGAAACCTAAAGAAGACATTTACTACTCCTGACATGGAGTAGCTAGGAGTACCGGGCATTGAGTGCCTCAACACTTGGATCAACATTTTTTATACCTGGATCACACTTGAAACTTTTTACTAAGACTCCTTACTGGATCGAGTACCCACATTATTGAGTAGCATCAACTCCCGGATGACTACTTGGGACCAAAAAGAACTTATAGCTGCATGCACAAAGCATTGCTTCATCATGCAGCTTAACTGAAAGGAGCTTAATTCATGGACCGACGGACCAGACATTATTCCTGATCGACAAGAGCTTAATGCACTGTCTAGCTGCACCTTTTAGCTATGCCAACTGTATATACTACTTCGACTAGGGACAATGACTGTCGGCTATGACTAGCGTCGTCTCTTGGCAATGACTAATATGATTGACTATAACCCTTTGGCTATTGGCAGTAAGGCTATATGAGGGTGCTCAACATACCCGTATCACGTCCACTTTCATACCCGTACTGACTAACTAGCTTATTACTAAATTATATTTTAGTCTTCATAATTTTTCAGCTCACGGCCCCTATTGAGGGATTGTTCTAGGATAAATTTGAACCGATGGCTTCTTTGATGTTTTTTAAAACGATGGAGCATTTCTTCTTTGATTTATTCGGTGTATAATAACCCCTTATATAGTGAACGCAGAAAAACTGATACATCTTACAAAATGGGTGTTACCCAGATATATTTTCCAGTTCCGAATTATACCAGTCTACCATTCATTCCCCGGTCCCGCATTCCGTACGCCCCGCCCATACACGTATACAGGAAGTCCAGTACGCTTTCTCTTATTTACTCATTATCACATACCCCACTTAAAACAAGGCCCTGTACGCGTAAGGATGGAAGGAAGGAGGATACCACCCAGGACACATATTGTTGATTAAGGAAGGACCTGTAAGTGGATGGAATTTTAAGGAACCCTGGCGGGACTAAGATTTCGGGGTAGGGGGGGACATGATTTATCTGGTACTAAGGATTAAAGAAGCAAGTGGGTTTGTAAGCCCAGCTCGTGACCAATGCTCTGTTGAACGCTCCCGTGCAATGCTCAAAATGAAGGTAAGTGAAAAGTATAGGTTCGTTCGTTAATACGCCCGCCAGGTTGTTGGTAGCTGTGGGACATAAAGTAAAGCAAGTAGGCATAGAAAGGGTAAAGATTCCTGTTCAAAGTGCCAGCCCAAGAAGCAAGTCCTCCCGAGATCTCAGGTGAGGATCGAAGAGGCAAAATCGACAAGAAGTGTCTTAAGAAGATTCCCAAATAAGGGCACCATTAATCCATCCATATTTATAACTTCAAAGAAGCACATATATATATGCGCAGAAAGCATATTAATCCAGTAGGCTAGGCTTTCTGGGGTCCTCCCTAAAAGCAATAAGGCACGGAGTGGTGAGCCAATATATAAAGGTTAATTAAAGACGCCACACCAGGTAGGTTGTGAGTTGGTAGCTATAGGTAACACTTAAGTAATCCTTCCCTTCCGGCTAAAGGTAATACAAATGGTCTAAATGTGCACCCCTATATAATTTCATAAGTTCTGGGAGTAGTTCCTAAGTAAGGGGCAGTTCAGAGGATCCATCCAATGAAGGGAGTCGTCCAACTTCCAGCCTAAAAGTAGAGATATAATTTGTAAATACAAATTACCTTTACCCTTATACCTTATGAATTCTTCTTGCTACCACGTATTACCTTCTGGTACCGCCGAGGAGAGAGAATACAATTCATCAATTAGAAACTACTCCATTCTAGGAATCCCCTACCCACCTTTCTTTTTATGCTTGCTACTCACCTGCTTCACCAACTTACTGCTGAACCTATGCCCCAAGCTCGTTATATGGGGCGGCTTCCCGGAGCGGAGAGAGAGCTTTTGAACAAGCTTACAGACAGCATTCACAGGCAGACCTAGAATCACACTTGTTTACAGATCTTCTTGGTCCCACGTATGAACGAACTATTGTCCCGG
>Ga0233336_1000156_pt1 | contig 12485 bp, 4 predicted proteins | sample GEONDECOMP225_FD_183636 | JGI IMG/M metagenome (GOLD analysis project Ga0233336, IMG submission 183636) | Leaf litter microbial communities from Shasta-Trinity National Forest, California, United States - GEON-DECOMP-225 | ecosystem: Environmental > Terrestrial > Plant litter > Unclassified...
GAAGGACTAGAAAACTAATCCAAATATCCCCAGCCGTCTTTTTGGTGTGGTGCGTGGTGCTACGTCGGCTGTCCAATCTAAATCCCAATCCCAATCCTTTGTGGTGGAGGTTATAAACCCTTAGAATTTATGGCGATAAGATAACACGTGGAATAATAACCCACCCAGATTCATGCTATGATGATGAGGCAGTTCGATAGCACTTATCTGTGGAGATACCTTTCTAACAAACCCTAATCACTGCTATTTCTATGGTATAGTTACCACTTCATTCGGGAAATGGCTATACGGCGAGGTAAGCCCGTTAACAGTCTCTTTCCTTCTTTGGTAGTGGAAACCGAGCTACTACTACACTTTCACAATGAAAGGGTCTTAGAACCTCCTCCGCATACACTCCCCTCCTCTTGGGGAAAAACTTACCAAGATGTGAACTTAGGGATACTTCCTACATAGAGTATCTAGCTGGGACAGGCTGGGCCCAAGTTCATTCAACGCTCTTCCTCTGATAGAGCGGTCACTGTAGCGGACGACAGACGCTCGAAAAGATTGGCCCACAACTAGTCCCTTAATAAGCTGAATCAGACATTCATTGCATTGGAGCCATCAGGTTGGTTACTTCAGGAGCGTATACATGAGGCTAGGTTTTCACTATACAATCTTAAATTGAAAATAGAAATAACTACTCCTGGTATTTGGAAATCAATCCCATTATAACATGGAGCTTTCCAATTGAAGTTCCACTACCAACCAACCAACCGAGAGGGCACGATGATGAGGTTCTACTACCGCATAGGTGTTTGCACTATCAGGTGAGATTAGTTAGGCCAATAGTTAATAAGCCAGGAGTTTAACTTGAGATAGGCCCGGACAACGAGATTAGTTAGTGGGGTTCACATCCATCCGCACTGTACCCTTTTACCAGGATACCTAGCCATAATAGATATTGATTCCTTGCCAATAGTTCCTTGTCATAGTTACTAGTCTATGATACTACTCGCATCGATACGTTTCACTTTTCCCCATTTGAGGTGATCCTTACCCCATATACCTAAAGAAACAAGTAGTCCCTAGTCTATTATATCGCGCCATATATACGTTGAACTTGTCCTTTTGTTGAGGTGATCTAGCACCATTACCTAAGTAGTACACCGCTTGGAATAGAAAATCCACCGTGTTTGTTTGGTTGGTACATCCAAAACATCCTAATTGCACATTTTGCCTTAGTCACGACAGCTTTTTGGTGGGTCCAATAAATTTCCCCACCACATCATCTGGGCACATAACAAGTTCAAAAGGAAGAAGCCTTACTTCTAAGAGCTCTAGCGAAGAAGCTATAGGTTGTCTTTTATCCTTCGAAATAAGGATAAGACCTAGCTGGTAAACCTAACCAGCATACCTCGCCATAGCAGCTAGACCTACTACTACAACCTAATACTATATATTGCATCTATAAGTTGAACCTTTGGGGTTTACTCCAGTGATCCAATGGGGAATCAACAAGGGGAATAATCCCACATACGATCTCGCATATCTACGGCACCCGAACAACCAGTTGAATCCGTGTTAGTTGGCATGTTAGTTGGTTGGACCAGAAGATGAGACAACTTATTCTAATTTGAGGTTGTTGAGCAATGAAATCACCTAACCACCTATTGTTTAGGGGATTGGATGATGACATATTCTCCATCGGTGAACATCAATTGGCCTCCTAACTGGACTAATAGGCTGCTTCTTTGCTTGGTTACTCAGCTTGGTTATATGATACTTGCATATAGACGTGTAACTTTTCATTGATTGTAAGTAAAGTGTGAGGTGACCAATTACCCTAACAACTAGCATATCTACGTTTCACTTGGACTCGCATCGATACGTTTAACTTGCCCACTTTAACATATAATCCCTGGGCCCAGCAAGAATTGAGTGGGAAAGTCCCAAACCTTCTCATTTGACATTTTGCCATAGTCAAAACCTCTTTTTTAAGGGTCCTCTAAAACAACCACTACTCGATCGGGTCAATAAAATGGAGATTCTCTGTAATGAACTCTACCCTTTCCTTCCTGCCTCTACTTACCCTCCGGCCGAACCTCTCCAGACTCATACCTCATTGGGCCATCCTGACACTCCTCCTTTGGAAACCTATGCCTATGACCTCTGCCTTGGGTGGGAACCTAACTCCTTTGGACCTGAACCGATCCTTGGGACCTTACACTCCATACTGCCTTTATACTATCCTTTGAACCCTCTGCCTCACACCTCCTCCTACCCCCCGGACACTCTTCCTTTGGACCCGCCTCATACCTCCTCCTTGGGACTATGGTATAATCCCTAGACCCTCCTTTGACCTAATACTTTGACCTCAGACTTCCCCTAATAAGACTACTGCAGATCGATCCAAAACCGATATTTGAAGATTTAGAAGGTCACCCTTTATTATAGGTGTATCCCATTTCCTCCCTGCACGAAATACACTTAGATCGAGGACTCCTCCTGGCTGGTACTACCTGCGCGGTTAGTGCCCACTAGTAGTTTCAATGAACCTATATTATATAGTGCATAACTATAGAAGTTCACCGTAGTCCCTTCGTACTTGGTCAAGCCAGTATACTACTTACCCCTTATTATTATATATATATAAATGGGAACCTTACCCAGCTGAGCATGAGCGAAGAATAAGTTGTATCCATATTTTATATATTCCATATTTTATATATATGGTAATTATGGGTATTAAATTACTATTCCTTTATGGACTTAATCAAGGGGCAGTCAGTCTCTCAGGCCTTACTCCATGGGAACAACTCACTCTATCTAGTGAAACAAGGTCTCCTTTCTTTATTTCTTAAGGGAGGGCAAGCTCCTCCGACAACATCATATTATCATATGGTGGTGAGAGCATTACCAATACCAAGTTTCAATCAATAGGTTCCGCTGTGGTTGGGGTGGGACTTGGTGATGAAGGCAGAAGTTGAAAGGTTCAAAGGTTACAGGCCTACCTCTGTGGGACTTGCTTCTTAAGTTGAAAGGCAAAAGGCTGAAGTGACTTACTAAAGGCTTCTGGCTGAAGGGTAAAGGCATAGATAATGTAATTTTCACCGAGCTCACCCGTCATCGGATTAGTGATCTCCTTACACCTTTATAAAGCCCTTGGGATGCTTCACCTGTAAACTTCAACACTGCTACAGGGATCTCTGGTGGCTGGCACAACCCTTGCAGGTTTTCTTTATTCATCATAGGGCATATTCATTGGCTTAGTTCCAGTCATGCATGCCTTGGAAGTTTCAACAATATAAATGACTTTATAAATTATATAAGACTTCGGAGTTGGACCAGCTCTTAAGCTAAGGGCAACGGCCCACACACCTGTTGAACATGACCTTTTCAGGACGTTTACCTATTATTGATTGTAGGATGTCGTCGATTGCGAGTTTTTCCCCCCTCCTACTCTATTCAGGCAGTAGTTCCAAAAGCAGTTCTGATGATCCCACAACAGGGGTTGTTCCTGTGTAACCCACTTCCTTCCATTCATCGTTTAGGCTTAAACATATACCTCCTAAAGTAAACGCTGTCTAGTGTTTGAAGTTAGTTGTTTTCTAGACCTAGCCTTTAAAGTAAGCTTATTTAAGCCTTGCCTTGTTCACACCCCCTCCCCACCAAGCTAAAGATATAGTAGGGGGTATGGCTAAAAGGTCTTCTGTTGGTAGGGTTGCCTTTAACTATAAGTCTGTCTGTCAAAGCATACCTTTATTTACCACCCCACGCGAACAAGCAAGAGAGACGGTAACCCCCACCCAAGTGAGCACAGGCAAGAGCCGGAACATAATAAGTTTAATTGTATAAAAAGGGCTTTATTCTTAAATCAAACATCACTAAAAATTGAAATTGGATATCTTCAATAAAGTATATAATATTAGGTTAACATAGCGTTTCAAGATAGCTAAAATGGTGATCAATTATCTCAATACTCGCCCTCTAAGCACCTCCCTTGTATTGTCGCCTCACTTGCTAACCAACCTTTGTAGCTTTATATCTGTCCCACCTTCTGCTGCCACCTTCCTAATTGGATGGATGGAATCAATCACCTTAAATGTATTAAATCATATAGATATTTTGCTATAGCCAATCTTTAGTTCTTTAAACAATATGGATAAAATATGCTTCAGAAACTGCCTAAACACCAATCTTTTTTTTATAAAACGCCTTCCTGTTTGGGAGCCTTTTTCAACTTATTGCCTTAAGAGAGGGGCCAGCAGCCCAGGAGCATTGGAAGATAAGTCCTCCCTTACCTTAAGTTATGGAGCCGGGAACTCACAGAAACAAGCCTAGCTAGTGAAAGAGCTTAAGCCTCAAGCGCAAGAGCCAATAAGAGAGAGGGCCTCACTTACAGCGTAAAGATAAGATCAGAAAAGCAAGTCCTGAAGCAAGCAAGGTTATCTCCTCTCCTAACAGCAGCCAGTAATAAAAAAAGTAACGATAAAAGATAGGTGGCAGGCACTAAATAAGGGGCTATTAGGCCTGTCTATCCTTTTTATTCCTAGCAATGGAGTTTCAAAATTCCTACTGAATTGTATCAGCAAGGCTAAGACATACCATTAGGTAATACGTGGCGGAATAAAAGAATTCATAAAGCAATAGCAGAGTAAAGGATGCATAGAAGCCTCCCTTACTGAGGAGATTATTCCTGGCAGAATAAATAATGGGTTTAACAGCACTCCCCCAATCTAATTCCGTGGGAACATGGGGGAACTAACTAACTCTCATATGTTGGCAACTTGGCTCAATCTCGTATGTAGTCAACTTGACCTCAATCAATATTTCGTATCGTGTAAACATGGGTAACTCAATATCTCATTCATGGTTCTATGGGTAAACTGAATCTATTATTGGGAGAGAGAGTTGCACTACAGCTAATTAAAACTAACTAGTTGGATCAGGCTTAGCGGCAAGCGGAAATAGTATAAATCAGAACCTTAAACTGCTTAGCTCAGCTAAGATAACAACAAGTTAAAAACTACTAAATAGCTTATAGTAGCACTCTTTTAAGGCTTAGCACTTACACTACTAGATCTATATAAAGAGATATATCTCTCTACGATTCTCTCTAGATCTCTACATCAAGACATCTCTATATGATAACCTATAGATATCTAAATCTCTATAAATAAATATACCAATACAAATCTATATAAGCAGAAGCTTAATGGCGAACCAGAAAGAAAGAGCTGAAGCTGAAGCGGAAGCGGAAGTGAATGAAGTTAATGAAGTTAATGAATGAGCGGAAGCGGAGCGGAAATGATGTGATGGAAGCTTAGCAAACCTGAGCGGAGAATGAAAAGAGCGGAGCGAACCAATGGCGCACTGGAATGTTTGTTAACCGCGTCTATAAAGATCTAAATCTCTCTAAATCGATATACCAATACTCTACTATTCTATACCAATACCGTTACTCTTTACCAATCTATTTCTCTTATTAGTGGAAATATGGAATGTAATAATATCATATATATCTATTTATAATTAGGGAATAGAATTAATATCTAGATTTATCTCTCTCTTAGTAACGGAAGTGAAGTCGTGTGAGTGTAGTGCAACGATTACCCTGAAAACCGAGATACTCCCTGGCATGACGTGTTCCCACCGGACCTGGACCCCACACAAGAGGAGAGATGGTCACCAATGAATAGATAGGAGTTCCAGCATACACGTGATTTTCAATCCATGAAAGACAGACGTTCAGTGAAGAAGTACATATACGGGAAGTAGTCCATATAAGTGAAATCCAAACCCCCACCCAATAAGTAACTTAGGAAGGACCATCTACTAAAGGCAAGCTCGACTGAAGGAGCAGAGGAAAAAGGACATTCATTTCATGCCTCTTGCCAACCTGTAGGTTGAGGGCTAAAGAGAACCCCGTTGAAAGCTGAGGAAACAGTTGTCTAATAGAATAAAAGATCACAAATAAGTGCCTATAGAGAGTGCCTGAGGATAATAATAAGGGTTAGGTCCATCCTTATGACTTTCAGGGCAGGGACCTTACTTATGACTTTAAGGGCGAGGAAACTTACATTCTGAATGAAGGATAAATAACCTACATTCTTAATAGGAAATCTGCTAAGCAGCCTCCCAAAAAGGTTATTTCCTCCATAAGTTGTGGAAAGGGTTGGCTGGGATCAGTGGCTCGGCTGCTCAGCTTGGGCTTTTGCCCTTGCCTCATCGGATGGGCTCCCACAATTGGATGGCCTGGGCTCCTGGGAGAAAAGGCTTGGCTTAGATACTCGGCTGATTGACTCGGCTACTCGACTGGGCTAGGATACTCGGCTCGGAGCAGACAATATGGGCGCTTGGAAATGATTTCACAAAACCTTAGAATTCATTGGTTTAAACTATATAAATAGATTCTTTTAGGGGGACAGGTAATGCCTCATCGGGAGCTCAAAGTGGATTTGATTCTTAATGAACTATACCCCTTTACAACATTTCGATATTATAGCCAGCATAGCCAATAGCCGCCGATACGATGAAGATCATGCCTCCGACCTCCTAAAAACAATATTCAGGGTGGAATCATATGCTTTTAGGTTCAGTGCCTTGCTTATATTACGTTTAGTGGGGGGGAATAGAGCCAGGGAAAGAGGCTAGATAGATACCATTCCGAGAGGCGAAGGACTAGAGGCATTAAGGCAGGTCACGTAGTGCCAGTCAGGGAAGGGAGGCAGGTTATGCTCGAGGAATATTGATTGATGACCTACAGATTTGGCCCAAGCACCCAGTTCACTTGGAATTGATCTCACAGCTCCGCTCCTCCTTTAACGTTTCGACTTTCATACAACCTATTTTTAAATGGGCCAACGTATGACTCGTAAGTGGCATTATCAAGACGTTATCAGGATGGTTAGGTTACGTTACCTTTTCTACCCCGGACCAGGAATAATGAAGTTGGTTTGATCGTACCAGTTCGATGTTGCAAGTGTGGTGGAAACGATGGACATGCTGGGTGGTCGCTACTACTGGAATCGTGCTTGTTAGTGTTTTTGGATATTGAACCTGGTTAGTTTGGCTTGAGATTGGCCCTGGTAATTGGCCTTTGAAAGCGAAGTGACAATAGTGTTCTACGCAGCAGAGCCAGATAACCTTCACCCTTGAACCTTGCATACTGCGTGCCCCCTTGATATGGAGCAACGCTTACGCCGCGGGTTGATTATTAATGAAAAAAGACCCCCCTGGGCGAGGAATGAGCCCATAACGCCTTGAACCCTTCAGCCTACTGATACTTAGCTGCTGCTACCCATAAGGGAAGGAACGTGCGGAACAAAGATTCTAAAATGCATATGCTCGTAGATAAGGAGGTCACACCACACCTATAGCTTTCTATCACTTTATTTTTTTATAGACCCCATTGGATTCATTACAACAGCAAGCCAGTATTGCCAATGGAAGTGGTACAGGAACCACCCTTGGATCGCGATCGGATCGTACATGGAAACTGCCTCATTGCCTTACTTTTTCATTTATTATCATGCTTTTATGAAATGACATGGGTCGACACCCTTTAGGCCTGGATAAATTAATGAATTATTATACAACCTATTGCTACCCACCTTTCTATTGAACTTTCACTGTATCACATTGGTGGGGTGGACGGGCCATAGAGCATTTTGACCGGCGTTCCACAGCATTTGCTTACATATTACTGACTCGGGGGGAACACTATTACTATTTCACTTTACCTTGCCTTACCTTTCTGTTAGACCGCTCAGTTGGTCCCCAACTTGGGAACTGCCTAATTATATCTCTCTACATCCATATCTTCATAAACGCGGCTTGGAGGATGATCGATCGATTCGACGAGGAACAAAGGGAGTTGCTAGCTTCTCTTGCTACCCACGACCTTTTTTTATCTTAGAAGCATCCCGCGGCTGGATGGTTTCCAATTAGCTGAGAGGAAGCGAGCGAGGGAGGGTTTACTTTAGCTTATCTATTTTACTGCCGACTGGATGGCTTGCAATTATGGGACATCAGAGAGCCTCATTGGATGATGGGATGGATAGTCAAGTAGTCAAGAGATCAGGTACTGGGGTGGGTGGTTTCCCTTTTACAGATCTTGTGGAACTGCCAAATGGGGATTTATGATACATAATAAAACTTCGTTGTATGGCGCATGTAGGAAGGCTTCAGACTCTAGGAGATGGATGCCCAGAATACAGCTAAGGAGATGCTTTGTCACACTTATACGAATGAGGTAAACTATTGAGCCTCCGGCATGGGAACGATGGCAGACATAGGCAGGCATGATACAACTTTATTGCCCTTCTACCTTACTGAAGTGTTTAGTCCACCCACCTAGCTAGAGACCTTGTTTAGATTCTTTAGGAATCACTCTTATTTACGTATATAATTTGAAACTTATTTTTAGCTTTCTTTTTACATGACTTACCATCTTTCACCACCCAACCAAGGAGAAGGAAGTCTGAATACACCACTCCGTCTGTGCCTTCTTATTCCATATGGAGGGAGACCCTGCGCCGGGCGTCATGAAAGTGGGTCGCCGGAAGCACGCTCAAATTGCTTACTCAGAGCAGAGGGGTTCACCCGCCTACTTTATTATTCGATGGATGGACGGAATCAACTGACATGCTGGAAATCAGTGACTTGCCTACATAAAAGTGAAAGTTTTAGACCCGATGGTGCAATCATACTCCGACCCTTCCCAACAAGGAACGGAGTCGCTCGCCCGAGGTAGCAGGGTGATGCTCGCCCGGAGATATATTGATTTATTGCCTACAGATTCGGTCCAGGGTTAATAAATCAATATTAGGCTACATCGGAAAAGCTCAATAGGCGTAACAAAGGTATATTTCAAGCCCGGTATTTGTAAGAGCTGAAAGACCTAAACTAAGGGCTAGAAGTGATGAAATTGCGTTATTACATATTTATGCAGCATGACCGGAATAAGTACATCATTTGAAGCATTCAAAAGGTTTGGAACTGTAGGTATCGAGGTCAGCGTCTCAGTGCAGATCCGGTAAGCTGATACCGCTCATTGGTAACACATCATGCCAGGTAGTATCAGTTGTAAGGGTAATTGATACACCTTTTAATCTCTCTATTTGTGACCTCAAACACACTGGGCCTTCACTTCTGTCCTCCCCGTCTGGGCACTTATATACTGGCCAGCTTTAGATCAGACTCCAACTAAGGTGTGCACCTGACTTACTACACTTTTATCGGGGGCGATCTATAGACTTGCTGCATCTGGACTTCTGGCAGGATAGGAGTTCAAGCAAGCATACACGTTATGTTAAAGCCATAAAATACAGACATTCTGGTAAGAAGTACTAATACACGGAAATAAGTATATATACGTGAAAAGCCATTACCCATACCAAATAGATAGATCCTAATAAAGGGCAGCAGTGTCTCCGTTTCGGCCAACAACCCGGGCTTTATGGGGTGCAAGTAGACGAGCAAGCCCCATTGGATTAGCGGAGTCAATTATAAGTCAAATGGACTACAGACTGAAGTTGTCATCTTGTTTATTCTTTTGGCACTACATGGATGGAAACAACCGCTAGGGACACATCCAACTAAACAGATTGTGTTTGTTGCAATCATGCATGGATAAGTTGTTTTTGGTTAGTGCACCTACTAACACTGAGAAGATTCGTCTCTTCTCTATTTACTAGGACAAGTTAAACATATATGCGATTTTCTCATAGAAGACATCACCTTACATTGAGTAGTATCAACTTGGAACTTGGATCAACACCTGGCATTGAAACTTGATAGCTTCTTGTATCGCCGGCATAGAGTCCATCCTTTCATCGAATCACCACCTGTCATGGATTACTGGGATCTGAATCAAAACTAGTTTTATAAAATAGCGTTAATTGGTTACCACCTCCTTCCTTATCGGCGACTACTACCCCCTGTAAATAACTGTTTCCATCTCATACTATAAGCCTGAGTAGTTGATTAAATTATCTGCCTATCTAAGCCCAATATTCCCCTCATACTCCTGAACCCAGCCTCTGGAGCCCAGGCGAGTAGATAGAGTAGCCAAGCTGAGTATTCCATCCCAGCTATGAATGGTATTGCCTTTGTATTGATCAACTTGGTCTCGCTTCTTGTATTGATTATCGGGGCTATGGGTTAGACTGGTTGAACCAATGATGGGCTAGTCCTTCCTACCTACGCGATTATGACTGGCTACCTGCTGCTATTGGCTATATAAAACCTGCTGGCTTATCGACTATGATTAACTATTGACTATGACTAGAGCTCCTAGCAAATAGAGCTTATATAACAGACAAGAGCTTCTATCACCTTACCTTCTAGCTAGTTATGACTGGCACTTACAAGTTACAATAACTCCTGGGCATGGGTAATTGCAAAAAGTTAATGCACATAGGACACATCCTCCTCTTACATACATGTTAAATCGAGAAAAGCACATATAACAAATCCTTTCGGGTACGGGGGGTCAATAAAAGGTCAAGTAAAACTCCTTTGTGTTTACGTACAACATTAAGCAGGGCAAGTGAAAGGGTAAGGGGAGTACCGCCAGGTTTATACCATAAAGTTAAGGGTGTCAGTTGAAAGGGTATTATTGGTATAGTAACCTGTATAGCGTATAGTAAAAGGAAAAGGATCTGATTGAATGTGGGACCAGGAAATGCGGGAATGTTAAATGGTGAAGGATGCGGGATAATGCGCGGACAGGGTCTATTGGGCAGGGTCTAAACACCAAGGTAATTGGCACTACACCCTGGTATGGGTATGATCAACTCTTCAAAAACAAGAACTACTACCTCCTCCATTCAAGGGCACGGGGTATTTATTTATAACTGGTCCACATATAACACCATCCTACGGGCTATATCCTACGGGCTATTAGGAATGCTGCCCGTGTCTTACTGACGCTGGGAATGCTTGTGCTGCTGGGAATGCCACTGAAGGAATGTCACCTTTCCTTCCTTAATTTACCATCTCGCATAGGGCCCGGTCTTGCCTTGGTTCCTCTCGTATAGGTATTGCCCTTGACACGCTGCTACCTTTCATTGGAGCTGGGTTAGTCACTACACCTGAGCCAGTATTCCGCGGTAGGGTGGGTGAGAGCCAGGAGCTAGGAATCAGAAGCGCTTCACCTTTTTACATAAGCTTTTAACCCCAGGAAGGTGCCTTAGCGGGTTTTAAAGTAATACTTTTACTTTACCTTAAGAGTGACTCTCCTGGCCTTACCTGACATGTAAGAGGGTAAGTATAAGGGGACAGAATAGAGCCTTAACTTTCTGATATGATATATTCCGGCACTATCCGATCTATTCCTGAACTAACTTGCTGCATTCTATTTCTTGATGGATATATTTTTCATTGCTTAAGAAATAGCGATAGAGATTCTTCTTGCAGATATATTGTTCCCTCAACCCGCAAAAGTCATACCTTATATAATTGCTGGTTGTATTGAAAATCCCTTTGCTTCTTGAAATGATCCTGGTAATGCTGTTTGTTAAACTGCTCTTGGGAATGATCCTGGTTCAAATGATTATGTTGGGACTTATGCTGCTGGGAAGAATGATGATGCTAGAACTGCTGATGGTCGTGATGCTCCTGGTTATGCTCCTTAAACTGCTTATTCAAATGCTGTAAATCCTTGTGCTACCTCTGCCACTAATGATGCTACTACGGTAAATGCTACAGCAAATGAGACTGGGAATCCAGGTTCAACTTCTGCTTTTGCTGCTTGGGCTGGGAATAATCCTTCTGCTTATTGAAATGCTGGTAATTCTTAGGGAATGAACCATAACGGAATTCGTTACTAAGGGGACTAGTTATTAACTGGTTCAATTGGTTCTGATGAAGCTGCTGGAGATGCTGGTCTGATAACTGCTTATGGAACTTAGGCTGGTTGGCTGCTCAGAATCCTTTTTCTGGGCGTGATGGAAGAATGATGAGGCTGCTGGAAATGATCTGGGAACTTAGGCTTTAAATCCCAACTTTTGCTTATTTTGTTCCGCTTTAAATGATACGGGGAATTTAGCTGGTTAAACTGGTTATGATGGGGATGCTTGGAATTCTGTTCCTTCAAATGCTTATTCAAATGATCCTGGAACTGAAGCTGGGAATGAGGCTTGGCCTGATGGTTATGCTCCTTCTGTTTCTGCTTATTCAAATAATTGAATCTCTACTGGTGATGCTGGTTTTGTTATAATGCTGTTGGGTATAATGATGACGCTGGGAATCCTTGTTAGACCCACTTTTAGGAATGAATGCCCGTTTCCGAATGCTGGGTGGTTATAATCCAGTTCGAATGATAATGCTGGGCCCTCCCTCCTTCTCCTAATCCTCCTACCCCTTCTTCAGCTGAGGGAGGAAGTCGCTATGCTACAGATTAAAATGATACTGGGACTCCTTGTGCTCCTGGGAATGATAAAGCCAGTTCAACTGATACTGATGAGGCGATCGTGAGGCTTCTTTTGCTGGGCTTCCTT
>Ga0233336_1000157_pt1 | contig 12348 bp, 6 predicted proteins | sample GEONDECOMP225_FD_183636 | JGI IMG/M metagenome (GOLD analysis project Ga0233336, IMG submission 183636) | Leaf litter microbial communities from Shasta-Trinity National Forest, California, United States - GEON-DECOMP-225 | ecosystem: Environmental > Terrestrial > Plant litter > Unclassified...
GGAATATTTCTTATTTGTTCCTCCTTGTGCTGTTAGGAATAATGCTTCTGAAACTGCTTTAACTGCTGCTAAGAATGCTTCAGCTGGTTCCACTGATGCGTTAATAAAGCAAAAATAAAAGTATCCTTCTTCCTTCTCTCAAGGTCAAGGTCAAAGTGTGTTAACTTCCATTATATATGAGATTATGCATTTTATTTTTTCCTACCCACGTACTAATAACTAACAGCCTGATTGACTGCCTTACCTCAAACTAGTTGTAAGTGCGTCCGCCAGCATGCCCGCCCACTAAGGATATAAAAATAAGACTGCCCAGTTTTGGGGGACAAACCAGAGCCTAAGAAAACAAAGAATCCTAATGGTTTACCCGCCTTACCTGAACTACGTGTACTATGTTTCCCCCATTGTCCCGCCTAACCTAACCTCCGTGGGCTAGTACTTTTTACTGGGTCCAGAAGGCAAGGACTATGTACACTTGGCATCAATGCTTGGCAAAATACCGGTTATATTATACTAGAGAAACGTAGTAAAAGACTATAGTTCATAAAGAATAAAATCATTTTGATGGCCCGGAGGAGCCTCGGACACCCAAAAATTGGAAATTTGAGTAAACAAGAATATTGAATGAGGACCGAGGTACGCCCTTCCTTCACCCAATGAGTAACTTAAAGAGTGTTTTAAATATCTGTTCTACCTAAACTTCTTGCCTGCCCCAACCAAACGGTGTTGTTGCTGAAGATGTTACTAAAGTGTATTCCCTAAAATCCTCCATTAGTAGCGCGTTAAGAGGGTTGCATTATATATGAATATGAGATTATGCTTTTTTTATTACCACCCACGTCCTTCCTCAATTAGTGCCTGCCTGACAGCCTCACTTCAACTAGGGCATAAGACAAAGGAAAGGAAATAGAAGATACTCTTGACTCATCACTAGCAACTCCTAAAAAACAGGCTAGACCTTAGAAATAATAAGGATAGAACAAAAGGTATACACAACTTAGACTTATGGTCAACAAAAGCAACCTCTCACTAGACTCATTAGATTTATGAACTTATAAACAAGCACTCAAATAATTCAACGATCAACTGGTCTCACGTACCTTTTCCTTGGCACAGATGTAGATTGATTCTTTTAACTGCAGCAACCGGTAACAAAGTGATATATGGTCGGGGTTAATTTTATATACGCAACCAGACAGCAGGGGTAAAAATTATCGGTTTGACATGCGGCTACCGGATAGGGAAAACTACGGCTCCCAGTACGGAGGACAAGGGCTCATTTATATAGGTACGACGGGGAGGCTGGGGTACAAAAACACCAGGTGGGAAGGGGGAAATTGAATCATGCTTTTTTTATCTAAGAATCAGGCTATGTGCATAATGGGATTTTAACACTTGGTACACAGCTTGCTTCTTATTCACACTGGTTGGTATTCACACTTGGGATTCATCGACATTCGTAAAAACATAACATCTATTAGTTTCTTAGCAGCCACATAAGGAACATTCGAGACACATTGGTTCATATACATTGTTGGGCCATAACTATGCATCATTTGTAAGAAGCATGCATCATGGGATTCTCTATCTAAATTACAAAGGGATTTCATAGGAATTCATAGGGATAAATACCTCGACAATCAAGGAACACAGAACATCATGGAATCCATTGGAATGGATACATCCTCTGCCCTTAAGGTTTTCAATAATCTGGGCCACATATGGAATTCACCCGTGTGTATTTCGAAGATCCTGGGGTGCATCGTAAGTAAGTAAGGCATTATCAATCAAATTGCAACAACTCCTGTTCGGTAGCGGTAAGTGATTTCTAGTTATTCTAGGATATTCCGGAGAGGGGTTCTGTGGTTTCGTCGATTCATCATAGAGAAAGCTCTCAAGAGAGGTGTTTCCAAAGAAAAACAACAAATTAGTAGAAGAAGGTGTTTTCAATTATTTTAAACCCCAAACCGAGTGTCTGCGCAAAACCTGAGGCAATATGTTATAGACTTCCCAAGCTGTAGTGTAAGAACTACTAGGTGTAGAGTAAGAGTAAGTAAGCTCCACTACTTGCTTCTTTAGTCCAACTACTATTAGCCTTAGATATTAATAAGAAGTCCCATGGCAATAAGCCTTAAGAGACTAATCTTTGTCCCATGCATATACATAGAAGGTTCTATGTTAGGCCTCCCGGATAGTTGTTCTCCTGTCTAGGTCTGCTGTCGTTCAATAGAGTAAGTTCCGCGTACTTGCCTCGGGGCTCTGCTACAAGCCTTAGTCTTTGTACTTTGTATTTGGTATAGATAAAATATATCTTAATAATCTGTTGAACCAAACTTAGTGTCTGGGCCAAACCAGGTATGTATTCCACCATTTCTTGATCAATCTCGTTTTTCTGGTGATAACATGTTATGGCGATAGCATGGCTAAATTGATATGTTCGTAAGTGATAAACATGTATAAATGTCTTAATGATTGCATCCCAGCTATCATAGAGATAAACTCCCTGAATCTGTCTTTATTTAATGGATTTAACAGAATATCTGTATTGAAAAGAACGTGTATACTGACTTTCAAAGAAAACATCTGTACGGAACAAGCAAAATGTGCATCTAGTGAGTGGTTTAGCTCTAATATTTAGATTACGACCCAGAGAGTCAATCCATGTATGTGGATTAGTACCTATTGAGAACCTTCCCATACATTTCCACTAGTCCAACTAGTAGTGTTGCATATAAGCCTTGGCCTTAGCTTCACTAAGCATAGTTCAATAAATATATTTAGTACTATCTAATTTTAACTACTATTTAGCTTACGCTAAGTTCCTCTATCCATACATAGTTCTTCTCTTCGCTTTAGCTCAGCTAGTGCATAGTTGTTACTGAAATGATACCTCTAATTAGTGCAACTCTGAGTCCAAGATATATATATCTTATGCTATTCTCTGATTATAAATAATGATGGATATCATTATATATGAGATTATGCAATTATATTAGATAAGAAAGAATAGGGTATATCTATTAGAGTTATTATTCTATAGCCTTAAGAGACAAGGCTTAGACAATAAGTTCCATGAACTGTAAGGTCTTTCTTTACTTTAGTCCCATGCCCTAAGGCCATAGAGAGTTCAAGCCAAGTGAAAGCCAGTCTCCATTCTTTGAAAAAAAAACTAGTCCCCTTCTTCCCTTCCTTTATCCCTGAGCTCCAGCGAAAAAGCTATAAGTTGTGTATCCTTTGAAAGAAGCACTATTCCTATAAGTTAAACTAACTCTTATTTTTGCTTTATTAACCTAATTCGTGTGAGACTTAGCTGTCTGTATTCCCATTGTTCGAGTATCACGTAGAGATGCGAACATCATATGTATAGAGATGTATTGATGTAGAGATCTTCTTTGTATAGAGATCTAGAGAGTAGTAGATATCTATATTTCTTTGTAGAGATCTATATCGCGAGTTAGAGAAGTATCTCGGTAGAGAGATCTATTTACGATGATCTATATAAATTTCGAAGAGAGAAAGAGTTTGTGTAGTCGGATCCGGAACAGCACGGCGGTAGGAAGTGGGCCTGGGTACAAGGGCATACCTATCAGAGTTCCAACGTTCAGAAAGAGTTGCCATTGAGTAACAAGAATCTCCATGGCAATTGCCCCGATGATCATCGCCGACATCCGACTCAATAAAAACTAGGTTTATCTCTAAAGAAAAACACGGAACATTAGAATAAGTTTGTCTGGGGCTAGAATCAGTTCCAATACGATATTGTGAATGCGCCTCCCTGTGTAAACCAAATGGGTATGGGCTCCCGGGTGGTCTCGGCTAGCGGGAATTGGAAGAACCTCCTGGTACTGAACCTCCTATTGGACTGGCATCGAATACAAGCAATTGGTCCGTACCACCATCATCGAGTACAAGCAGGAGTATAGGTCACGGAGTATTTGCAACGGTAAGCAGCGGCAACAACGGTAACAACAACTAATTTATTTCTACAAATATGATAATTGGATTGTACAAAAGGCTCTAATGACCGGACAATAATGATTGGCTATCAACTCTTCAGATTGCATCTCCGGGAAGAAGTCTATACCGTATGGAAAACCTTAAGGCTAGTACTACCCTTACCAGTTCAATCTCACTTTATTTTGAGAATAATGGGACACACCTGCTTATTCCCCTAGAAGGTTACAGGTTCTTGGCTCTTGGCAAAACAAAGGGTACATGCTCTAATATTATTGAGATTATTACAAAAGATTCAATACATCTGTATTTCATTTATCACTTCATACGAGAACTAAATATATTGGCATCCCGCCTCTCATTGGAATGAAAGCCATAAGAGACACTTCCCTTCCGGTAGTCCTTGAATTGGAATTGTGTAATATACTTAGTTAATAAAGACTAGTACCAGTTTCAATGAGAACTAGTGTATGTATTAACTCTAGTTTCACAAAGCTCATATTCCGGTCATATTACTATGTAGAACGTTATACGTATCCAAGAATCAACAAGAGTACTAATTTATTTTAAATTTATCCAGACTTACCCTCTCTCTTCGCACAACCCCAACTACGTTCAGTGCTTCCAGAATCAAACAACTTCACCACATGCCCTGATTGCTTGGAGGGAGGACCTTGTTATGCCTACTGGATTACTTTCTTTTCGACCTACTGCTACCAACAACCTGGCCTTTTCACCAACCTTTACATACTGCCTCACTGACTACACTTAGTGATTGGACGAGCTTGCAAACCACTTGCTTGAGTAATGCTTATTGAGTAGGCACTATTTATCTTGTTGGGCCGGGCTTACCCGGCGGGATACTATTGATTCTTTCATACAGCACACAGACCACACCACCACACGATGATAGCGCTTCTTTTATATTGCTTCTTGGGCCGGGCTTCGGGATAACCCTTCTTTTTTCTCTTCTTTAGGAAGCATCCTTTTTATTATGCCGTATCTGACTTTATGAATATTCTTTTTGGTATGATTTAGAACCAGCACTCCTTCCTTAGCCTCTTCAGACTACGATGAATAAGGTTCTGTGCTTCCATCCTCCAACAACTTCACCACATGCCCTGATTTTAGGAAGGACCTGGTTCAGCGCTTCCGGAAACAGACTCATTTTGTGGAGTGAGCGCAGGCAGGTTTCTTCTTTACTTACCTTCTTATTTAGATTCTTTAGAACCCACCTTTTATTTTGGGAGGGAGGGAAAGTAAAAAAACCCCTCTCCCTTATGGTCGAGCGGCTCCGCCCCTTCAAGTGCTCTTTTCTCTGTTTCATATAGCTGCAAGAGCGACTCCTTTCAATCCGATCTAGCTTTCTAATAAATGCGGGCGGGCTCAACCGATAAAGAATAAGTTCCCCTCCCCCTTTCCGACACCTTTATAATAAATTAATTGCGGGGCCAAAAACGGAACTAGTGGAATAAGTGGTTTTATTCCCAAGCCATGAACCGCGCCGACATGCACTTGTTTCACGTAGAGAAGGGGAGCTCTCTGAACGAAAGAGGAGTAATCGGATTGGAGTGAAGCATCTCGACGAGGCATGCAGAAACAGAACGCTCATTAGCGTAAAATGCCTTTACTTTTTCCAGTTCAGTTAGGTCCGGTTCAGTTAGAGGTGGGCCGGGGAATTAGGTGGATAATGCACCCAAATCTTTATCCGAAAGCTCCTCATCGATTGTTTGTAGGTGCTTCGTCATAAGGATCAGGCGGGAGTAGGCGGATGGACCAATAATCCTATTGAGTAACCGGTAAACCGTTATTCTATCTCATATTTCTACCATCCCTTTCTATATAATAATTAACGCTTTATTCGGTCCAGGAGCAGAGCAGCACTCAAGCCATCGAATTCATCCTTATCTCCGTTCAAGGCATGGTACCAGGTGGAACCAAACACTATCGGAGTGGGAAAGGGAGGGATGCAACTAACTACGGATGGGCACTCCCTATCTCACCCTAGCAACTCTAGGAATAAACTATAGGAATTGGGAGCGGGGAAACCAGAAGAATTAGTTGGATCAGCCAGCTATTAGCTATAGACAAATTATCCAATCGTAACACTCCGCATCCAAGCATATTTCCGAGAGCCAGTTCTTCCCTTTTCTATATAATGATTTGAATTATATTAATAATAATAGTTCTGTATAAGGACAGAGGGAGATAACGCCCAGCCAGGAGCAATATAGGAGCTAGAGTTAATTGGGGAGATATGGATGAAGTTGGAAAGATAAATATGGGTACTCTATTGGTTTGGCAGTGATGAGTGAAAGCCTGCCGCTGGATTAAAAGAGACGGGTTACTTTGTTGCTTTGCTGTGCTTGTGCTCCTGATAGGGTTAGTTCAAAGTGGGGTGTGTGTAGAGTGGTGTTGTGGTTCATTGCTTGGGCGAAGGGGAAGAATGTTGTTTCTTATCCTGGCCTTACTTCCTTGAAGTGGAACATTGATAAAGCTTTATGGGCGTATCCGGAGGATAGAGAGTGAATGTGAACCTGGCAGTCCTTCAATGCGGGAATTTGAGAAACCGAACCGGGCGTTGGGAGATTATAGATAGTGAATTTTCACCTGGCCCAACAAAGTAAGGTGGTAAATTTACTAATGTAAGTGAGCATTGTTTCTTGGAAAGTGCCTGATCTTCCTGGTTAAGAAGGAGCGTCCAGTGTAGGAGAATTGGGTAGAGTATCTGGTCGGTGCAGTATGGAAACCTTTTTATGGAAAATAAAAATCCACGTGATGATAAGAGCCAAATATGTGTCCTTTATTCAGGATGCAACCAGGGGATTAACTAATGGAAGAACCAAAGTAAGCGGGGGGATTCTCTTCTGGTCACGCGAACCTCTAGCTTGAACCAAATTGCTCACGAAATGAAACAAGGGGCGGAAACGTAAACCAATTAGTGTATGTTGGTTGCTTTCCCCCGACTGACCATGTTGGAAGGAGCTAGAAGCAAGATGCGCTAAAAGTCTAGTGGCTCGCTTCTTTTAGGGTGGGCTGTTGATTCTGCAGCATCGGAAATACCTCGACCTAAAGTTAGTTGTTAGGAAGCGAAGCAGAGTGCGTTGATCTTATCCTATCAGATTGGCCGACGTAAGCTCTCTGTCCTAGCGTTTGTTCAACCTGTTGTTTGACCCACTGTGACGGAACTTAGTCTATAAAATATTTAGCCCCCTTCTTGTTGTAGAGGAGGAAGCTCCCCAAAAGCAACTTATCTTTGGAGGGGCATTAGTCAACCAACCATTAGGGAGAGGCAACCCTTAAACCTAATTTCACGTGTCTAGGAGTTAGCCATACGAGCGAGAAAGCTACTATAGTTCATCATGGTCCAGTCCAAGCTTGAACCACCTCGAACGCCTTTGTCCCTCCCTCCCCGGTCGACCACTAAACTAGGGGTTGGTTCACATCCAAGCTGCTAATTTGTTAGGTTCCAACCCCCCTATACTTTGGTTTTAAACTGCTGCCGAGCGTTAGGCCAATTTTTTTTTTTAGTTGACGACTGGGCAACAATAATATTCTTTTGGTTTTTATTCTTTTAGGAGCCAGGGCTTGCTTCATTCAATTCAATAGGGGTGGGCTTCCCGTTGACCTTAATCCCAACCCAATAAGCCTGTATGCCTTTATTGGAGTGGAGGAGCTCAGTTGTTCATGATTCAATTACTGCGGGAAAGAATGCGTTTCAATGATGGATATGGTATGGAAGAAAGAGATATTAATGCCATGATGAATGGCTATTGTTTGGGGTATTATTTATATGCTTAGATGCCCAACTCATTGATATTGAGGAATTTATTCAAGCAAGACGAGCAAACAGAGATTAGTAATAAATGTATCAATGGCAGGGTAAATCTAATTGTAATAAAAGAAGATGGCCAATGGAATCAGTGATTCGCCGTTATCTTTCACGTGGAACATTGGGAAGTGCCAAGGCCAATAAAGAAAACACGGATAAGTACGGATAAGTTTAGTTCTTTTTGGGTGCCTTTCCCATCAATCAATTAAGGTTGAAGGTTTTCTCCTCGCATTGGCTAATGTATGGTTCTCTGATTCGATGATCATGTGATGGCCATTTGATGCGTTGATGCACAAATGTTAATGTAAATGTGAAGGGATCAACTCATTCGCTTTCGTGCCATCATGTAGTTTTGCTAAGCGACGATATAATTCTATTCTGGTCGGAAAATGGAAAAAGAGTTCGTGTGGGATGTGCTCCTGTTCTATCGGATTATTGCGCATTTCCACGGGTATTCGTGTTCTCGTTCATTAGATGAAACGAGTGAGTGAGAAGCCAAGGCATTTTATCCCTAAAAGGGATGACTCCAATCCAAACAAGATATTCTTCTATACTCAGTTATTACCTATTTTATAGGTAGGGCTCACTCCTAATGATTAATGAGATATTCCCACCTATCCTTTTTTTTTCGATCAGAATAGAAGTAGCGGAAACGATGGAGTAGTTTAGTTCAAACCGGGCTCTCTCCATACATAAGCAATACACTCTTTCTAATGTTCCTACCATCACGCCGCGTGGGTGTCAAGCCATGCGAACTTTACCTTGCCTTGTTGCTAGTCAGTTAATTCAACCTTTAGTTATGCTTTTTGAACCTCCTCATTTCAATTCGTATATAAAATCAATATGAATGCCCCACCAAAGCGTGGTTACCATAGCTTGAGTATTCATTTTCACCTTTTGAATAGTTGGTTGTAAGGTAAAGAAAGGTACTCCAACAAAAAAGCTATACCTAGTAAGAATGCATTTCTTTTATTGATCCGGTTTTGAAGTAATAAGACTTCGATATTGATAAGGGTCAACAAAAAGAGCCCGGTTCCTATATGGAATCCAATTTCGTTGGCTTAGCATTTGCATCCTACTTCTGATCTAGAAGCGAGGCCTGAACCTATTAAATCATAGTTAACCGGTGGCGGGAACAGACAGAGGAGCTGGTTACGCATATTAGGTATTCATTAGGTTAGGGTTTATCACCAATGTAGTTCCGTTTCCACGATCCACAAAGAAAGGAATAATTGTGGCACTACTGAGTATTTGTTGGTGAGGAGTGTATGAGCAATCCCTGCAAGTGCACCGATAAGTAGCTAATTCATTATCTAACTGAGGGTTAGGAAGCATAAGGTGAGTGAAAGGCCTATACAAAAGCACATGACCGACAAACAGTTTGCTTCTCCCCCTTTATTGCCACCAGTGCGGTTTTCTCTCTTCTATTTACGTAATAAAGCTCATGGTTTTTTTTCTAAAGAAGATTTGAAGAAGTGGTTAATACATTTGTGATAAGCAGAAGAAGGAATCTCTCTTTTATCTCCCCCTTATATAATAATAAAGAGGGGCCGGGTGAAAGGCCAGACGATTGAAGTGCTTTGAGTTCAGATACTTATTTGGGAGAGGGGCCAGCTTATATATATATATTGGGGGGGGCGTGCAGCATTTCTCACGCTACGAATCCCTTTCTGTGTCTAGTAACCTCTCCAATCCCTTCTACTTGCTTCTTCATTTCGCTAACCCTGTTCCCCGGAAATAGTAGTTCATCTCACTCAGCACATCCAAAAATGGATAGAGCATTATCCTTGAGCCAGTGGACTACCTTTTACAGTGGGGCCGCACCCCCTACTATTAATTAAAGTGCCCAAATTACCGATCCCAGTACTTTTACTGGCTTAATCTGTAAATTTGCTGTTGTAGCACGTCTCTAGCACTTCGTCCTTTTCAATAAGAATTTGGGGTAGGTTTTTCACTTTCCTCGCTCTTGATATACTGTTATCTCCGATTGCATTCTGTATAGGATAGATAAAGTCTTAGGATATAATTAGTAAGGAGGGATATAATTAGTAAAGAGTATATATAATAATATAAGACTAATTAATATGAAGAGTAGGAAAGACTTAGGTACTTTGGAGTAGAAGGAATTAGGAATAGGTAAGACTCTTGCTATTTAGACTTGTACATCCATTGGTCAAAGGAAAGAGCACACACCGTCTATACGAAATGATAAGATCAAGAAGAATACGCATGGATCAATTGAGAACGAAATGGGTGGCCCTATGAAGATAAAATCCCTTAGGCCTATTTGCTTTTACTTAAGTGTTATAACCCCCCCTCCCCTACCTGTTCTCTTTACCCACCTATAAAGGACCTCTCCAACTGGGTGATCCCCTCCCGGAATACTGTCTTTCTCTATATCCTCTCCCTGGCTCTATCCTCTCGCCAAACGTTATAGCAGCGGCATAAAGGCGCTCATCGAGGCAATCCTGCCAATCATAGAGAAAATGCCTGAAATACAGCCTTGGGTGGGATGGAAACGCTTTCTTTTAAATTCAGAATAGAAGAGGCCTTATGTACAGGCTTTTACTCAATGGATGGTATGATATAAAGGAGTACAGTGGATACCCCAGCATGCTTTTTTGTAGGTAACCTTTACCACTTGGAAGAGCACCACCACGCCTTTTTACCTTTCGATCAGGACACAGCTAAGGATGATTCATTTGGGATAACACAAGCCGGGAATACTACAGAATACGATTCACCCTTGGTGAGAATAAAAACCACAGGGGTGAGCTCGTATTCGTTCTCCCTTTTATTGCTCTTATCTCGGAGGATCCAAATCTACCTTCCCCCCCTTTATGGTACGATGTCCGCTTGCACCTAGACAAAATACATCGAAAAAAGTAGTGAGTGGGCCATTGATAGACTTGATTATAATGATCAGTCTTATGGGGAAGGCCGCTTCGCAAGTTATAGAATTAACAACACGCCCCGCATACCATACCCGTGATTATCCCCGCATTCTAGCATTGCCTTATTCCCAATTAAACCCATTCTCCCGCATTGACTAGTACCCGGAGGACAAACATGATTGAGACCAGCCGCACCTTACAAAACATATTCGAGAGGGAAATACTAAGAGTTCAAGCATGCACTTATGTTAAATCCATCAAAGACAGACGTTCAGTTAGTTAAGTAGACAGATAAAGCAAGTCTACAGACGTTAAATACCCCATCCTGAGAAGTGTGTTTGAGTAACCCATTAGGAGTAGTGATTGATGAACATTGATGCTATAGTTTGAGGTGCAGCGGGACTACGGACGGAAGGAGGTTTGACACCAGAAGGAAGAAGGAGTCAGCCAGAAGCCTTTCAACAGAAGCCTAGAGCTTACAGCCCACCAAAGTAAGAGTGTAAGTTGAAAAGGAATAAATTCCTAGTATGGTGGTCCCAATTAGTAGTTCCCAAAGGAGAGGCGAACAAAGTAAGTATGCAGTTTCAGGTCCCATGCGTAAAAGTTCCTCCTAATTTGGAGTTGGATTAGCCAAGGATGAGTTCAAAGAGTTGGTACTCTAATAGGGAGGGGTTTAAGGGCTTTAACATGAAGGGTAAGCTTTAACTCCTCCTATCCATTCCATCCCTCCCATGCCCCGGGGGTTTTATAGTTGTACCTCACTAAGATTAATTAAATTAAGTGGTCTAGAGTTAACGGGTGCTAGGTATTCCGGTGAGTAGTTGGTAAACATAGGGTTATAGCATTCCATGTCTACTTTAGTTTTTCTGGCTTCATAATTATTAGGGCATCACTCCCTCGACTAGGGTAAAGGCAGAAGGAAGGGTAAGGAGGAGACTTTCCCCTTCGATCGGACGCTAGGAGATCGAGATACGAACCGCGAAGAACCGACAGGGCCGCCATCGCGCGAAGCTTGAGGTACGAGGGTGAGGAGTTGACTATTTCAAAATTTGAGTTCTTGGAACCAGAGGGGGATCAGACCTGTCGGAATCCGTATAAAAACAACTTTGACTAATCCAATAGCGTTTCAGAGCGTTTTTGGATCGACCCGGACAAATCCCACAGGGCATGGCTGTTGGTCTATTGCTTGAAAGGAAGGCATGCATAGCTCAGGAGGGATTATTCTTATGCCTTTAAGCTGGACCACGGCACGGGTAGGTAAATCTTATTGCTTGAGAAATCGGACGCTAGGAGATCAAGGGTAAAAAAATCACATCGGGGAACACGGGAGAAAGCGTTTTTGACAAAGTGCAAAGCCGATTTGAATTCCACATTGATAGTAGTACTTACCCCTCCCCTATTGATGTGGGTGGAAAGATGAAACGGAAGGCTGTTCGGATTCTTGATAACGTGTTTATAGGGGAGAAGGCCTGGTTCAGCGCATACATACGCATACCATTTTTTGGAACCCATAGCAGACATCGTCGGACGAGGGGATAGGTTTTCGTGCTTTTGCACCAACCCAAATTAGTTAGACTCCTTGACGAGAGAGGTTTAAATGCAACCGCGTTACCAAAGCTTGTTATATACGATTCACCAGGGATTATTCGCACACAGAATGACAGTCAGATA
>Ga0233336_1000158_pt1 | contig 12323 bp, 10 predicted proteins | sample GEONDECOMP225_FD_183636 | JGI IMG/M metagenome (GOLD analysis project Ga0233336, IMG submission 183636) | Leaf litter microbial communities from Shasta-Trinity National Forest, California, United States - GEON-DECOMP-225 | ecosystem: Environmental > Terrestrial > Plant litter > Unclassified...
AGGCACTTTTGGATCTATTTTCTTCTGTGGTTGGGAGGGATGGATCTGTCCGATAAATAACGACCTCATGTGCTAATTCCTCTCCTCTCGTTCAGTCATTAGGTAATATATTAACAAGCTCTCTTCCCGTTCACCCAGCCAGCAGTACTGGAAACAGATGCTCTACCTTGAACAGATAAATCACCTAAACCTGCGGATTCCCCACCTGCCCCTTGCTTCAATGATTTGGAAACCAGCCTATTACATATATAACGACTTCCATAAATGAGGTACGTGAAGTGACTCAACCAACGGGAGAGAGAGGAATAAGCCCACCCAAATCTCTTATTGAATCTATCGGTACAGGAAATGAACTGCCTGCTTTATTGGATTCTCTGCTCGCTGTTATTGCAGCATCCATCGATCGGGTTGGTTCAGGCTAGTAATATGCCCACGCTCGGACCGGTCGATCGAGCTCGTAAGTAATATGCTAGGGTAGGCCCTCGAAACCAGCTATTCCATAACATATCTTTTTTCCACTTCCTGATCCACACCCATTCTAAGTTTATGAGAAAAATCCCCTAACTTTCAAGCTAACAGCAGACCCGATAGAGGTTAGTATCCCATTTCCCTGCACGATTGATTTATCAATGGCCTCAGGTTCGGTCGAAGCAGGCACAAAAAAGTGTGGTTGGACAAGATGACAACTTCTTCTATTTTTACGTTATTTAATTCACCATGATGTTTGTTTGGTTGGGACAGATTTAAAAAGCCTTCTCGTTGCCTGCGTCAAAACCTCATTTTAATGGGTTCGAGTCCACACATAGGGGCACATAAATGGATTTTATTATTACTAAAATAGGCCTTTCTGGAAGTTTTTATATTATAGGTATGCCCTAGCTGAGAGGAAGGTGAATAAAATAACTTACCCCCACTGTTGTTTAAACCAGAATACATTGGTTGAAGCTTGGTTGGAATCATGTTGGTTACTTAAGAGCATATACTATTTGGTTAGGCTATGTTAGCCAGACAATCTTAATTTGAAAAGTTAGGTCCCCCCTTCTAACTGATGAGGTGAAAGAAGTACCCCATCGTTACCACCAGATGAGAGAGAAAACCAGGTTGTTATTAGACCCACGTGCCCAGGAAGTTAGTGAGTGAGGTTAGTCAGTAAGGGTCTCATTCCAATCAGTGCTACTATGCTACTACGCTTGGATACTAGGCTTGGATACCGGGTTCAGTTGGACTGCTCGACTGCGCTTGGATACTCGGGCTACTCGACAGGGCTACTCTACTTGGCTAATTGAGTAGGCTACTCACTGCGGCTGCTTCGCTATTCAACTGGACTACTCGACTTGGATAAGAGGCTTGGATACCGGCTTGGGCTGGCCTGGGCTGGAGAGATAGAGATTGATGAGATTGATAGCCAACAGATAGAATACCGGTAGAAAAGAAACGAAACAAAGAACCGGAGTAAGGCGGACCGATACGATCTAAATCTATAAATCAATGGATAGCTCTATAAATCAATGGATAGCTCTATATTGATATACGTTCAGTTTAATTAAGTTCATTACAACATTCAATTCTGTTCAGTTCAGTACGTGCAGGATATAGACGTGAAATCCATACTTCAGTTAAGACCCGAGAGCGTGTGTTAGGTCCACCGATGAGTTGTGATTGATTGCCCACATCTACCGATAGGAGCACAGACCAATCTACCGAAAGGGGCGAAAGTACGGACGGACAAATGCTTGAGCGTTGGTTACCGATCGATACAAAACACAATGGGCCTACAGGGGCGACGAAGGAGCCTACTCCTCCAGCTACACATAGTGTACACATAATGCCTACTCGGATGGCCTAATTGACGAATGATGAATTGACTCCGCTAATTGGCGATGGGCTTTTCTCGAATGCCTCTAATAGATGGGATTGCTTTAATCCGATGCCTCTAATACGATGGGGATTCTCCACTGGGCCGGGCTACTTGACTGGGGATACTCTTACAGAGACACCGAGAGTAGAGTACTCACAGAAGACACGTAGCGCTAGATTACATATAAAGTTACACAATGATGAGGTGAGATGAGGGTTCCGCGATTAGGAAGGGTTCCACAATGAGGTAGGTTACGCGTAGAGATTCAATGATGAAGTTACACAATTATGCTTTATTATTGAGCTACGTTGATCCCGATTCCCATACACTTGAGGAGGCCTAATTGAGCTACACGTACTGGAAGGACTTCATCACCTGCGCATAGAACACCAAAAGCGTAGCACCCAGACAGATACATACTCGCCAGTCACAATAAGCACCACAAGTAGCAGCACACATAGCCTCCCCCCTTAAAGCCAGACATAGCAGCACCCACCAAGGTGGATATGAATTCGATGTTGATGTTCAATGTTGATTGACGTTGGCGATTGCTTGCTTTTATTTACTTTCACCCCGGAGGACTAGTTATGCCGGGGTAGGACGAGAGAAATAGATAATAGGGGTGGTACAACGGATGGATGATGTAGCCGTGTGAGGTGGACAAATAGATAGAGAAATATGATGTGCCGCTTTACGGTATATATTTGCTGCTGGCCGGGAGATGTCGCCAAAGGGTCCAGATAATGTTGGATGCAAAGGTAGGTGTAACGATAGCGAGAGGTAGGTATAGTTTGTGTTGCTTTCCGGTTTCAGTGAACAGAGGTGTTGTAAAGGTGTTTCGATAGAGATAGGTATATTATTTGTTGCTTGCCGGTAGATGTCGCCAGAGGGTGGTCCCCATATGATATGTTGTATGCGAAGGTGTGCTGCTTGCCGGGTTCTTACGCTTGCCCCATGAGGTTGGATGGATTGCTACCGCTCGATAGATGATACGCCCCGCATTACGCCCCCAGTCTCGCATTCAGTCAGTTGGAATTCCCCAGTACAACATTCAATACCCCATTACGCTTTAAGTAAAGGAACCAACCCTATCAACATACATTTGGAAGTTACCAATCCCATTACGTTATTCATCCTTTTTGTACCCGCCCCACCCTTTCAGGTCATACATTACGCTTTCTGTTTACTTTACCATTACGTTATTTAGGATGCTTTCAGTTCCCCCATTACGCTCTCAGTAACCTTACCTGCCCACACATAACCACTTTAATTTGGTCGTAATCACACTTATCGCTGCTAACGCTTGCCTACATTTTAACCAGTTAATTGCTAACACTCATGGTTGAAGGATCGATACAGCTTTCCCCCTTGTTTAATGGCTACCGCAAGATCCACCATGATTTGGAAGGAGCGCTACCACTCGAGACCCGGGAGCAAGGAAGGAAGAACCTGCCGCATAGATAGATGAGTGGATACCGAGTTTGAGCTGCCGCTAGCCAAACGCGGGAGAGAGCATAGCCAATACACGGGATAATAACATAATCGCCGTAGTTGCCGAGAGAGAGTCGCTTAGTTGATGCAGCAGTAAATCCACTCGATCCGGGTGGAGATGCCAAGTCATAGTCATAGCTTGGTGGGATTGGATACTCTAATCGTCGAATCGGATGGCCTAATTGAATAATGATCGACTTCACTAATCCAACGGGGATGGGCTTATAAAATGTCTAATCCAATGGCTCTAATCCCCTAGGATACTCTAATCCCACTGGCTCTAATACGATACCCTAATCCGCTAATAGACTCGGATGGGCTGAGCTATCAGGCGGGATGCTCTATTCCGATGAGGAAAATCCGATTGCTCTAATACATAATTGAATACGATGGGCTGCCCTAATCGAGGCGCTAATCCACTTGGTTGGACTAATCCGATGGGCTACCCGGTCCAATCCACTTGGCTAATCCACAGGGAAGGGGCCTACTCCACAGGGAATACTGGGGGTCTACTCCTATAGCTACACATAGAGCTACAGGGCCTAATCACAGGGACTACTCAATCTACTCACAGGGGCCTACTCAATGGGACTAATACATAGGCCTACTGGGGCTACTCCTGCCCACCAATGACTACAAAAAACAGAAAAGCTAGCTAGGTGGGTGATGCTTATGACACGTAGCTGCTTATATACGTTCTTAGACTGCCTTACCTCTTCAAAGGAACCTTCTTCACTAACAAATCTTGTCGGAGAAGCTTCGGAGTTCCTTCATAAACAAAGTAAGTTAGCATTTACAATAGCCAATAGTTGAAGCCAGCAGTCTTAGTCGATGCCGCTAGTCAACGCCGCTAGTCGATCCAGGTTTCAATGCAGCCGACCATTGCCGGGAGTCAGTCATCGCTGCTCATTGCCTTTTATAATTGCTGATAGCCGGGAGTAAAAGGAGTCAATGCTGGGAGTCAATCAGGCGATCCCCATAGCCGGGCTGGGACACTCTGCTTTACTCTATGCTCTACGCAGTTGGCCACTATACTCGAATCGGGCTACTCAAATCGGCTGGGCCAGAGAGCCGGAACTTGCCCTTACCTTCCTTCTTTCGCTATATCTTTGAGGGGAAGAAATCATCGAGCGATAAATCCCTTTCCTTCCTCGATCTCCTTCGTGAAACCTCGCCCCTCAAAGAGCGCTATATATTAGTGACTCTTTCTTCAAAAGTCCATTTCTTCCAGTCATTATTTATATATGTAATAACACTAGTAATTATGCTAGATTCAGTATGGGTGATTCGAAGGTGCGAAGCAGCTAGTTTCTGCTCAGTCTTTATATATGTAATAACACTAGATTCGTGGTGTCCTTGAGCTTACAATCTTTCTTCTCTTTGCTCGGATATCAGAGCGCGGGCTTTTACCATGTCTCCTGAACAATCTCAGTACATATTGCATAAGACAAAAACATACCCATTCGTGAGAATAGGATGGTCCAGTCTTACTTTAGGCCCGCCCAAAGTGGTTCAGTCTTTTTTGGGACTTACTTCCACACAGTCAAAAAGAAATGGGTAACACAATGAACTTATAGTACTGCTTAGGAGCCAGCCAATACGATTCAGGAATTAGAACCCACTGCATTGCTAGGAATAGAACTATTTGCCTTTCATTTTAGTGCCTGCTACCCTTTCTCTTTACTTTGAACTGCTGCCTCACACACTTAGTTATTGAACCGGCTGCTTAGGCACTTACACCTTGAGTATTTACTTGGAACATCAGCTTTCTTATTACTTCTTTGTTACCGTCTCTTTTATCTAATATGATGCTTGTGATCGAGCTGAAGAAGATCTAGTCAGTTGAGCAAAGCTAGCAGCAGCATAAGCAGCTTACCTAATAGCATATAATCCAGTAGCAGATCCATATCCATCTTTACAATTATTATTTAATCTTGTTCCCTTACACTCCCGGTTCAGTATTTATAGTGGAAGATAGAACTCCATCCTGTTCACATAACTGGTACCGCATGGACAACCCAACCCACCTCTAGGGCACAGGGGATCTCTACGGATCACGTCCAACTGGTCAGCTATGGAAGTGGGCCAGGGTGCAAGGGCATACCTCTCATATGGTTGGTGTATACGCGCTCATATAGTAAACAACATGGCTCCAACCAACCAATGTCTATGGAAAAGGTAAACCATTCCCTCGTACCTCGGAAAAGGCCCTCCGGTCGTCTAGAGCAGCCGTATAGAACAGGCCCATTCACTATAGGAGCTAGTAGTTATTTTATCTAAGGCCAGTTGCACGGAACTAGGGACTTGCAGATTCTTCATCGGAAAGTTAAAACCACCAAGTTGAACGTATCTATGCAACATCTAGGTATATTAACACGTCTATATGGCGATATCATATGTGAAAACCATAATAACTACTTGGGGTGGGGAATGAAGACTAGATTTATTCTTAGCAAGGACGTCTATATGGCGACATCATATATGAACAAGACGTAGGAACCATATCTATCTAGAGCGGCTTTCATGGGGCTAGTCTTAGGACAAGTGACTCAGACTGAAGCTAAGGGTCATTATAACTTAGATATGCCCGTATAGTATGTTAAGTAGATATGGTGACATCTAGGTATATTAACACGTCATGCATGCGAGTCTCGTATTTTAAAACGTCTGGTTGTACAAGGTAAACTTTTCCATGCGAGTGCAAGTTCAGAGATGCTGGTATCATATGGTAAAACATATATATGGCGACATCATATAGTAACATGTAGGGATCTTATATAACTTATTCTTCTGTAGTAGGTAAAGCTGCTATGGTGAGGTCTGCCGGTTAGGTAGGTTTCATAGGCCTTATCCTATGGGGTGAAGGAGAGGAGACTAGATAGAGTTCTTATGTTTGTTTGCAAAACTTCTTTCTATATGCCACTATTACTTACATAAATTGGACTGGATATATTGTTCTAGAAAAACTTATGTATGCCAGTATAACATATATAAATAGATTTATTCTCGTTACAATGGAAGCCAAGTGGAGTAGCCGGAGATCCAGAGCCTTCATATGGACATGGAATACCAGCTAGTGGATAACCACCTACCTACCTCTGGGTCTCCTACCTGGATCTATTAGTAGTGGCAAATATGGCATCAGCAGCAGCTAAGAAGTGCCTATTTATTTCAAAGGAGAGGAGGAGATAACCTCCGCAGCACAATGGAAAAGTGAATCGTATATATGACATCGTATGTGAAAACGTCTAGATGCAATCTAGTTATTAAGATCTCATTGAGCAACAACAAACATTGAATTGGAAGAAGTTGTCATATTTTGTCACCAAACATGCATAGTAGATTCTTCAAATAGTTGTGTTATTTATGGATGGGCACATTTCAACCAACCATGGAGATTCAATCGAAGAATATGCATCAACGTATTGTGATTTATTTTTACAATTGAAAATGGAAAAGTTAAACCTTCCCCTCGTAACCTCGGGAAAGTCCCTCCGGGCGTAAATATGCAATATCTTTTTTAACTAAAGAATAAGAGGACTTCTCCTCCATATAACACCTTAACGGGTTGAATACCCTTCTCCTCCATATACACTTTTCGGGTGATACCCTCAGATCAATATACACGCACTTATCGGGTTTGACGCCCTCCTCCTCCATACTCTTCCATATAACACAAATGGAGACTAGGATTTCCTATGATTTTATTTTGAATGGAATTATACTTCGGAAAAACCCTAAAATAGATGCTAGCGCTGAATGGCTCATTTTTTTAGAATAAAGTTACCTCTTTCAAGCAAGTGTGTGTCATTGATTAAGCAAATACAGTGGTATGATCATAACCTGTAGAGTAAGTTACACCATATCTATAAGCTATGAACAAGCGTATGTTCCAATGGCATATCATAACTAATCAATACCGTAAGTTGTATACCTGTATTAAGCCGTATATGTTACTATGATTACCATGTGATCTTTAGCTTCTTATTAAGCTGTGTTATTATAATAAGTGATATTAAGCAAGAGGTTTATAGTAAGCCAATTGATTTGTGCCCTAGGAACGGAGAGCCCAAAGCAGGGGTTGGGAACAGCAAAGGAAGGCTCTCCTTACGCTCGAGAAACAGCACTAGCACTCTCTCTCAGTTCCATAGCCTTAATTGGGAATAGCTTATACTTCCTGATTATAGTGTGTGTTTACGTATTAAAGGGATTGGGTTCCTATAAGTTCTTGTATAAGCGGTTTAAATTCCTATCGATATTTGCCACTGACCTGGAAACTGTAGGGTCTGGGGAGACACCTTCTAATTCCCTTATTTGCCGAGGTCTATATTCCCTTATTCGCCGATAATTCTTGGGAAACAGGTGCCTGTTCAACCAATTCTAATCGATTGCAAGAGGAAGAGGAAAGGCACATCGAGATAGAAAGAAAGGAATAGTAAATAAAAGTTTTATCAATTTGAGGATTTATCGTTCTAGCTGCGAGAATAGGCAACAGAAGAAGATTGGTTCTAGCCCCAATAAGATGAGGGCAGCACAAAAGTAGATTGGTTCTAGTTGCAATGAATAAGAAGAGGCAGCATAGGATTAGACGGGGAAGGTGAGCACTGCTACCAACCATTCTTCATTCTTCATTTCCATTTCCCATACGCTGGCTACTAGCTAGTTACTAGAGCAGAGACAAAGAGAGATGTTTTTCCCGATGGAAGTACTTTCAATGCCATCTATGAATGAAAGGTGGGGCCCCTACCTCCGATGCCTGCACTTAGAGAAGGAATAGAGAAGGTTGTATTTGAATGGGGTTTTATCCGTAGATAATGGCACCCCGATACAGTTGTTTCTATAAGCCCACCCACCTCTATGAATGAAGGGCTCTCTCTTCCATGAATATATGCACCGACGAAGCAAACTCCTGGCTCAGATGAATGGAATAGATGCCGCTAGGACCAACTGAGATATTAGTAACGAGATCCCCTCCGATCTGAATAATTTTACGATACTTAAATTAAATAATATGTGGAAATGAGCTTTTATTAATAATAAAAAAAAATGCATTACAGGCCTGTTCGAGGGGCAACCTCCTATGAGCAAAGCTCTAATACAAGATATTATTTCTAGCCCTCTCCTCTCATGATCACTCCTTTATATGACCATCATAAACCCTAACTCTAGAGCTAAAGGGTCAGCCCCACATCCAAACTTAGCCACTTTAGCTAAACAATCCTAATCCTAAGGTTTAATAAAGAGACCTGTATTTTAACATTAAAATTACTACTTTTCCTAAAGAAGTGAACCACAAGGTTGATAATATGGCCAAATCTACTATAAAATTTAGGTAACTAACCCTGGACCATATGGCTTACACCATAAAAGTCATGTACAAATATGTTGTTCTATATAATGTCAAGTAGTGGCAGGTATTTATGATGAAAACATAGAGAGGTTTTTACAATGATAGATAAGTACACAAATATTCATATTGACTCTGATGGAGAAGAAGAGGATAGGGAGCTGGGTACAGGTCAGTCTTCAAGAAATAATGCTCCTAATATGATTAGTGGATAGAGAGTTATTCATCTCAATAAAAAAGTCATCCCTAGAGATATATTTAGCCCTTTGGAGAGATTCTTTTACCTGAACTATGTACCTCTTAAGCCCTTTAGAAATACCGAGTTGTCCAAAGCGGAAGACCGTAATCAGGGCACATAGAAGTAACCCCAATTTGTCAAACTTTCTAAGACTCTGTCTCCTGAAGAGAAAAAAGCATACATTGAGCCATTCAAAGATTTCAATTTTTATCCTAGGGGTATGAAGATCTGAAGACCTATGATCCATCTATTTTTAAGCATTAGACTCCTCTTCATAATGATATCAATCCTTCTCATGACAAAAGCAAATTTACAAGTAGTGGGTATCAACGCAGTGGAAGGGTGGATGATAAATGCAACCGTAGAAGAGGATGCCACACATATAAAGGTTGGATATTAGAAATATATTTGGTATAGTTATATAGCACTTTTTCTGATCATAGGAAAATGCTCTCAAGGAATGGATAAGTCACAAAAGAAATCCCTTAAACTCAAGTCGACCAAGTAATTGTATAGTTCAGGCTGAACTCTATAGGAAAAACCCTGAGGGCCTACTACTCAAATGCATGCTATATGAGGAAGTGGAATATGTGGTCAAGGATATGCGGGGAATGTGGAAGACACTATTTAGCTAGGGCAACAACTTATAGGATTTTAAGGTTTGGAAACTATTGGCCATCTCTTTTCTCTAATGTCCAAGGGAAATGCAGGGATCTTTTGCCTGCCACCAATGCAAAATCTTCACTGGTAGACAGAAAATTTATGCCCCACCCCCAAAGCCTAGCCAAGTTGAAGCACCTTTCCAGCAATAGGGCCTTTATTTCATAGGAAAGATCCACCCACCCTCCAGTGGCTTACACAAATGATCCTAACTACTACAGGATAATTTACCAAATGGGTAGATTCCATGTCAACCAAGCAAGTAATTTACCTAGTTGTCATCAGGTTCCTGGAATAAAATATCTGGGCTAGGTTTAGTTTACCCCATAAGATTGTCATTTATAATGTTAAAGCATTCAGTTCCTTAAGATTGGTTGCTTTATGTAAAAAACATAATATCATTTTAGGGCATTCATCTAACTATTATCCTCAAGGAAATGGCCAGGTTGAGTCCTCAAATATTAATATCATGAGGGTTATTAATAAAACACTAGTAGAAAATAAGAAAGCATGGGATGCCCATCTCAGATATGCTTTATGGGCAGACAGAATAAACACAAAGAGTGCCACATGGAAAGCACCTTTCTAGCTAGTCTACTTTTTTAAAGTAGTGATGCCTAAGCTGAGCACACCTACTATAGAAATGCAAATAAGGGGTCCTGAAACAGATAGAGAGGGCGCATCTCCGTATATCCGCCTGAGATTCTTCATTCAAAGTAAACCCTTGTAAATAACTGGCTGGCTCTGTTGGAAGGTTCGATCGCTACTGGTGCCTGGTTCATAAGCAATAAATGGTTTTGCTGATCTTGCTGGCTGGTATTGCTGGTATGGCTAGCTTGGATGGCTGAATGGAATGGTGGGATCGCGGGGCTGAGAGAGAGAGAGAACCCGCAATCAAAGGAAAGGGGTATTTGAGTGAGGGAAGCGAAAACAACCTGAATGAACTTGTCTTCGAGGGATGTGGCTGGCTGGAGGGGATGAATGAGTGAGATTACTGGTATTGTTAGCTGGTATGGCTAGCGTGGCTGGGATGGTGTATCGCTGGGGATCTCGATAAGTACCATGCCCTGCCTTCTGGAGCAATCCTTATTTCAAATATGATGGATGCTGTGGGTCACAAACAATCTCTAAAAGCATAGTGTACTGCGGAGCCGGGCCGGTTTAGAACGAATGTATCATATGGAAGGAAGCACGCAGGGCTGATGTGGTGGTTATGCTCGCTGGTATGACTAGCTTGGCTGGATGGTCTCGCTGAGGAGATCAAAAAGCCACTCACATGTATCGTCTTCTAGAACAATCCTTATTTTAATTACGATGCTTTCTTGTAACAAATGACCCTCTAACAGCATAGTGTCCTGCGGAGCCCGGGCCCACCAGTTTAGAATGAATTCCCATACGGATGAAACACGAAGGTAGAATGCGTTTAAGCGAGACGAACCAACAAAGATCACCCCAAGCTCTCACCCTACCAGACTTTCCGTTCGTTGTCGCTCTATCTCTACCTTGCCTAAACTCTAGCTATATATATCACAGGTAGGAGTGTGAAAAGTGGTACTGGCCCTATCTGTGGGAATGCGGTGTGTGTGGGCATTGAAAGAAATTCCATGAAGCCAGCCATCTGTGGTGGTCGGAACCAAAGCCACCTTCAGCATTCATTAATTGGCAGTCAATAAAAACGCAAAAGACCCTTCTTCTTGGCAACTGCTTGAGAGGGATCAATACTGCTCGAATATTGATAAAGGTTGAGGCCCCCTACCTCCTATCTAACCTAAAAGACCCCAATCGTGACGTCGTGAAAGAAGCACCATGATGTTGTAAAAGCAGCACAGCACAGGAAGAATAAAAAAGCTGAGGAATGGTTAGCAGGATGACCCCCACTCCCCCATAAGATACCCCAATAAGAATGAATGGGAGAGAAGGGGTATAGAGATAAATTATCTCTAATTCCCCTCCTAAATTGCTCCAAATATCTACGAGGTTATTCCTGATTTGATAGGCCAGCTCATTATAAAAGTTATTAGAAAAGTGATCCTTCCAAAGTTACTTAGGGTGGGGGGGAAAAAGGACCTTATCGAGATATTTTTCATAATTTTAGTTCCGCTTTAGCTTTTAAATGCCCCAAAAGCTATTATACGATATAATGCAATCGAATAATTTATAAAAGATTTATTTAACAGAAAGATCTCATTGTAAGAAATAAATAGATGCATCACATTCTGTGCCTCTATCCATCATGAAATACGTAATGATGCGGATAATCAATTGCAGCATTGTCGAAGGATTTATTTGCCTTCCCATAAAAGCCAACTCTTCACACAGTTTGAGAAACAGAGATCATACTCGAAGTGGGTTCGAAAACATGCTCGAAGAATATCGTATACAAAGATATTTAGACCAGATCGCTATTGAAATATAGGGCCCTTCACGTTTATCCATCCCTCATCTGGCATCCGTTCCCGCCAGCCAGGTCTCTATCTGTGGAGTAAACCATTGATTTAGAAATAATGGCTTTTTACGACCACACTAGTGCTTGAATGAAGCTTGCTTAGTTAGACTTACTTGGGAAGGCTGGTACGGCTGGATCGGATGTCCGGTCTTTATTCTTGCTGGGGTTGGTTGGCTGGTTGCTTGGGATAGAAGGAAGGCTTGGATTATTGAGCCTGCTGGCTAGGCTAGAGGTATGCTGTGTTGGGGCGTGCTCGGGTGAAGTAAGAATCTATGTTGAATGA
>Ga0233336_1000160_pt1 | contig 12170 bp, 12 predicted proteins | sample GEONDECOMP225_FD_183636 | JGI IMG/M metagenome (GOLD analysis project Ga0233336, IMG submission 183636) | Leaf litter microbial communities from Shasta-Trinity National Forest, California, United States - GEON-DECOMP-225 | ecosystem: Environmental > Terrestrial > Plant litter > Unclassified...
AAAAGATCCAGTTCTGCGAAGAATAGAAGCGGGATGAGGCTCTGCGAGGGCCCCGACCTTGCCTCAGTCAGGTCAGGAAATGTAGGGCAGGGAGAGCCATATTAGGGCAGGAATAAATATTGTAGCTGCCTCTCGAACTACCATTTAGAAACCTATCAAATTAATTATGTAAAGTCCAGACATCACTTTCTTTTCTATAATAAAATCTCTTCTTTAGGCGGTCTGGGGCATTACGGCTCATCAGTAGTACTCAAATGAATTTATTATTCTTTCTGAAGATTGGCATTTTTTGATTAATTCACGCTAGGAAGGCAGTCTCAGTCAGGGAAGGGAGGTGATTTAGTCCCAGTAGTGAAGTGCACACATTACCCTAATTTATTAATTGGGCGCAGGCACACCTTTTGTTGCTTGGTACAGATTTTTAAAACCCTATATTAGGAGTTTTATTAAGCTAAATTTACATTTGAGGGGATATTAGTGGAATTCCTTTTGGCACTTAAAGTTCTTTTCTTATTACTCACTTCCCCATTCCAGTCAATAATATTTGTTGGTTAGATTAGATAGTTAGATAGTTTTACGCCCAAATAGCTAAGGTAGCAAACACAAGAGTAGCTGGAGCAACGGAGCCCATTGATTTAGTTTCTCTAGTGAGAGTTTAAGTCCCATTTTTTATTTCCATCCAGTTTAATAGCCAACACCAGAGGCAAAGGCAGTGCTAGTTCAAACCCAAACAATGCAAGAAGCAGCACCTAATGGAGTTGACCTAGCATAAGTGTCACTCGTAGAAGCACACGTAGAAGCGTCACGTAGAAGCACCCGTGTAGCAGCAGATTCTACTTTCGGTTCTTATCTTAGTTGGTTAAGCAGTAGATTGAAGTCACAGTTGAGCCGGTGGAACCAGCAGCTAAGGTGACAGAGCAAGCATCCTTATCATTCATTCGTCCAATTCCATATTCAGTTAGATCCAGTGTACAAACTGTTTACAAAGCCATGACGTGGAACAGGAATTCGTCTCATCAAACGCACTCACCAGCTACTACAGGCACTTTACGTTTCGTATCGCACGCTTGGTTCCAGCCGGTATCTGGATCAATCAATCTATCAATCCGTCCATCTGTACTCACGTGTATGCTTATGTAGTAGGGACTGTAGAGTCACAACATCTTGCGCTGAACCATATTCCATATCCAGTTGTTGGAGATCAAGATAGGGACCCAGTAACGGTGGGAGAAGTACTGAGAGAAGCAACATTGACCCTGTTTTAGAACTCATTTAAGTTTTCCGCATCGCAGGCAGGTAGGGTCGATCAAATGATGTTACTCGGTCTAGCTTATTATTATTAGGGAAGCATATTACTCTAGCAACAACCGAATAGCTGCTGGTACCAAGGGATTCACATTAAGTGGTTATGGAACGGTCCCCATACAGCACATTTTAAGGTCTTTTTATTAAAAGAGCACGGCACGGAATAATGATGTATTTCAACCGCCGCATCTGGATCCAAGCCAAGTGATGGTTGGGAAGGCACATTTACTGCTTTCCCCTGCGGGACCAATGCTACTTATGGATCAACAATTGACTCTGTATCTAGATCAAATGGAACTGACAACGTCGCTTTCTTTGTCAAAGTACAACGGAATTCCCCGTGCTATCTATCAAGGTGGATCAAGCTCATTCCCTCATGATTCTATTTCTTATTACTCAACTAATTTTACTATACAACTTTTTGAAAAGGGTAGCTAATGCTCTAGTTGTAGCTTTAGAGCTTGAAGCAGTTCCATCCGCAGCTTACTAAGTTTATTCAGCTTTTTTAGTTTACCTCGAATCACCAATAAGAGTAGTCGTTTCAGTTGCGGGGGAACCACCAGCATCAGTGGTTTACCCTGCTCCGGCCGAGGCAAATCATTAGAAACTCGTATAGGAAACTGATCATCCCCACTGTTGGCGAATCATATCTGCATCTGAAATGTGTAACCGGTAGGGGTAGGCAAACCAAGAACCGTTGGCGGCGAATCATTCATCCTGGTGAAGCAACATCATATCATGAACCATCTCCCTTTGTGTAGTTCACTTCTAGTAAGTGGGATTTGTATCGGTAGGGTTCCTCGTGAGTATAGGTGGTCTCATATAGTAAGCACCCTATCCTCGATATGTATTGTGCTCTCCCAGCTTAGAGGGGAGGGAAAACAACAAGATCTGCTCTCACCCGTCCCCTATAGGCATCATGCTTGCTATGAGCCTAGAAAAGAAAACCTATCGACCTAATGCCGTAGGACCCACCCTTACCAAGCCTAGCGGATCTCTCCCATGCTCAGACTCTATCCAATGGACGGGACTCCTATAATGTAATGCTATTCATGTCCAATAACTACCCCCCCTCCCCACCTATTCTGCAGCTACTCTCATAATGGTTCAGCACCGCATACAACAAGCTTAGTCCGGCCATGACTGGCAACAAAAAGACCTGAACGAGTCACACAACAACCAGGTTATCTAAGGGGGATCAATTTGCCGCACCGACGGATCAGGGGCCAATCCAGCGCTCCAGGCTGCGATCCATATGATGAAACTATACCTACACCCCGCCTAGCAACGTTACGTCTCTCATATACAGACATATGAGCTGCATGAATGCGGAAGCCAATCACGATCCTAACTTCGTAATAAATTGTGTCTCTCCACCGAGTCATCCCTAGAGCTACCCCGAAAGCTTTCCGTTCACCCATTTGTAAGAATCAATTCACTTAGCATAATCTCTAAGAATTCATACATTCTCATCTCAGTGCGTAGAATGCTTCTTATAATAAGAGCAAGTGCGTATTTATCTGCCCCTACCAGATAGAAAAAAGCAGCTATTTTTAGCCATCCGCCTATGTGATCTGGTCAAGTTGTGACCAAGCAAGTCATTTCGATGAGGGAACAGCTCAGAGAACAAGGAAGGGCCCTAACCAACACGAGCAAAACAACAGAGGGTACCTAGGAGCAGGGACCAACACAAGGAAGCTAGGTAGAAGGGCTCCAGCGGGGGAAGAGTTGTCTACTCTATGTGTTATTCTATCTATATTTGGTATATTAAGAAAATGAGCATAGTTTCTTGTTACTTTAACAATTGGGAGATTCTACTGCACAAGCATGGCGTTAGGCAGGATTATTATCTCTATTAAGATTATGAGGAGAACTCTTTTTTCTCCTTTAGTGCTATTCTATAATATTCTAAAAAAGAAAGAGGATCTTCTACTACTGAGGCCTCTTTGTAAGGCACGTATCCCTTTTTTTGTTTCATTATTTCATAGCGCCAGCGTCTCTGTTCTTTCATTGCTCCGTTACAGCATCCTTGTCTGTCGCGAACTTGGTATCCCCACATCTAGATTATGCGAGGTATCTATCTTCCAAAATCTCTCTGTTTCGCACCTCGAACCCATTAGGGCATTTGGGGCAGCGCCAAAAAGAGGTACAGAAGCCCTGGAGCCCAGCAGCATTGTGATAATAGTACCTCCCAGGAGCACGCATAGAAAATAGTAATGATAGCGGGCATTAAAATTGGACTTCCAAAAGCAAGCCCTGGAGCCCTGTGAAGGTTGTAGCCCTTTGGCCTTCATCCGTCAAAAGAAAGAAAAAACAGCAGGGCAACCTCTCATTTGACTTGGCGGAAATAAAGCGTGTAATTAGGCCCGGGATGGCACGGGAGTCAATAGAAGAAAGGGCAATGGCTTGCTCACCTTCCCATGATCTACTTAAGCTGAATAACGTAAGCAAGTGGACAACAACCCTGGTTTAATAGAAATAACTAAAATAAGTTACCTACCTACCCGGGGCAACAGATCATTGTAAAAATACGGTTATGCCAATTGACACATGGATGGGGATCAAACGGAGATAGCGCTTATTGTTATGCTGCTTTGACTGCTGGTCGTAGTGCCACTCCAACTGCTTATGTAAATTATGTTAGTTCAACTGGGCGCTCTCTTTCAAATGCTTCAACTGCTTTTTCAACTGCTAATTAGAGTACTGCTCTTGGAACTGAGGAGGCTGGTTAAATTGGTGTTGCTATAAATGATCCTGGGAATAATGCTTTTGCCATAAATAATTCTTATGCTGGGAATGAGAACGGTTAAGCTGGTTATGCTTCAACTGGTTATGCTGCTCTTTAAACTGCTTATTGAAATGCCGGTTCAATTGATGCCCCGGGAACGGGAACTGAGACTTCAAATCCTTTGGACCCACCCATCTTTGTGGATGTCAACTCATATTGGGACGTTAGAGGGGAAGTTTATTGGGACGATATCTCAGATCGAGTAGATCAAAGCTAATTTGTATGGCTCATATTGGGAGTGAGCTGTTCTATCTTTTTATTGGGTCTGGGTATGACTGGCTCAGTGTAGGGTAGATTGTTTAGTTGGAGTTGTAGGTCTGGCTGCAATGGCAGCAAGTTCAGCTGGTTAGGTTTCCCAACTAGATATTCTCTTTGGATTCGAGGTATGGCTGCTACGGTTAGGTCTCCCGGCTAGGTCTCCATTCGTCCGCCCGTTGCCCCATCCCCAATATGTGGGCCAGCCATCAATCAAGATCTCCCCAGCATGAATAAGGTATGGCTGCTATGGAATGACCTTAAGGCTATGACGTTGCAAAGACTACTTGGCACAGACTAGAGCTTCTAGCACCTTCTAGCTCTGATAAGCCTGACTGGCACTACCGGAGACTATCACTAAGTATCTTACGCATGAGGTACATTGTAAGTAAGCATAGTTCATTAATTCCTTAAATTCATTGGATGTAAGAACCTCTGTTCCGTATCGGTAAGTGAGGTGGGGCTATCTCTTATTTATCTAAGATAATGGGGTGAAAGGTTTCCTATTTAAAGAAAGCCTATTTGAGCGACCTGAGACGAACTATTTACTATGCTTGCTTCTCTCCCTAACGGGAGAGCGGCTTAACGCTCCTGGGAAGATACATTGAAACTATCTATCTACGGTAAAGCCCATTTAAACCACTGGTACAGAGACTATTGAGACTTTGAGGTACTAGTCCAGAAGGCATATATATATTTGAGTCAGTAGGGAGCCATAGCTGCTTAAGCTATTAAGCCAGTAGCTAACGCACGCTTATCAGGGAAGGCAAATAATAAGGGGAGGAAAGAAGGTGATAACGGCAGTAATGATCCCTTCAACTAAGTGGGGCCTGCACCAAAGCAAGCGAGAGAACGACCAGCCGGTGGTTTAATTGCCAGTGATCTCATTCATACCGGCCCACCAGTCAGCCCAGCTAGGCCTTCTTTTTCAACATGTTTCCAGCAAGCTAGAAAGCGCTCGTCCAACCTATTTGTTTGAATGGCTTCATTCAATTTTATATATATAATGGGAATACTGCTTTGGCTAGATTAAACAACGCTTGCCTAGTACCAATTAACGGTACGGAGCTTTTATTAGGTACCATTGCACGAGGAAGGAACGAACAGAACACTATTGAAAGATAGGTATTTACTATAGGCTTGGAATAGAAGCCTGGACAAATGATAGAGGTCTTTACTAGATAGAGGCCTCCACCTTTCTCCCTTTATACTGAACCTATAATGCTTAATCAGTTTAAGTAGTTGAACAAACAAAATTTCCATAAGCTGTTCCCAGAGCAGTTCAATTATAAGTTGAAGGAGAATTACGACCAACAGCCCCATCAGCAGCCCCTGTATGAGGAACGAGCACTTATAACATATTAGGGTAACTGATAATGAGTAGGAGCCTTGTTCCAATAGATATGGTTCATTTTGCCCTTATTCAAATAGTATAGCCCTGTCAAAATAGGAGTCCTGGTCAAAGAGGAACCTGTTTCAATATATTATCATCGGGACATCAAACTGCATTTTTTCGCTATTTAATTAATCATATGGGCAAGGCTCGACGGGAACAGGGGTACCGGCGTATCTATTAGCAAGTGTGACGGCAGGTCTGTGAACGCTGTCTGGAAGACGGGCATCCAAGAGCTGGGGAGCCAGTGAACGTTGGCTGGCTGTTTGGGACATTTCAAAAGGTAAGTCATAAGGTTAAAAAGATGGGTAGTCTATATAGTAGGTCACCATAAGGTTAAGGCAAGATAAGGTCATTTATTATTTCCTGCAATGGAGTCTTAATTAATTACTAATAATTATTGATCTGTAAACCCGTTCTGATAAGTCTATAGCGCAGTATGCATTAAGCAATTCATTCAACAGCAAGTGTCTAGGGCAGGTCTAGGTCTTATAGTGGGTGAGTTTGTAACCAAGGGAAGGGGTAATGCCATACCCTCCTAATCCTTATTGGAAGGGAGTAGTAAGTAAAGTATCCGGTGGATAGCATGCTCGTAAGTAAAAGGCGAATAGGCAGAGTAAGAAAGCAGCTGGTACCAAGCACTAAGATGATTTTATTAAGTTTATCAAAAAGAGTTTTTGTGGAAACAAGGGTAATGGTAGGGGGTGAAAGGTATAATAGCATGCCTACTTTAGTCTTCCTGGCTTCATAAATAGGTTGTTGGGGCATCCATTCCATCATCCATCCGGTGCTTATAAGAAACGTAGCAGTTCCGACTAACTAAGTGCATTCATAGAACAAGTGATCTAGGGCAGCTTTTAAGGTGGACAGTTATTTATAAAAAAGGTAAGGGGGGGGGCGTAGCGGGCGGTAAGAAGGGGTTGCATGCTATCAATGCCACGCCATCCGGGGTCTCTAGCTGTATCAACAAAGGCATTCATTTGGTAAGTGGTCTAGGTTGTCTGTTGGGTGCCTGGTATGGTAATTGTAAAAGATAGGGAAGTGCGCAAGCAAGAGTGCCTATAATTAAGTATTACTAGCTGAATGAATGGGTTGTTGGCAGAACTCTACAAAGTTAGTTGAGGGCGTTTTAAGTTAATATAAGAGGTTTTAAGTTAATATAAGAGGTGGGTGGTGAGTTGGTAAAAGGGAAGGACGCCCGCCGTACCCTTCTAATCCATCCTGCCTTTCCTGGCATAAGGTAAGTGTGGTTGGCAGCAGTAACAAACCAGTGGGCTGAAGGCTATTAAGTAAGTCAAGTATCTGGTGGATAGCATGCATGCTCATAAGTAAAGTCTTATGTACCATATCTCCTAAGATTAATATGTGAGAAATAAACAAAGAATCTCCTGGCTGTCTGGGCATAATCTGAAGCCCGTCCATCCATCCAATGAGGCTCTCTCTGATGGACAATAGCCATCTGGCCGTTGTTCAACGATATCCAGTTTAAGAAGTTATTTATGTCCGAATATATGATGCCTAAATGTTTTTCTGGCTGTAATGAATCCAATCCTACAGTTCTACAATATAAGCTAAAGGGATACCCTCTCTATCGGGACCCATCCCATCCGGAGCTTCTAATATAAAGGATCATAGCATTTATACTCCTAACTACGTGCATTCCTGGTATAGGGCTACAGATCATCTATTTATTGCAGGTATAGTAATAGTAAGAGAGGGGTAAGGTTTATCCATGCATCCATCCCCCCCCTGTGACGCTTGCATCCTACCCCTCGCATTAGGTCACTCTACACACATTAAGCTTTGGCTTGGGCCCCACATCCGTAGGAACTATTTGCTTTGACCAGCCTTTGTATTCGACCAGCTTATATCGCGCCAAGCTTCCTTCGTCTGGCGGGTTCTTTTTCAAAAGCCTAAAGCGAACAAGCATATAAAGGTGCTCAAGCTCAAAGCAATATCCTCCGCCAATAAGAGTCTTAAAGGTATATAGATACCCTGATCGGGATCTAAGCAACAACTGGGCATTTAATTTGAAAATTGATGAACTATCTTATCTTATAAACGCGCAAAGTAGAATAACAAATATATAACGCTATGTCATACGTATCAGCTCAACTGATCAACTCAAAATATTGTTTCCAGGATGCTAAAATGGTAGATCTTATTGTTTTTTTACCTGTTTGTGTCTCCCTTCCTTCCAAGGCAGTTGCCGTAGCAGGACCATGGATGACTGTCTGCTTGCTTGGTTGCTTGGTCTGATGCTCTGGGTGTTGGTTCACAATTGATTTGAACTATTTAGTATCGGTAAAAAGCGCTAGGATCAGGGCCGTTCATGAGCCGGGGTGTTTTTACCCTTTACCTCATGGGTAGGCAGGGTGTGTTTGCTCGATAAAAAGGTTTATGTAAAAAGATTCAGTCATCGGGCCAAGGCTTAGATGTTCTAAGGTTCTGTCCGGCTCGCCAAAGCGGTATGGCTAAAAGCCTCCCCCCCCCCACTTTTTTCCAGCAGGGGGAATAATTTCGGTAAGTATCATCCCATCAGGACCACTATTTGGGTTAGGGTCACCATTCGTATTAGGACCACTATTCCCGGATCAGTCCAAGCAGCAGAGTCGTATAAAAAATTATTTGTACACGGGATTATTCCAATAATAGAACTGGCATCATTCCTCCTATATGGGCAGTTAAAAAAGACCATCAGTCAAAGCAGCATTACTATAAGCGCTCTGTTTTATATTCCTCCCCGTGTGTCGAGCGGCATGGCTCTAAACAATGATCTGCTGCCCAGGGGTAGGTTGTTAAAACCATTTCACTTCTTCTTTTTATTATTCACAAGGGCTGTCAAAGTCAAATAGGGGTGTTCGACCTACGTAGGACATTTAATGTAAAGTTACCAAACAGTGGCCCCAGCTCCTTCCATTGGACTCCCGTTCTGACTCACTCTCCGTGGTCCTGGGTCTGGTTCTGACTAAGCTAACTGAATAAGTTATAGTCCTGATTCCTCCTAAGAGGCCGTACCATAACCGTACCCGCTGCCCTGCGTACCATATGTACCAGCCCTGACCTGACTGAGACCGTATCAGACCCGTACCTGCTTTGAACCTACTATATTGGACCTTACTGTACCAGACCTTACCAAGAGCAGATTGTATCCAATTTACTGGTAGCTTGATAAAGTGTATTTAACTGATCCACCCATAATATAAATGCCAGGGGCTCGCTCGTCTTCGTTTCCCTTTTATTCGGAGCGGGGGTCTTCTTTAGACTGACTTAGAAGAGGATATATTGACCGGGTGGGTCGGCTTTATCGGCGGCTTGCCGGGGCGCGGGCTAGTGAGCGCTTCGATTAACTAAACCTGATAGAGCAGCATCCTCATGAGCGAACCAGAAACACTACTTCGACCAGCATCCCAAGCATCACAAGTTGAAATGTAATTATTGAAATAATAACTGGTTCAATTGCTCTTGGGAATTAAACTGGTTATGCTTTGGCTGGGAATGATGAGGCTGGGAACGCTTATTCTGCTCTTTATGCTGCTACTGCTTATTCTGGCCCCCTACCGCTGATCCAACTGCTGGTTATGCTCCTTCAACTGATGAGGCAAATGCTCTTGTCACCGCTACGGGAATAACTTATGCTGTAAATTCTTATTATGATAATAATGCTTGTGTTGGGATTACTTTTGCTACTGGGGATGCTTATACTAATGCTGCCCCTGGGAATGCTGCTTTGACTGATGCTAATGTTAATCCCGTGTACGAATGACCCTGCTCAACTGATGATGGAACTGTTCTGGTAACTGATGATGGTAATTATCCTGGAAATGCTGAGGTTGATTGAATCAATAGAAGAAGTCGGTTGACTGGTTATGCTGGGGATTAGGTTGGTTCAATTGAGTGAAGCGGCGAAGCATATAAGGGTGGTGGGCGTTTTGGGGGCTGCTGCCAGGAATGAGGCCGGTTAAACTGGTAACGCTTGGGCTGCTGGGAATAAGGCTGGTTTAAATGATATTGATTAAACTGCTGCCTTTGCTTAGACTGCTATAATTATGGTTATACTGTTGATGCTCGGATGGCTCCATATTCTATTTATGCTGGTTCAACTAGGGATGATGGTGGAAATTTGCTTCTGGGAACGCTGTTGGGAAAAATATCCTACTTATGATGCTTGGACCGGTTATGCTAATGGTTTAACAACTTATGCCGCTTGGAATTATGCTTGTGCTGGGAAAGCTGATGGAACTGAGACTGGAATTGAGGCTGGAAATGAGGAGGCTGGTTCAATTACTGCTTTTGGTAATGCTGTTCTGGGAACTGAAGAAGCTGGGAATAAAGGTTCTACAGGTGCTTAGAATCTAGTTCAACTGATGCTGATGGACCTTTTACTGCCCCTTCAACTTATGCTGGGAATAAGGCTTATGCCAAGAATAATCCTGAAACTGGTGCTTATGGGGAGATTCTGCTACTTTTTATGAGGCTGGTTCAATTGATGCTACTGGGAATTATGATGATGCCGTTTCCACTGATGCTGCTTCTTCAAATGCTCTTGGGAATTACGCTGGAACTGGCGCTGTTGATTAAACTGCTTATGTAAATTATGGAGGTTCGGCTTCTGCTTGAAATGATCCTGGTCATTGTGATGCTTTTGCTGTTGGGAATAATGCTAGGGCTGGAAATAATGGTTCAACTTTTGGAAATAATCCTAGTAATACTTTTGCCCTTAGTAATGCTGGTCGTAGTGCAGCTCTAACTGCTTATATAGATTATCCCGGTTCAACTTATGCTTCTTATTGGAATGATCCTGGTACTGCTGCTACTGGGATCGCTTGTTTTGATGCTGCTTTTGCTCCTTGTGCTGCCTTTGCTGGGAATGCTGGAATAATGCTTGGGCTGCCCGGAATTAGGACGGTTCTACTTATGCTGCTGCTGTAAATCCCGTTCCAAATGACCGTGCTCAACTTATGATGGAACTGCTCCAGAAACTGCTGGTCGTGTGGAACTGTTTGTGCTTGTGCTACTCGTTTCAATGCCGGGAATTATGCTTGTTTTGGTGCTGCTGAGCCTGGCTCTGCTGGTACCAATAAAGCTGGGGATAATCCTGGTTCAACTTATACTGGGAATTTCGGTAACAAAAGTGGGCGTCTCCGGATGATAGGGAGTGCGCCCGGCCCAACGAAGGTGGGAAATGAAATAACAAAAGTGGGCGTATGGGAAGTAAGCCGGTGATGTTCCTGTTTATCCTGGGAATCTATACAATCACTTAGTCATCCGCGTATCACTTTATCTCCCCTAGAGCGCGGGCACCTTGCTTTTTCTGGTACATTCATTATATTACATTCCATTGGTACCGCCTTGGCCACCTCACCTGTACTAACGGATATTGATACTCGTAGGTATGAACATAGAGCTACTACTGAATTATTAGTTGGTTTAGATACTTATTATAAAACGTGAGAACAGCAGGATAGACAGCATGTATGTATATTATATATGATATATAAGTGTTTGCCTATAAACAGCGAGGGGGTTAACTACCTTTGGTCCGGTTTTTCCACCCTGCCTTTGCTCCAGTAATATGATCTTTAGGAAGGGATCATCTGAATCACTCAATATCATCTTCACTCAATGATGTTGGTAGGGTGTATCGTTTAATAAAAAGACGGTATCTTCATACTCTATGCTATGAATCACTTCATTATCAACCGGATGGATCAACCTTCATTGCAATCTAGGGTGTCTTAGAGCATTCTTATACTCTCCTAGTAATTTTTTAATATTTTATAAAATAAATGAATGACAATTTTAGGATGACTGATCCTTTTAATCCAGTACATATGATGTCCTTCTCGGGAGCTAGAGGAAGTACGTCTCAGGTTCACCAATTAGTAGGTATGAGAGGATGAATGTCAGATCCTCAAGGACAAATCATTTATTTACCCATTCAAAGTAATTTCCGCGAAGGACTCTCTTTAACAGAATATATTATTTCCTGTTATGGTGCTCGTAAAGGGGTTGTAGATACTGCTGTACGAACAGCAGATGCTGGATACCTCACGCGTAGACTTGTTGAAGTAGTTCAACACATTGTTGTACGTAAAACAGATTGTAATACTACGAAAGGTATTTTTGTAAACCTTATTCGAGGTCGGGAGAGGATCGAGAATCAAGTTGTTCTACAAACACTAATTGGCTGTGTGTTGGCAAACGATGTATATGTAAATAGGTTTGGTGCTTCTTGAGTTATGTTGTCCTTGTCTTCTGTTCTGTGAGTTCCTGGATCCAACGTAGATGTGTTCCTCCTTCGTGTGGTGTGTGTAGTTTCCTTCTGCCTGTTGTTCATAAGTTTGAGTGTGTGCTGTGCTATGAGCCGATCTGTTTGCCTTTGCTTCATTTTTATCCTTCCTTTGTAGTCCAATTCATGTAGTGAGA
>Ga0233336_1000161_pt1 | contig 12136 bp, 7 predicted proteins | sample GEONDECOMP225_FD_183636 | JGI IMG/M metagenome (GOLD analysis project Ga0233336, IMG submission 183636) | Leaf litter microbial communities from Shasta-Trinity National Forest, California, United States - GEON-DECOMP-225 | ecosystem: Environmental > Terrestrial > Plant litter > Unclassified...
CCCTCCACGCTTAGAATGGATATAAGCTCCTGTTGCTAACGGATCTACAGAATATGGGCTCTGCATCTCCCTATGCTTCTAGGTATGCTTCTAGATCTGCTGCTGGTAGCTCGGATACTGATAGGACAAATAGAGCAGGAACGGAAGTTTACGCACTACCAATAGGGTCAGCCCGCTCTCGTTCCCCTTAGTGTTTACGTTTTTAGAATTAATCAGTAAGGAGTCCTCACTTAGGAAGTTTACGCACTACTAAGCGGGGAGTCCAACCACCAGCCAAAGCCAATCGACAAAGTTGATAGACCCATTGCGGTTGCATAGCCCATTCTAGATCCAGCTCCTTCTATAAAAGCATACCCTTCAGTTCCAGATGCAGTTGAAGCAGTATATTATCCAGTCGATGCTGTTGATCCAGCACCACTAACAGTAGATCCAGTTGAAGAACCAGATCCATACCCAGCAGCTCTAGTCCTAGTTATTGCTCCGCCAGCGCCACCATAAGAGCAAGGTTAAGCTCATTGACAAAGATTGAAACAAATATTTAGGTTATTATAAAGGAGCCTTATAATAAGGCCTAGATGAATATGGTTTCATCTAATAGACTTCTAATTTGAATAAAGCATCATCAATCAAACGGATATTTATATAACTTAATACTTGGCTCATTAACCTAAGTTATCAGGTCATCTAAGTTAATTTCACTTTCATATATATGACTTTGCCAGGTTATAGATTCCACATCAATTCTACTGAAGAAATCCTAGAGAAGTGATAGGAGCGATACATCTTAGGGTTAGTCTCCTTTAAAGACTAACTGATGAACCCTTTATAAAGATTGTAACAAAGGACCCTGAGCCTGAGGTTGTACTTATGCCCCTAAGCGCTAGAACCAGATCCCCTGTGTTAATTTGGGTCTGTACATTCCTATAGGTGACCCCGACGTGAAACGAACAACTGTCACCTTCTGATATTCAATACATTTCTTTTAGTATTGATTTGATTGATATATTTCTATTATTGTGACATTGAGACGTTGAGATACAATGGCTTTTGACAATGAGAATTGGTGTAATATGAAGAGATCTACAATCTTGGATGGTTATACTTGAATAAAGGATAACATTGACTCAACAATGAGATCTATTGCTATGATGAACGAAGAATATGATGTTAATGATGATATGATACATGATGAGATGCCCTAACCTATGCCTTTTATACTAGGTAAGCTGCTTGTTTTGCCCCTGCTGCTGGTGATAGCGCCCTTGCCTCTGCTACTGGAACCGGGGTCAACTCTATTTCGAACTTAAATAGGCTTTGCTACTATTGGTTCCGCTGCTGCCGGATCTACTTCTGGAGATAATGCATAACCAACTGGTTCAACTGGATCGACTGGACCAATAGTAATTTGAGCATAATTATAGGTAAAGATCTTAATTTGAGCATAATTATCTGGCTTCACAGTTAAAAGTAATTCGATCATGTATAGGAATCTACCAAGGTCTCTATCCTGCTTTAGTGCCGAGGGAGAAATAGGAGGGCAGCAGGAGCAGCCAAAGCCCCCCCCATCCTCGCCCCCTTGTCGACCCATCGCTCAGAATCAATCAATTCAGAAGGGCAGCAGGCACTGAACAGATCCCCATCGCAAGGTGCCATCACAAATATGATTCCCATCGCCTAGCTCCGCAGGATCCAGAGTATAAAAAGATATTGTCATAACATAAGGCGCCGCCTCTTATCCCCATATCTTCGGCAAAAAACAAGTCAAATGTCCACGACCAGAACTCGTTCAATAAAGTATTTCCTTCAATAAATAGAAAGAAGGGGGGGGGGTAGGTTTAGATTGTAATGTTTCCGGGTAATCCATACCATGAAGGGATGGAACTCTCTACCATATTTATATACAATCTTCTCGTTATAGCTAATACAGATCTTATTTTGATTGTTCCACCCGTAGCATTAGAAACAGGGGTAGCTGCTAGAGCACAGTAAGCAGAGGTAGAAGTGGCTGGCTGTAGCTTATCCAGCAGCAGTGGTTTATTGTAATAATGATTCTGTTGATCCAGAAGCAGTAGTTGATCCAGTTGAGACGTCCGAAAGGTCCGATAGGTCTTGCCCTTCATAGGGCAAGGACGGGTTATCACTTTCTAATTTCCCGGTCACTTTGAAGAAGATGGCCTAGCAAACACTTCCTCAATCACAAGTTAGGCCCGCATATCATCTTTCTTTGTAAATAAAAATGCGCGCCCGTTCTACCCCGAAATAAGGGAGGAAAACATTGGGCATAGTAATTGGATTTTTTTCTTAGCTCAACCCACCTACATATCTATCTCCCCGAACTCGCTCTTTGAGGGGAAGAAATATAGGGGCGGTTATACCCCACTTCAAAAGAAAGGGATCGGTGCCAATATTATAAACGTAATTAGGCTATTTAAGAATTGATAAAATACGGCTGGTAATTGAACTACTGAAAGGGGGCCGGTCGGATGGGAATATATAATAGAATCCCCAAGAGATGGTAAATTATTCTCTGTGAACCTGGCCTTATATAGAGTAGCTGGTAATTTTTAGAATGCGAACTTGGCCTCTCCTTCACTGACAGGATTGGGATTGGGAAAAGCGATAGATTTATATTACTGGCTACTTCGACTGGCGGGGTTCCTCCCCCTCGTAAGTGTGGGCATTCTTACACATGATGCCTTTCATTCATGCACCCAGTGCACCATACTTGTTCGCGATTTGGTTTAGGGATAGTTAATACCTGGATATTTTCCGTCAAGGCAACAATCTGGCTTTGGACTTGCGAGAACTCTGAGGTCGATGAAGATGCCCCATTTGCGGTTCCACCCAGATAATTAGCCATTGCTTCAATTTTGATCGCCTATTCCAGGGTAGCTTGAGGTGAATTGATGACTTATTGCGACAACGAAATTAAAGTCAATGACAATAGGCCCTTGATGAACCATTCCTTATAGTGCGCATCATGTACAGTGAAGGAGATCTTGGCCAGCACATCTATGAACCTTTGCGCATAATGCCAGGTGGACTCCCCTGTATTTGTCGAATCTCTAAGTTTCTTAATACCTTTATGTTCTTACTACGGGAGCTCCTCTCAAAATAGTGGTTTTACTTCTTGCAAGGTCATAGGAGGGGTGTTGGTAGCCCTCCATTCTACCATATTCATGTACCATTGTATAACTCTTCTCCGCAATGTAGTTTTGGAATTCAACTAGCTTTTAGGCAGTTGGTGTTCCTCTGGAGTTCCAGATAGCTTCATAGAGGAACCAGTGTTGTTCCGCATCTGCTTCGTTACCTCTTCCCCCAAATTAGGGGTACTTCATAGACGATCCTCCTTGTACCCCGACCATCCTGGTGACTGGGGTCCTACCAAGAAAAACCCTATAGTCCTGGTTGTGTGACTGTATTTGATGCCACGGTGGATATAGATTGATTGATTGATACTGTTATGATTACTTGCGACTAAACTACTAATGCTACTTCCGCCAACTCGCACACTACTTAAATTACCACCTATGTGATCGTACCAAGGCAAGTAAAATGCCAAGTTATGATGAGACACCGGAGGAGTTGTCGAAGGCGTGCTGCTGCCGTTGCTTCCATTACCTCCTTCTGCAACAAAGGGGGTTCACTATCTGGGGTTCCGTCGTTTTCCGCAGATCCAGATAACCCAGACTGTTCCGCAACATCTCTAAGGGTTGACTGCAGTCTGGCGTTCTGCAACCAATCCTCATACTATGTCTGCATAGTCGACTTGTCCTCTCCCCAGCGAGGAGGAGCTGGACCATCCTGTGCATCCACTCCTATCTCTCTCAACCATGAACTGGCTAGTTCTCTCCGTCGCTTCATATTCCGCAACTCATTTAGCTTGCTCTCCTCACTCCCACCGTTCTGCAACTCCTCTTCCAAGTGCGCACTCCTTTTCCTGGAATTTATCATTTGCGTTTTCCACCACCCATCGGGAGGTCAAGGAACGTTAAGTGCGAAGGCCGCCCCGGACGAGGTACGAGCGAATCGCTCTATTTCGCTTATTATATATATTCCCACCCAACCGGAGCACGAAGGCTGCGACTAATAAAATAGATCCGAGCGAGTTCAATCCGGCTCTATTCTGCAGGGCTCGAGGTTCAGGGGCGGCTCGCTATCGCTCAACGGACATCTCGCCTAAACATTTAGGTTCCCCGGACATACCCCTTAAGAAGCATAAAGCCCAACAAGGAATATATCTACGACCTTCTTGAACCGTGCTTAGAACGCATTTTGATTTAGAAACTTCAAATTACCCCAATATCGTTGTACTCTAAAGGGGTTCGAGCTTTATGGTGTGCTAATTCTGCCAGACAATTTGCTATTGCTCAACAAACATATTGTCTAGATGTGTAATCCCCCAAGCATACTACCTCCTACACATCTCACCCAGATATGGAGTTCCCCCAGGCTCCCCTTAAATTGACTCTTATAAAGCTAGCAAGGATTCTATCTACGACCTTTACTCGTCAAATACTACAATCACTCGCTAAATACAACATTTACTCGTCAAATGTCAAATAACTTGTCAAATGCTACATAGACATATAAACAAGATCAATCAACTCAGGGTGGATCCAAAATGGCATAATCTTTGGGGAAGTGGACAAGGCAGTCAGTCAGGTGTTGGGGATGTAAAGGAGATCATGTATATAGAGATTTCCCTAATAGGAGTTACATAAAAACATGCACAACATCCAAGAAGCATTCATAGTGAAGGATATTGGAAGGAGAATTTCAATAATTTATGCTGCATTGGACAACCGATAGGCATATCATCAGTCCAACATGATTGAGGTTGAAGGTATGATTGCCAACCAACCTATTGCCATTTGAATTGATTTAGGAGCCATTCATAGTTATATTCCTCTCAATATGGTTTCAATATTTCATCTAAAGAGACGTAAGCATTATAAATCATGGTTCGTTCAGTTAGCTACTGGGACTAGAAGGAAGATCAATGAGTTAGTAAAGGGTTATCCATTAGTTATGAATGGACTCCATAATTTTGCATATTGAAACATCATACCACTTGGCTCATATGATGTTCTTATTGGGATGGATTGGTTGTATGCACCTCATTTTCTTTTATATTATCGTAATAAGACTCTCACTTGTCTTAATGAAGAAAGAAATCAGGTGACTGTGAAGGGCATTCCAAGGCCTATTTCTATAAGGAAGAGTACATCTTTACAAATGAAGAGATTATTCAGAAAAGGGTGTCAGTTGTATGCAGCCCATGTGGAGGAGTCGGGAATGGAAAAAGGTCCAAAAATTGAGGACTTTCCAATCTTGCACGAGTATGCAGATGTATTTAAAGAAATACTAAGATTACCACCTAAAATATATTTCTTTATCTATTTACTTGGTACCAGGAGCCGCCCCCGTCTATATAACTCCATACAGAATTAGCACACCATAATGAAAAGAGATATAGATGCAACTGGAAGAATTATGAAAAAGGGGTATATATGTCCAAGTGTTTCTCCTTGGGGAGCATCCATACTCTTTGTAAAGAAGACAGATGGAACACTGAGATTGTGTATTTCTTTTAGACAGCTGAATAAGGTCACTGCAATAAATACCCTCTACCCAGAATTGATTGTTGGCACCAGATGCGGGATAGCAAACAACTCGCCGAGTTGCAGCACATGGATAGACTCAACGCTCTGGAAGTGGCATAAGTGGATGAAGCACACTGCGAGTTGGAAGCCAGAACTGCACGTCATTATAACGAAACTATAGTGGAACTGTTCTCCTCTACTATTTAGCATGATCAAGAAACTGCACATCAGAATAGCCGAACGTTAGTAGAACTGTGGTTCTCTGCCTATATATGAGGCCTTTTTTGTCAAGAAGAAGAGAGAGTGAATCATGAGAGGGAGAGTGTTGCAATGATTAAGATGATAAAGAATCGGGTCCTCCATCCTGCTCGCTATCGGTGGCGAACAACACCCCACCACTCTCAGGTGCAGCATCACCATCACCATAAGCATCACTGTAAGTAACCACTTGCTTGCTTGGCAGAAGTGGGCAAACCACTAACTTAGCTCCGTGGGGCTAATCGTCCCCCCCTTATATTCTATGTAGGTAGTTATTCCCCCAAACTATCAGTGTTTGGCACCACATATACAGAGGTACCAGCTATACTTCCGGAAACGTAGGTTTGGTTTTTTAGGGGGAGGGGGAATTATAAGTGTATCACCCCGAACGAAATGGTTCGTGCAACATCACCCGTGTGTTAATTTCACCTTTTATAGTTAGAAGTTACGAAGGAGCGAGAGAACCTCTTTCTACTGCTGCATTAACATTTGCCCTTACTTGGATCTACCTCCATTAGATCGATCGGAGTAGCACTTGGTTTCGAAAAGAAGTAAACCGCTTAAGCTGAAGAAAGGAAATAAGCGGTTACTATGAGAGAAGGCCTCTTTCCAGTATTTACCAACCACTATAAGGTCCAGTTACCGGGGTCGGCGGCGCCCTTGCTTGCTCGCTAATATATATATAATAAAAGAAAGGACCTTAAAACTCACTGAGATACAGAGTCAAGAGCAGGACCAACCTCTAAGCCCCAAAAACCAGTGGAAAGATATGTGGAAGATCCTTATCATACAAAGTGGAAGCCTACTACTGCTTGCTGAAGCCCCAAATGAGTACCCCTCTATATACGTGAAAGAATAAGGAGGTGCTTCAACTGAACTACCATCTCTCTCTTTGTAGCAGCTACTCGTTTGAGGGGCAGACCACAAATTGTGTACTACGACCTGGCGGAGCAGAACTCAAGGCGTGGGTGGGAACTTCATAAAGAAATAAGCACAGAGCAGCTTTTTTCACTTAAATCATCGCAGGTGGTTTATTATGTGGGGCAGCTTCTTTTACAAGCAAGCAAAAAGAAAGGGAAGCCAGCATTGATCCAAGTCATGAGTGGGAAGGAACGAAAGGTCGCTTGATGACTTGGATCAATATATTAAAGTCCCCCCCTACTCCTATATATATAAGCCTGCTTGCTATATGCTGGGGAGAACCACTTAAAGGTATTGAATCTAGGCTGTTCTATCATCTCTATCATAAACATCAGACCATATGGATGGAACCTTATACCGCGTAAGAGCCAGATGCTAAGCCACGGATGGTGCAGTTGGAGCAACCCGGGTGCTTGCTTAGGCGCTGGAAGGAAAGAGCGGCTGACAGCAAGAGAGGCATATGGATATGGATCTTTATAGAAGGAAATACCTACTAAGCCTGGTGCAGGTACAAAGCCCGGTGATGCGGGTGGTGCTTAAACTGATAGAACCGAGCGAAGGTAAGCTGGTGCTTTAACTGTCTAAACTGATAATGCATCTACCCTTGCTTCAACGGATGGATCTGTCTATGCTTATGTACAAAAAGTAGGAACAGCTGCCTATGCTATTGGGTCTGCTTTTAGGTCTCGATCACGAAGGTCCTAATCTGGATAACGATCTCGAAGGCATAACTTGGACCACGATCACGAAAAGCATAAGCCTAATCAGGATATATATATCGACTTAGTCAACTGCTTCAACTGATGCTTCAACTGATGCTTCAACTGATGCTTCAACGGCTGCTTACTATGTTCCCTATGCTACTTACTCTGCTAGAGGTGCGATTTCACGATTAATGATTAGGATCCATTCCAAATTCACTCTTCACTTTTTGTTCCTATTTCCTGTTCTCAGTCAAAAGTAAGAGGATAATAATCGAAGGGAGATAAGGGGGTTACTTAGTTATCACTAGGCACTATTCTACTAAAAAAGGCTTAAACATAGCTATAACTATTTAAGGGATCCTTATAAGGCTAGGGAATATACTGTTCTTACTACTATAATTCTTATTTGGGCTAACTTGAACTTGATTATATGGGCTATCATCGGCCTTACTAATATTATCTTTACTATACTTGTTTTTACAGTATGGAAACTTTTCAATACTACCATATATACTCTTATAGTACCTAGGCTAGGAAACCTACTTCCATTTAGGAATTTTTGTCTCCCAGCTCTCAGGCGAATGCAACAATAATGGGGTTTCTGGGGCTTTATTACCTTTGCTTATTACTATAGATAGGCTCTAAACTGGATATACATATCTATAGTAGGAGCTCACGGGCGATCTTGCGGATTTGGCTACGAGAGCGGGGCTGCTCGACCATACGGGAGAGGGGTCTGCTCTTTTATTTTGTTTATAAGGTGTGGGAGGCTCCAGATTTTGTTTATAAGGTGCGGGATTTCTTGCCAAATAAGAAAGGGTCTCCATCAACAAATGCGTACTACATTGTTTCCCTCCCCTTGTTTAGCAAAGGTCCTAGCTACAGCGCAGATTATACACATATGTGAATTCCCAACATATGAGCCAGATCGAGAGCCATCAGTATCAGAGAGAGAGATGGGGATAAATATTGGTCATTGATTCACTAGCTGTGCCTTGCCCGATGCGGACAAGCGACTTCGTACCTTCTTTCAATTTGTTTTTCGTGGCAGAAAATTGGAAAGCTCATAAATCAGCTCTAGAACTGAGGTAATGAATTTGCGAACAATTCTCTTTATTGGGGACGAGATAGTTAAGGGTCTCTTGTCCTCCGATCTCGGTTTCGGAATGAGTATTTGCTTCATGGGCGTAAATATGTATGATCCTTGCAAGAACGCATTAGAAATATTACCCAACCTTTCATAGGATATGCCGGACAGGTTTTGTTTTTATAAAGTTGGGGTCATAAAACCGGGGTGCGCTTTAATCTCCTCGTATGACACGAGAATATTGATGAAGTGACTTACTTGGTAGATAACATTGATGTATTTACCGTCCGAGTTTACTTGCATTACCGACTTATATTTGATTGGTCGAAGTGGAAGTATTTTCTAAAAGCCATTAGGATTGTGCAAGGTTTTTGCATTGTAATTTGCATTTTTTGCATTTGATCAATTGCTTGCCAAAAATTAGATAGTTTGGATGAGGTCTAAGTGTAAATTTAATCTCCACCTGCATATTTATCTACTTTGGTGATCATTGAGTGATCAATTTCGGTGAGTCAATCACCACCACCAGTATTTATCTCTTCTTTATACCGTAACCACCACTATTTACCACTTTCCATCATTCTCCATGCATCGAATTGCCATCATTATCCACGCTTATAATTGCCATAATTATTGCTTATAATTCCCATAATTATCCATGCTTGAGCACCTACCTTGTCCATTCCCAACTCAGGTCATTTCACTCCCATAGGACCGCCTTCATAGCACATGATAACTTAATTACCAATACACCTACTACAGCTGATACTTCATAATATGTACACGTGACATTCAGGATCAACCATTTATATCTCTAGCCCAGTTATTATTAACCTGACGGGTACCACATTATCACAGTTAAAATTTACTAGTGTTAATCACAAAACTAGGGGGGCGTAATGTCGGATAGATACATTCGTGAGCCAAATAAGAGTCTCGCAATACATCTATGTGTCTGTTCCGCCCAGGTTTTCAATCCATCTGCCCCCACTATAGATAGGGTATATAACGACCATAAACGCTCATGGAGCTCCTATTCCCGTGTTTACTCGACCCGTTCTTTTTATTATCGAGCACCTCGAAATTATATGCCTTCGAATCCTTCTTGCGCTCCTATGGTTGGAATAGGGAAACAAATATCTTTTCGTGACACATTTGTATACGACCGGCCAGTTATTCTTGTGCTAGTTATTCTTGTATGTAATGTCGAGCTGGAAGCAGCAAGCCATCATTGAAGGAAACCCCTCTTTGGTGTTCCTAGTGTTAGCAATAAGGTTACAGTCTAGGACACCAACACAAGTAGGGATACCAATGGATACTTGTGCAACAATATAGGCTTTCCCTAAGTCCAAAAATACATGGCCTCACACATGATTATCTCACATGGTAATCCATTTCCTAAACATGAGTATAGATACTCATTCACTCCGGTTATTACCGCGTAAACAACTCAACATGGCCTATTATTATATGAATGCATTAAAAGAAAGTCCCTCTCCCGTATGGTCGAGCAGCTCCGCCCCTCTCCTTTTAGTCGAGCCCTCCGGACCTCCGGGTCCTTGGGGCATCAATTTGGGGCATTTCCTAACCTCATGGATCCAGTTCGGGGTGCAAACCCCATGGTTAGTTCTCAGGGAAGTCCCTACATTACTTTTACGTATTCAGAGTAATCCATGAGCCTTTATCAGTGCTAGATACGGATAGTAGTAGTAATACCATTATGTTTACAGATAGTAATGCATACGGAACCCTATCACTTATTATGGATATCCTTATTCATAGTGTTATTCCGGTAAGATAAAATGTACTGTTATAAAAAAGCATCATACTTATCAGCACTAGTCTAATGTGTGCAGCTCTAATAACTAAAATGTCTTAAGTTTTAAACATTTACATAGATACTGGTATTCATTACGTAGTTACTTACACATGTGATTCCAACTCTTAACTAGTACGAGTAATCAAAGTGACTATGATTCAGAGATTACACATAGTATGTCCATTAGGGAAACTACGACACAGTAAATCCGGAATCATTGGATCCAAGGTATACGCAATTACTGGAATACAGCGGTTTCATTGTTCCTTACTTACCTTGTGGTTAGTCTTATCTAATATGAATCAATGGAGATAGTACTTATCCTTATAAGCATTGTAACTATAACAGAGTAATGTCACATAGTATGAGCTAATCTAGGCTTTATTAGTAATAACTACTCAACAGCTTAAACAAGTAGTGTTATTATGATATTAGCTTAGTTCTTATAGCTCATATGACTCATATTAGTACAAGGCAAAGCAAGTATGTATAGCACATCTCGTAGTAAGCTCTTCCTTATCTAAAATATATGGTATTACTAGTTATTATCCCGAGATAGCATGTAACTCCAACATATTACGTCATTTTACGTCTTAATATGGAACTAGCCGTATTCCATTGCTTATAGATTAGTATAAATACAGCATAACCATAACTGCTTGTAACATCATATTAGAGCTTATTACTAATATTATACATAGTTTTCTGTTATCTAAGCTATTACAGAGATTAGCATATTCATAAAGCTTAATGATGGTAATGTAACTGTTACTTATAGAGACCAATTTGTAGTGACATTCAGCTATTCCCTTATATTAGAACAGTGTAAGTATGAGCCTAATCAATTATGGACTGTATTACTAGTACAAGCTAAGAGTGCCTGTAATACACTGTTTACGAATGTTTATATAGCATACTGTTTGAATACTATAGATACGTAATGATTAGAGAAGCTTACTAGTACATTAGAATCAGTACCATAACCTTATTGATAGTTAGATTGGTACTCATAGTTCAATATGTAACCATAAGGAATCACATACCAGCATGGAATAGAGTAATATTCAGCTCTTGTTTGAATACGTGTTTTAACTACATGTTCTTACATCACAATTTGTTCAGCTTATCATAGCTAATTCTCCAGGAATATGAGCATAGTTATAGTGTAATAAATGTGTCCTAAGGGTTAGAACAAATGTTATTATACTTTTCATAATATTTATATACTTGAATCCTGGGATGTTTGTACTATGTATAGTTACGCAACAACTTTTATATCAGTTACATATGGCAATGGGAACACTTCACTAAGGAAACATGATAGGATATGTTATTTGTACATTACTATGAGCTTAGTTAGGGTTGTACTATGATAGCTTATGAAGTCCATTGTATCGTATCCAATCCATACGTTTGTGCTTTAATCTCCATATGTTCCATATATTGACGCCCAATCTATGTCTGGTACTCAGACAATGTCGTATATAGTAGTAATCCCATTAGTGATGGGTAAAAGGGAGATAACATGACTACTATGTACCCAAATTGACCGGTTCAAGTTATAGATAGACCGTGTTCACTAGAACTAAGGAATAGCGTATTAGCTCTCAATGGGCAGTATCTTCATAATACACATCCTATGTTAGTACTGGGCATTGGTCTTGTACTGTAATATAACCCTATTCCAAGGATATGGAGTTAAGACTTATAGTGTTACTGTTACAACCTGAGTAGCCCCATA
>Ga0233336_1000162_pt1 | contig 12106 bp, 7 predicted proteins | sample GEONDECOMP225_FD_183636 | JGI IMG/M metagenome (GOLD analysis project Ga0233336, IMG submission 183636) | Leaf litter microbial communities from Shasta-Trinity National Forest, California, United States - GEON-DECOMP-225 | ecosystem: Environmental > Terrestrial > Plant litter > Unclassified...
TTACCCAAGGTCTGTTGATCAAGAAAGCAATAATTCCGCATGAGCATCCAATTTGGTAGATCATTTATTCTGTCTTCGTCTGTTGTGATATAAGGTCAATAAGTAGAGGTAGGAGGGAGGAAAAGGCCTAAATGATTCCCAGCATAAGTTGAACACGTGAATTGTAACACGGGATTCGCATCAGCATTGTAACATGGTCAGTCGGCTCCCAGAGGGGATCATGGTTCGGTGCCAAAGTAATATACCCTTTTTATTTCCGTCTTTACTGACTGCCTTACAATTGGCCTTACTAACTAACCTTTCATTTTAGTGTCTGCTATCCAACCTATTATGTTTTCCACCTTGAAATACCGGAAAAACAGATCTTTCACTTAGCTATTGTACGCCATAGAAAGAGTGCACAGTCAGAACCCCAGTGTGTTATTTATGTGGGTTCATACAGATTGGATTATTACAACAGATGCTGGGCCGGGGGATCACTCCACAGAGGTGGTGTTGTCTTCGAAGGTGGACTGATAAAAGGGATATATTACCTGTGTTGCTTGCCGGTTTCACGCTTGCCTACTCTATTTGTGGTAAAAAATAGGGCACGCTACCGCAAGGGAAGCACTTATTGCTAACGCTCCCATGTTGGTGAGGATCACTAAAGCTCAATTTTACCTGCATTACCTTACATTCCCGGGTCAGAAAAGAAGTTAACAAGGAGGGCGCTTACTACAATATTATAAAACCCCTTATAATTAACTGGTTTCATGCAATTCAATTGACTTTTCAGGGGAGACAATAGGCGCTGCCTATCATCGGCAACTCCAACTATACTTTATGCTCCATTAGCCATACCCTTTAAAGCGGGTATATCAGATAAAACAGTATTTTGCAAGCATTGAGGCCCATCAGCGTGCGTAGTCCTTGTTTATTTATTTATTTATAAAGCTTGCCTCCTATTGGTGCTTTATAGCTTTCCTCCATGACTAGTGTTATAACGGAGCGCTACAGCTCGGTTATACCCACCAGTACCTGACATACCCGGATCGGAAAAAGGTTCCAAGTTAAACTGCAACAATTTTTAAATTTAAAAAAAAAAAAATGCTTTTTTGAGGAGTCCGCGGCATAACTTCTTATCATAAACACAGAAAACCGGATTTTAGTTACTATAAAAATACCATTTGAGAGCGTTTCTCTTGGATAACCAGTAGTTCATCGCCATGCATCTATGCCAAGCTATGTAAAGCGTCAGAGTCCTTGCCTTATGGATGTGGAATCAATACCCCAGTAGCCTACGTAGTTGAGGTGAGTAGAACAAAGCAAGATAACAATTCAATTAATAGTCCTTTTTTTATTATTAGTTCCGGTTTTTACCTATAAAAGGCCATATGGATGAGTGGGCATTACAAAGTTGGTCCCGCATCATACCGTGTAGGATGAGGCATTTTGTGGTGGTTACTGGGGTATGTGATGATTCCGGTATGTGAGAAAACAGGGACCATTATAATATCGCTGCTGAAGAGGGCAAGGGCATCTCCAGTAGGAATAAACTCCATTTATGTGTATGAAAGGGGCGCCATCGAACCCCCCCCCATCAAAATGAGGTTATGACACAAGTCTCATATCGCCTGGGCTCAGGGGGATTCTATTTAAACATAAAATTATATGGTTATAATACATAGCCAAATGTCTTTGCTCGTTAAATAACCAACATGATGGCTCCAATGTCTATATTTAGGTTTAGCTGGAAACTTATCTTCTATTTCCCTATCGGCTATTGAAGTGGGCTTCTTTCTAATCCTGACTGTAATAAGGGTTAGTGTGGCTGGGTAAGAGGGCACTCAATAACTGGTTGGTTGGAGGGAGTAGTAATTAATTAAAGGATATAACCGGAGGGTTTTTTAAGGTCTATTGGGTAAAGTTGTGTTTGTAAACACTGAAGTAAAGCGTAGTGTAATGCCATCCTGTCCTGGAGAATTAATAGCTGTACCTCCTAAGATTACTTAAGTAAGCGATCTAGAGCTAGGTCTATTTCTATTTGTGTCCAGCTTTGTTCAATACTTCTATAATAAATGAGCGTTCAAGTAATTCCCCGATAAGAGAGTGTATTCATCTTGCCTCGATTCCGTACCCCTTCTTCCTCTACCTCTAAGCTTTTTTTTTACTTTCTTTCTTCGAGCCAAGCTTTGGGCAACGTCATCCTTTCACTAGCGGATTGACTACTTGGATAGGGTAACTCTTGGTTACCAAATTTATCATGCGTGACTTAGGTGTATTAGGATAGTTTAACACTTCGGCCGCCCTCTACTCATATCACAAGCACTGGATCTGCCCTCCCCACGAAAAAAGTGAGCAATAGAGTTCCCCCCCCCAGGCAAGCAAGAAATAACCCAGTGAGTAAGCAACGAGCTAGCTTTTTCTTTTCACCAGCGAGCAATGGCAAGCAAGCGATCTAATTAATAAATTGAACCAGCTAGGCCAGAAGCCAGAAATATAGTTTAAGCAGCAAGACTAGCGAGGCGATCCTAGTAAATAGTTTGTTTAGCCCTTTTTATTTGATAAAAAGTCACTTTAAACGTTACTTTGGAAAAAGGTATAATACCAGGTTAAAATAAGTGTTGATGCGGTGTTCTCAAATGGCCCCACCCGAATCAGTTATTAAAAGTTTATCTTAGAATTGACTAGTCCTATTGCTCTGCCTAACCCTCCTTATTTATATCTTTCCTGTCTTGTAGCTCTATGCCTATCCAACCTTTTAATCTAATAACTAGTGAGATAAAACCCATAGGGTATTTCACACTGACAGAAAGCACAGGCCTTGGAGCAAGAGAACCCAAAGCAGGATACCTACCATTGGAATAATTTTGTAAACTCCCTCCTATTACATATCTTAAACTCCCTCTCCACTCTGCACCCCCGGACTGGAAAAATAAGGAGACCCGGAAAGGAGCCGCAAGATTGAACCGGAAGATAAAAAGATCCTACTGCCATTGACAATATGAACGAGTGGATACATTGGTTGAGCAATAGCAGCCCATTGGACAACGAGTTGACTACAACGAGTGAGGATAAGACGAGGTTAACACTACAAACCTGGTGAAAAAACCCATGGTGAAAGTGAGTCGGTCGTGGGTGAGCGAGAACCGAGTGGATTAATAACTATCTGATTAGCTTTATATATCTGCTTGTTTCAGGGCAGATCTTATACAGTACGATTACGATGAGGTTAGTAAGGCCAATTGTGATATTGTAAGGCCGCGGGACACATGTGATACGGGGCGGGGCGGGGTAAAAACAATGAAATCTGGTGAATAAACTACGAACCTGGTGAACAACAAGCAGTCGTTACTTTGAGCGGGTGGGTGAGCAATTGACGAGTTGATCAATAAACAATCTGGTGAGGTTTATATATGCTGCATGGTGTTATATATGCGTCGGTAGACATAGCGGTGGTACTGCTTATATGGTTACTGACCTTTTGGAAAGGGTAAAATTTTGATTTCAATCCATTAATCCGGATTTACGAATTGACATAGGGGGGATAAGCGAACAAATTCCCCTATTCTTGCTTGAGTTGACCAGGTACTAGTTTTGTTACTGTTGATCGCTCAAATCATCACGAAATATGGGATAGCATAATATTATAAGTAATATAAAAGATAGAATCCTCAAGGAGAGGGTTAGAACCAATTGCGAGAATCTTAAAGATATCCTGACCTGCAAGGAGGTCCTTATGAAGCTGAAGTGTGACCCAACCCGCTCTCTTCATAAGATACATAAGGTGGTTGTGGAGCCTTACAAGCGGAGGATCCAAGGCAAGCTGGGTCTAACCTCTTTATTTATCTCGGTAATGAACCATGGAGGGGTATCACTGGAGAGATCGAGTATCACGTATATATCCAGTATATATGTATAGATATGTATTTATGTATAGATTTATTATAAATGAAGGCGGCTTGGAGAACAACTTCCGGAAATGGCATTCTTACTAAATAATAAGACAATGGTTTATGTACCCAGATATGGTCATCATATAAACGTCTATTAGGTGTTCAGCCGTTATTAGGTCTGCAGGGTTTCCCAGCTAGGTATTATCCGGGGACAAGTTCAACGTCCATGCCAATCCAGAGATTCCAAGTATCCATGCGAGTTCAAGGTAAAACGTAAATATAACAATATTGTATATGAACAATTATATATGGCATGGTATTGGACATGACACAGAGATCTGCAATTAGGTAAGTTTTATTGCCATGACCACATTAGCCCAGCTCTGGCATCCACCTGGTAGAAGTGGATCTCCACCAGCATAGCATAAACTAGCCCGAACTCATATGGTGGAACTACTCTAGGTTCAACAACTTATCCATGCAATTGAAACCTGTTATAGCATTGCCAGGGCTTCTCCATCTTCTCCATGGTGACATCATATATATATATATGTATTATAGCTAGCGGAATCTGACAAATAACACTGATTTGCTTACTCGAGTCGGTCCTTACGGTACCCTCGCGCTTTCCACCCCGACTGCTGTCCTCTTCTGGGGCTTTGTCGTATAGGAGAAATTATACTTATAGAGATAGAATCAGTATGCCAGGACTTAGGAATTAAACCTGCTACCATAGTGCCAGGACGTAGAGATGTCATATAATTTAATATATTAATGGAAATGCAAATATTGCGTATGAACACGTCTATATGGCAATATCATCATATGTTAAAACCTGGATCCACTAGTAGTGTACCAAGTGTGAAATGTAGAGATGCAAGTGCAAGTGTAAACGCCATTTATATCATATATGTATGCAATAACTTATACCATGCAATTGAAACCTGTCCCATAGTAGCAGCATAGCCAGGGGCTTCTCCATGTGAGCCCAAGGGAAATGTACTATGGCCATGTGACATCATATATGCAACACTAGTTTGCAGTAGATCCGGGGTTCATGCCAGCAGGTCCTAGGTTATATCATATATGAACATGTGGATCTGGTGATGCAGTAGTACTAGGTTCAGCTGCTGCTATGAGGTCTGCAGGTGGTTAGTTTACTAGGTTTTAATGGCTGGAAAAAGGCTAGCACAATAATGAAACGGGGATATCGGCCAAAGGGCATGGGACGCTAATAACTATAATTGTAGCAGCAGAGACAAGTGCAGAAGATGCAAGTGTAGGAAGGCAAGGACGGCCCTTCAGTTTTGAAGTGAAATTACCAGCTACTCAATAGAAAAGGAACCAGGTTCTCAATCTTATCAATTGAAGCCCACCAGTGTTCGGAATGTGACGTCAAAATCGGTCAGCTATGTGAGGTTAAAGTACCATGGTTGGGTATATATTTAGGGTCGAGGTACGACTGCTTAGGTCTCCCGGTTATGTTTCCTATCCTATTGTTTTTTCTCGCCCATTAGGGTAGATATTTTATGTTATGCCAACTCGTAAGACTAGTCAGTTTATAGAATTGAATCAATCAGTTCACTCGATCAATGGCTATCCCGTAAATGGGTCAGCTGTTAACTGCATTATATACGTAATTCTACAACAATAGGCTCAGCGACTTCTCAAAAAAGGTGCCATCATAAGTAAGATTGTGCATCAGTCGAAAAAGATACAAGAAGACGTCCTCCATTGGTTCCCATAAAATAAGACATTTTTCAACATCCAAACCAAATGTGGGCACCCACCTTACATTGAATGCATCAACACTAGGAGCAACACCAGACATTGTGCCTCCTCCTGGGTTAAAGTACCAAATGGAGTAGCGGCCATTGAATGATTGCCTCTTGGATCGCCTCTTTCTCGGCAATCTAGTGAATCCACTATAACCAGTCATGGAGTACCAGCATTGAAACCTACCTGGATCGAGTACCGGCATCCTATCATCGAGTATCGGGATCTACCCCTACCTGGCTCGACTATTGGCAAAGAGCCCCGGGATTGAGTGATCTACTAGCGGCAACTAGTGTACAAACAAAAGACTACTGTATTAACTATGTTTTCTGGCCTCAACTATTGGCTCTTGGCAATGATCTACGGCGTGTTCAATAGGGGTATGATATATCCTATCGGCTGGCGTTGACCAGTGGTAATGAGGGACAAGGTATTATCCTGGGTATTAGCAACTTAAAATAGGTGGAAAAGTTAGGGGAATGGGTGCACCTCAAACTGGCACAACCTGACGGCACCTACCTGACCTCTCTGAATGGCTCCCTAGCCCTTTCTCTGAGTGTATCTATCTATTCCCTCTCCCTGGCTCTATCTTCTTCCAAGCGTTTTAGCAGCATCAAGGCTCCTGCTCAAAAAGAAGATTATTCCATTCCACCAATCATAGAGAAACATTCTGAAAGGATCTATTTAATTAATAATAAAATTTTCTTTTAGCGCCCAAATCCCCCATTATAATACCCTCAAAGATATATTTTTATTTTACAAGAAAGACAAGTGAGGCTGTTTTAAATAACTGGTAGCCTAGCCCAGCTCGAGTATCCAAGCCAAGCGGAGTATCATCAAAATAACAAAAAAATGAACTTAGGCAGTAGAGTAGGTTACTGAGCAGCCGTAAGGTCAGTCTTTAAGGTGTAAGGTCTTTCTTTTTCCTAGCCCTAGGAGGACTAATGACAAGGACGTAGATATGCAAAAAGTGAAACGTCGAGATGCTACGAGCTCCAGAAAAGACTAATAAGTCACCTTTGGGCAATCCTTACTGGCCAGCCAACTAAGAAGACTGGGTGGAAGAACCTTACCTGCATGAATGAGACTATGGGACCTTAACATAGGTTATATATTCCATCTACCAGGCTCTATCCTCCTTCCTATCGCAAAATATGCAGCAGCGCATCCCGCTCAACCTCAAAGCAAAGGGAAACAAAAAGGGTTTGGAGCAGCATTGGAGCAACACATGGAAATGACTCTTTTGGCTCACACCTACCCAGGGGGATTTCAAGGGCATGATGCATTATAGCGGCTATCCATAGAGAAACAATCTAGGGCATGGTTATTTATTATGGTTCTAGTACCTTTTGACCTTTACAAAGACTCCTCTACTTTCTTTCTGACACTTGCCTTTCTTTATTGGAACTCTTGTTGAATGCACGGGAGCAGATGTTGTTGATTTGTTGTTGGGGACCGCCTCACCTCCATCCAATACGTGCTATGGAGAGCTGCTATGGATGCACATTATTCAACCATGGAGAGCCATCCTTGGATTTTTCTATTTTTACAATGGACAAGTGCAACATCTATATGCGAGCTCATATAGTAATAGGTTGTAGTAGGTCTGGTACTACGACTCTTGGATTGAACTCTTTCTCTTTTTCCAAGAATGGAGACCCGGTTACAATGGACAAGGTAAACGTCTCGATGGCGATATCGCGTATATTAACACGTATAGACCGGCACTGGACATGGAGTACCAGCAGTGGATCACCCACCATCTATCTACCTACCTTCCTGGTATGGGGGATGGAACTTAGCCTCGATGGGGACGAAGGATGTTTTCTATTTTAATAACCCCCGTCATTTAACCATAAATTGAGATAATTAAAGTAATAAGTTAATTAAAATTAAGACAAATACTCAGAAGGAGCAATTGTGGATGGAAGCTCAAAATAGGTCCTTAGGAAGGGATTGTGGATGGATCGGGGAGGCGAGAGAAGTAAGGGGATCCTTCATCCTACCATCTAAAAAGGCTTTGTGGGCCCGATTATAGATTATCTCTGACTCCCTAAAGGGGCTATTTTATTAAACAATTTGGTTACTCAGATAGGTACGACTTTAATAAGTGTTAAGAAGCTCCGACAAGAAGATGATTTGTTTAAAATGGTAAAGTTGTTAGTGGAGGTTCCGACAACATGATGCAGTGGCTAGCGGGGATATAACCTCCTGGGAATTATGTACTCTGCGATAGACCAGGAACGAGTGTGGCTTAGCAAAAACTTGACACAAACTTATCCAATTGTATTAGAGCCAGCGGATTCGAGCATCCGCCGGGGAGCCAAGCTTATTGTATCAGCGTATTCGCCCAGCCAAGTGTATTAGTGCCCATCCCATTTTATTAGCCCAGTCAATTCGAGTAGAGTACCCTATAAAAGCGTATTGTATAAGCCGGGTAGCCTAGTGGATTATTAGCTCAGCCCAGTTTGAGTACCCCAGCGGATTGAATCAGCGAGTTTAATCAGCGGTCTCAGCCAGCAACAGCTCACAACAGTCTTTCCTTCCTTTCTTATTTGCTCGGGATCTCCCAAGCACACAGCATGGTGTCTCGTCTATGCGGCAGGTTCTATGCTCCTCCGGTACCTCTCTAGCGGTAGAACTCCAACCTCATGGGGAAGTAGGCTCTCCAACAAAACCCACCTAGGGAAATAGTTACTAAAAAATAAAGTAATAGTTCAAGCTAGTGCCTTTGGACTGGCCTACCATAGAGACTTCCGGTACTAGCTATTCTATCGACAAGCCATAGAGTGGTGAAGCTTTAGTGTTTTAAGCTGTAGTGTCAGAACTACTAAAGGTCTTTCACTCTGGACTGCCTTAAGGTCTGGCCTTAAGCCATAGCCATACAGTATTTGAAGTCTCCCATTCAAATAAAAATATATAGTTAAAGCAGAGGTTAAAATTGAAATCACTAGATCTCTACGTTTTCACAGATATTGCATTTATACGTTATACTCGCATAAATAGGAGTAGTAGTTCCCAGTGTGAGGGGGTAGCAGCGGCATCCATCATCATTCTCCTAACTCCCTATACACCCCACCATTCAAAGTTTATGATATAAGTCTGTATTTGGATGGTTTCGATAAATTACCACGCATAATACACATAAATGGATTTTTTTTATTCCTGAACTATGCCCATTTAAGTACTTGCATATATACTTTAATTTTTCCATTTCATTATATATATAGGTGATCCTTAGCACGCACCCAATAGGGCCTTACTCCATGAACTTCCACTCTAGTGAGACAGGGTCTTATCCTTTCTGTATTAAGGGCAGGCTCCGACAACTCCAATTTTCATATGGGAGATTAGCCGCGCCAATAAGAGTAATTGTCTAAAGTTGAGTTTTTATTACTGACAATTTACACCATTTAAGGAAGTAATAACTATATCTGGGAGGGGGAGCATGTTGAAGATTGAAGCTAAACCAAACTTGCATATCTACCGTGTTCTCAACAGATGGGAGAGGATAAAAGGTCAATGAATCCATGGCTTCTATTCTCTGTTTGGAAACCGATGTGGATAGAGTTATTCTTGTATGTATGTAAACCAACAGACCCTCTTTCCCAATCATTCAAAATGGTAATCGCCGGCCGATAGGAGAGCTGAACATGCCCCGTAGATCATCGCCAAGAAACAGTCTCATTCGCAGGAGGTACCAATTACCGGTTGCCAATATTTATAAACCTACCCCACTGGAAACAGTCGGGTTACACAGGGAAGCGCATTTACTTTATGCCAATAGTTGAGCCATGAGTCGATCCAGGTGTTTATACACTTTCTTTCGGTGCTTCATCCAAGGTTCAATGCCAGGTCTCCATTCGCTCCACCATGCCAAGAGTAAATGCCAAGAGTAAATGCTGCTATTATAAATCAGTACAATAAAGAGTCGATGCTGTCGATCCAGGAGTCATAGTCGCTAGTCGTAGTAGCTCATTTGTTGGGGCAGTATGGGCTAAAAGCTGAAGGCATTAAGTCTACTCACATAGAAGGCTCCAGTCAGTACATGAAGTCCAGTCGGTGCAGGAATGATAAGCTCTAGTACGTTACCACCAGTTAGTTGTCGATCCAACGTCCCCAGGAAAGTATATGTTTGTGCCCAGTTATACGTGACCGATAGACGTGATCTATAGTTCGTACCCACTAGTCCACATATACCCAAGAGGAGGTTACTACCTGCGCGCATAACACTGAACGATACGGAACAATAGTTCCTAGATAGGCCGGTATTAGAGGACGGATGGAATCATTCGCTTTTAGCTTTAACGCCTTTAGGCTTAATAATCTATTTTACCTTGCCAAGCAGCCAGGTTCCCCCAGCCTCGGTTTCTTTTTTATTAAACGGGGTTAAACAACTAGCCCTCGGTTATTTCTTGGACCAGCAAGCAGCGAGGTTCCCGCTGCTAAACCTCAAAGCAATCGATGCCATCCTACCTCTCAACGGGAAACTTAGTGAAGTAGGTTCATTTCGAGGTTAAAGGTTAGAGTTCGAGTAGAGATAGAGAGATCTGGAGAGATATAGATAGATAGAGATGGGTAGATAATCTCAAGTAGAGATGGAGAGGGATATAGGGTAAGGATGGAGGGCTGTGTATCTCTCTGTCAGTGGTTCGATCGGTACCAAGGTCGCGAGTAGGGTGAGAGAATAAGAGGGAAGAGGTAGTATAATAGCCCACCACCTGCACCCAGGACGGTTGGTTGCTAATTCCCAGCGGTGGTAGGGGGACGGTAGCATAACATATTCCCGTTATGGCTCGTCTGTTGATAGAAGTCATAGTATAAGAGGTAGTATAATGACTCTGGAGCGTAGCGACTTCCTCCCGTTGAAAAAAGCAGAAGGAGCAGGGAAGGAGGATCAATAGCATTCTTTGCCTATGTCTTTGGCTATGCTTACGCCTCCGCTTGTATAGCTAGCTGCAATTCTCTCTTTGATGCTTCCACTTAGTAAACTGGCTAATTAACCCTGGTAACCCTAGCAACAACTGATGGCTATCTAAATAGAAGGTACGCTGGGCAGGCTGCTTAGAGGATGCATACGAATCTGCTACTGAAACTACAGTAACCACCCTTGCTTCTGCTGAATCTACTGTTGCTGGTTCGGGTGCTGGGTCTAACGCTGCTAGTACTGGATAAACTGTTGCTTCATATACTGATGCTGGTCTTGCTACCGGATATGCTCGAAAAGAAGAATCACTTGCTTAGTCAACTACTGGAACTACTGACTAAACTGCTGCTGCTGTAGCTTTGACTGCTCGTGCTCATACCTTTGCTCTAGCTACTGACTAAACTGCTTCTTCCATGGATGGGTATTGAAACTCGGTCAACATCTGCTTCATCAACAGCTACATTTGTTGGATCAGGAACTGCTATTACTGGACCTGGAACTACTGCTACTGGGTCTCGATCTGGAACACGAGCATCGGACTCCAAAGCACGATCACGAAGGTCAGACTCTCTACCATGATCCTCTGGTTATTCCTCTGGAACATCTGGTGCTTCATCGCGAACATCTGGCTCTGAATCCCTATTATGAACATCTGAATCACGATCACAAGCATCTGGGTAAGCATCTGTTATATAGAGATATGCTTGAGCTGCTTTCTATAGGTGCTTTCTGTTAGGTCAACTGGGTCAAAGCATGGAACTGGCTCTGACTGGCTTGGCTTAGAATGGCTTCCTTGGCCAACTGGCTTTATGGTTTTGGCCGGTCTGGCTGGCTTTGGTAGTAGTCTCTTTCTGGTTTGCTTTGCTCTAGCTCTTGGCTCTGCTGCTTATAACTTCATATATGGATCTGGATCAACGGCTGCTGTAGGCTATGGTTATCAATCAAGAACTGGAACTAGTCCTGCTGGCCGTGGGTATTGATCTTTCACTGGGTTAACGAGATCACCTGTTGATCTATTTTTATTGCTCATTACTTGACACGGATACAAGTTCTAATTTTCCTAAGTATTAGATTGACGGGCAGGGACCGCATTAAAGAGGGACAGAACCAATGAATTAGAAAGGCATCGCTATCAGTTACAATCACCCCAATGTTTTCCATGTGTTTTCATTGATTACCCCGCTTATTTATTCAATCATTGAACCCTAATCAAACTTTGATAAAATGCTGTATATAGGTAAAAGTACCTATTAGCCAAAAAACCACCGGATTTGATAGCAGCTTCGAGATAGCCATTAAAGCGGGAGGAACTACATGAAACTGAGATTATGGAATTTTCCGGCGAGTTAGTATCAGGTCATCTACAACTGACTGATAGTAGCAAGAGGGTGGTTAGGGGTTGGTCTCATCGAGGCAAGCCCCATCGTTTAAGGTAAGGGCTCTTTATACTTGTTCTCCCAACCAAATGGATTTAAGTAACCCTTCAAAGAGCGAGCGGGTGAGGCGAATCAATCTATTTATTTGTTCA
>Ga0233336_1000164_pt1 | contig 12068 bp, 6 predicted proteins | sample GEONDECOMP225_FD_183636 | JGI IMG/M metagenome (GOLD analysis project Ga0233336, IMG submission 183636) | Leaf litter microbial communities from Shasta-Trinity National Forest, California, United States - GEON-DECOMP-225 | ecosystem: Environmental > Terrestrial > Plant litter > Unclassified...
GCTCTTGCTCGAGAAAAGGAGAGCAAGGACATTTGCTAAGTTCTATGAAAACTTCATCCCCCTTCAGGTAGGTTTTCTCATCGGGCATAGGAATTGGATTTTGTTACTAGCTAAACCCACTCTTTCAATCGCTAGCTTAAGGTCGTGGGCTTCAAAGTTCTTTTCAGGTCCTGGGTCAACCCAGCCAGACATCCTATCATGAATCCCACCAAGACCATGAATCCTAGCAAGACCAGCCGGACATCCTCCCCCCCTAGCCATTGGTGTGAACGTTGTAAAATGCCTTTCTTCTTGAATAGAACGTCACGGCACCATTGATATTTGGGGTATGATCATCTAAGGTAAAAGTGTTTCTTTCTACAGTGGGCGTCAATGGCCATCTAATTGGTTTCTATCTAATCTGGTTCACTCTATAGCAATAACTATAATAAGGCAAGTTAAGGCAAGTAAAGAACTAGAGTAAGCTGTTCCAGATCGAGAGCGTTCTCCCTTCAACTTTACTAGGATCTCATTTCAACTAAGCTTAGGCAAGTGCCGAGAGAAATTGATGAAATGTCCATGGAGGGGAAGGATAGTTTGTTTCCCAGAGCATCATAAGTTCAGGAAGGGTTGTTAAATAAGGCAGAGCAGTTATAAGCTTCTCGAGATCCCTGCTTAGGCAGGTAAGAGAGCGTATAGGGTGGCTCCTCCGCCCCTAAGATTGTTCGGATAAACTCCGGTTCAGTAAAGAATTCCCTAGATAACTCCGTGATCATTTCCGGGCGATAATCAGTATTTACGGGATTAGCTAATTTCACAGTCAGTCCTATTCAATAAGTTGACCGGTGGCCACCCCAGAGATATATGGCTGTTGTCCGTCGTTCATTGTACCGCCCCAGCTAACTATGTGTTCAATCAAGTGAAACAATCTTATCAGTAGCTTGCGAAGCGTGCTCCTCCAGAAGACGAATCATTTCCCTTTGGCCGCTTTTGACCGGCCAGCCAACTCAGCAGACTAATCAGTATAGAAAATCCGATAAATAAGAGCCTTCCTTTCCCTTTCCCGTAGGGTATTGGTTTGATGGGAAGGCCATTCTTGTATAAGAGGCAGTAGCATATTGAATATAAAGGCGTGGGGGCGTGTATGCGGGGAGTAAACTCTATATACCGGGGTAGACTCTACTTCTTGAATGAAAAACACTGTGAGCACTGGTAATTCCTGGCTCTGTCGTCGGTTAAGGCTATGTGGGGTGCGTTGCCTTCTATTTATTGGCTTTCCAAGAGCGCTCCTTCTCTTTATTCTCTCGCTGGCGGCTAGGGCTTTTTATCTCACTTAGCTGGCTTATCGGATGGCTTATCGGATGACTGGCGTAAGGAACCATTCTTGCTTGCATGGTAAAGGCTCGCTTGTTGGCCCAATCACCCAGTCACTAGTCTAGGCGACGGTAAAGAGGCACGTATTAGGCATACTAAAGCCGGTTCAGTAATGTACGATCAGTAATGTACAATCAGTAGAGACATACGGTTGCATATCTTAGGCACACGCCGGTCAAGGCAGATAGAAACATGCGATAAGATTAATTCATGAGGCATGGTTGTGACATTGAGTTACCCGCCTCTATGTATAAGGAAGCCAAACAAACATTTCAACAACGCCTCAATGGTCTGGAAGGCACCGGTGCAAGCCTTTCCACTTGTAGGCCATTTATTAGTATGGAATATTGACAATGGGGAACAGGTAAGACCGAGGGCTTATCCATGGGTTGGATGTGAAAACTAATTAAGACTGTCAGATGAAATACTCAAAATACTAAATGATAGAGAGAGATACAAGTTATCTAAAGTGGTAGATCCTGAGAACACAGATATTTGGCAATAGGGATGGTTGAGAGCCAACATGGTCGGACTTAGGAGGAATTAATGCATTTCCGTGGAATCAATTTGTGGAAGCTTTAATCAGAGGTCATGTGAGAGTCAGATAGGAAGCAGATTCATTGGTATGGTGAAAAACCCTTCACTGGGCACATATACTGCCAAGCTAGAGTACAAAGCAATGTTTGCTAATGAGATACAAAATGATCATTCCTGGTGGTAGAAACCAATATGGAAGATTTACGCTCCAAGGTGAATACTAATAATTAATATGGATGGCTTTAAAGAACAAGGTACTTCTTTTCATGTCCTACAAAAAAAGGACCAGGCAGGGACCTGGGAGAGTACTATGCAAGCAGGCTGAAGAAAATAGAAATCATTTGTTGGTGAGTTGTCCATATATCAAATATGTTCGGCTGGAATCGAACATCTATTTTTCCGGTGATCATAGTTGACTATATAAACTTATTTATGCCTTTGCCTATGATACGTAGCTCCTCGAGATTGGATACCGTTCAGTTTGAAAGCGATGCTCCTACATGATTATTTTTTAGTAAGACCTATATTCCTGCTATTGGGATGGGGCAGTTCATAAGGCACTTACCTAGGGGAATGGTTGGAGAAGATATACTAATTCTTGCTATAGGGGTAGGACAGTTTAGGGGTAATTATCTAGGGAAATAATATTAATTGTTGCTATTGGGATGAGGCAGTTCTGGGGCAGTTAAGAAGGATAATAGGTTGGGAAGAGAGTATAATTTATGCCATTGGGTTGGAGCAGTCATCGAGGGGGAGAATAAATATTGGTAAATGCAACATTTTACATACCCTTATCTGGCGCCGGTCAATTTGAAATTACAAAGGCAGTCATCTGGAGGATATAAGAAGAGTTATATTATTATCTAATTTTGGTAAATGTGACATTACTGGGCTAGCCTTGCACTAAGGGCACTTCCCCTCATTTCGAGGATGGTACCAGGGTAAACCGGATTCTTCAGGGCACAAGGCCAGTACACTTTATCAAGAATAGTTCGCATATAGTAGAAACAATTGGATCACTAAGAGCAAACATTGAACAAAGTGGGAATTTAACCCCTTTCCCTCGTGCCTCGGGAAAGTCCCTCCGGGTCCTTCCCCTCCTTTGTCGGGCAAGCAACCTTAAAGGGTATAGATTTTGAAGGGGCCCCTCGTACCTCAGGAAAGTCCCTCTCCTTTTAGTCGAGCCCTCCGGACCGTCCTTCCCCTCGTGCCTCGGGAAAGTCCCTCTCCCGTATGGTCGAGCCAACAAAACGTTTCCTTACCCCTGAGCTAGGTCTATATGCCATTTTTTATTATTTATACAGTGGGTGCCTGGGTCTAGTTTGAAAAGGGATAAGTTGGTTTCCCGGGTGTGGTTTTAGGTGAAATTGATGAGATAATTCATTTAGAAAACTAAATCCTACTTTTATATGCGTATCCAAGTAACTGGTAACATTATTTTAGTGTCCTAGCTAGTGTTATCTCTTGTCACCTAGTATCTATGGTAACTTTTAGACCCAAATTACTACGAAGAAAACACCATTATATTTGTTAACCAAGAGAAACAACATAGAGGAGCTGACTTAACCTCTATAAATATCTTAATCTTTATCTTCATCCTAAAGTATAAATGCTTCTTCTGTCAGTCTAAATGTTCTATTAAATCCTACCTATCTATAAGGGTATAGAGTAAATAGTTCTTCTATCCTAAAGAGTATAAGGAGTATTCTGAGTTCCAAAGATCATGCTACTAAGTTAAAGAGTAGTTCTAGTATGGTTGGGTGTTAGTGTCGAGGTGAAAGGGTTCTTAGTTATAGGTTTTGATAAGGGTAAGTGTCGAGGTGTGGTGGAGTGCTTCCTGCTGAGTAATAGTATTATATTCCTAGACTTCTTTTTCTTTTTACTATCTATACCAAATAAAATAGAAAGTGAAAAAATTAGAAACCATTATTCTAAATCCTAATATTATATACAATAAATCTACAAGAAGGACTTATTATTCTTCATATCTAAAAAGAATACTACCTAAATACAAATAAAATAATGTATCCTAATGCTATTCTTCCTCAAATTGTTCTATCTACATTATAAAGACTATTCCTAAAAAAAATAGAACACTTGGCAACAACTTTGAAACGCTCATAGCCTATATCACTCCAAAGAATAAAGAGAAACCAACCCAATAAAGATAAACCGACCCTCCGAAGGAGGAACAAAGGGTAGTTGGGTCTAGTGTCTAGTGTGACGTTTAAAGCATAATGAATCGAAGTTCCACCCTCTGCAACTCATGGGTTGGACCAGCATAAATCTACGGGCAACCTTTATTCAACTGATAGGTACACCAAAACTCATGGTTCAACCGGTTGTTCGTTCCACCGCATTTATAAACCACCAGTCCGGTCCCTCTCATAGCTATCGGAGAAAAACCTGTGATGCACCCTTGGCCCAAAAAGGTAGGTTTGGAGTGTGAAAAGGTAGTAAGTATAACCAGCACCATGGCATAACTTCGATCTCCAAGCTGATTATTAGTTGGTGGAGCGGAGGGTGTTTCATAAAAGACGTAAGTAATTTCATACTATGGGCAAGAGTAATGAAAATGTAAGTAACTCATAGGGACACCCAGTAACTGGACACCAATAGATGAACCACAGCAACTACCTATTTCCTGATCCTGAGGGTAATTTGTGTTATGCGCCCAAAGTAGACAGGGTGGTTTCAATATAAATAAGTAACTCTTTGCTAAGTAACTGGTTAGAAGGTGTTGTTCGTACTGCAGCTCTTAATCCCTGTTTCATGGTATAGTTGAATGGTGTTTTTATTTGCTCTTCCTTGTGCGCTTGTAACTCCTAAGAAAGAATAATGGAATGAGCCTATGTTCCTACAAGCTCTCTGAAACAACATATATAATAATCCTCCTATTGCCAATAGCTCTCTTAACATATATAATATAAACAAAGATAAGAATCCTATTCGGGAATTAACTAAATATGGGGGGTTTTTCTTCTGTTGCTGATAAAACCCTTTCTGAGCTCCAAAGAGATAAAGTATAATAAAAGTATAATATTAGATCTTTTATAGTTCTAGCCTCTATTGTATTCTCTTGTTCTCTTCTTTAGTAGTGGTTCTATTGAGGAATCCCCTTATGAGGAGCTATAGTTCTCCAACAAGACCAACTCTAAAAAGTATAGTTAATAAAAACCACCAACATGTTACTAAACAATAGAGTTTCTTCTTCTTTATCCCGAAGTAAGTAAAGGTCCGGAGGGCTCGACTAAAAGGAGAGGAGGTCTCGACTAAAAGGAGAGGACTAAAGGTTGCCAAGGAGGATTTTAAGTTCCCAGGGCGTAGGGCATAGGCTGGAAGGTCTAGGGATGAGTTTACCAAGGATGTGGAAATGATTGGCATTATATACGTGCATATACAAACACACAATCACAACAACCCCAGCGTAGTCTCCAATCCCAGCTAGGTCTAAACTGGCACGGCCGGACCCCAGACCACCAACATAACATGGATCGGACAGCAGCACCAACTAGATCAACTAGCGCTAGTAGAAGATATGCTAGTACAATTGCAAACGTATCTATGCCAATATCATATATGTATGAACAATTAGCTATTCTATGTGACATCGTATATGGATGAACACGTCTATATGCTACATAGTTTCTCGACTGCTGCACCACCGGTGAAGAGACTAAGACCGGGTGAATCCGCTGGGACTGGCATTCTGGCTTTCTCACAAGGCTAGCACAGAGAAGATGCAAGTTCAACTTGCATAGCAAGCATTGCCAATATGCTTACATCATATCTATACCGATATCTTATATGAACATGTCTATATGTGCTATTAGATTATATGTGCTATAGAGTATGTGAAAACTAGTTTTTCAAAGCAAGGTGCAGACGTCTCTATGCGAGCTGCTCTAGTAAGAGATGGCCAAGCAGATATGCCAATATATCATAGTCGTCCAAATGGTAACCTACCTAGCAGCTCTGGCATAAGCAGCACCTGGCTGCTGGCTTTAGTCCGGCATGTCTATATACGAATATAAGTCTCTTGCACACTATGACGACGAGGTCTTCTGCCTATGACGAGGTCTTATGCAGGCCAGGTTTACCAGATAGGTCTCAGCCAGCAGGACTTATGCGAGTTCCAAGTTCAACGTATCGATGCGCCCATACGGGACTAGGGCTAGTAGGATCCTAGGTTCCCCCATGGCAGCAATTAGGAGTCAGCCAGAAGAGTCCCAGGTCCAAATAGGCCCATAGCAGCAACTAGTAACAGGTATATATGCACATGTATATATGCAAGTTAAAGTTTCAACGTATCCATGCAAAAGATCTACGTTAGGTCTGCTGGCTTTCACAGTGCAAACAAGGCTAGCATAGGTATAGAGCCATAGAGCTAGTGTAACTAGATTCTCTAGGAAGGTGCCAATCTAGGAGCCAAGTATAGATGTGAGATCGTATGTATGGTAAAAATAGTCCTAGGAGCCGATTAGAGTAGTGCAAGAGAGTAGTAGTCCTACATTGCCAATAAGTCTGCCAATGTAGAGTAGCCAGATCGGTCTGGACAAGTTCAACAACGTAGAGGGGTGCGAGCAGCCTCTCCATAGGTCCCAGGTCCAAGGTGTCTTATATGAACTAGTAGAGATGGCCTGGTATATGATAACAAGTTCTCTATGCCAACATCGTATAAGACCCAATTTAGAGAGACAAGTGCAGACTAGGTAACCAAGCAGAGTCTCTAAAATAATAGTTTGAGTTGGCCAAGTGGAAATCCATCATCGGAGCATAAAACTAGATTTTATTATTTATGAAACATAGCGTTTTAGAGCGTTCCCCTAAGATAATAAGTATTTGACCAAACATTGATGCCCATCACAGCGTGCGTGCCTAGCCCTTCCTTCTGGAACCAATACCCCCCATTACAGGCTCTCAGTTCATACACACATTACACTTTATGGAACCAACTCTAAAGCTTCATACGCTTGATTGATATTTATATAAGCACATTGTGCTTTAGGTTAGGCAGGTCAAAAGGTGAATAAATAGTACACGTAGGTTTAGGTAGAAACAATTTTGAAGGAGTCCTTGCCCTCGGAAGGAAGGACAAGCGGCTCCGCTCCTTTTTTTATGATGAGTTCTGGTTTATACCTACCCAAGTGGGCATTCTTGCTTCCCCCCATGATTAGTACCGCTAATGCTCGATCCCGGATAGATAAGGAGTACTGCTAACGTTTTATACCCGCAAGCACACTCTCTATGTACGGAACACAGGTCCTACACAGCGAGGGAAATAAGACATGCTGAATGAGGTTGGTTACAATTAATAAAGAGGTTACACTCTCAGGTTAGCACTAGCAGTGAGGTAAGGCAGTCAGTTAGTCAGTTTGTGATTAGGCCGTAGAATGGGTTACACATCCAGTAGTAAGTCAGAGATTCCGGGTGTAAACTTCAGGACGAACCCGTTGCTTAGTTCACATACGCATATCTCCAGGGGTCGAACACAAAGTGAAAGAAAGATTCGTACCAGTTAATAAACCTCATGGTTGATGGATGGATCGATTGATGGATCCGAATGAATGCATGAATGGAAGGAAGGAAGAATCCGATGGAAGAATACGATGGAAGGATGGAAGGACGATGGACGCTATCGCGCTTGCCCCTTTACCCTGTTACCGCTACTGAGTAGTTACCCTGGCGGTTTCCACGCTTCAACAGGATATTAAAAGACCCATGAGCGTTGGATTAATATTGAACCTTCCCCCTTCCCTTACGCTTTATTTTCGCCATTGGTTTTCAGTTCGACGCATTCAGTAAGCATTACCGCATCAACCCTTTTAGCAATCCCACCGCTTTACCCCATCCACAACAAGTTAGCTTATTCTTTACCCCGAGCCGGTCAATACTTCAGTCTACACTAAACCCCGGCTCTTGGATTGTGGGGGGTTCGCTCGACTTTGGTTGACCTAAACTTTAACACCTATACCTCGTACTTAGACAGAGACAGATGGTGGCAGGGAGAGACAGGCATCGATAAGCGTCTACACTTTCTCTTTTTTGAACCAATACCCATAGCTCACTTTTTGGAGGTAAGGTGGGTGGTGCGTACACCAGACGGGAAACACCCAACGAACTTAGTTTGAGGTGGGGCAGGACATAAAACGGATAACACCCATTGTTGCGGGCTCGGACACTGATTTCTTTCTTTTTTCCGCGCGCACATTTTGTGAGGTTAGCCGGTTCCGTGGACGGATGAAGCACTTTTACATGCACCCAAAAGAAATGGTTTCTTATTCTTCTTTTCGGTTTCAACAATACGCCTGCAGTCTCGCATTAGGTACGCCCACAAAAGTAAACACTTCCTCGGGGACCCCCCAAACCCCTATTTACTGCAACTAGTCTTGCATGCTAAACAGGTTAGAATAACAGCTTTTCACGGATTCACTTACAGCTTTAGGCCGTTTAGTTATGGATTATTCACTTGCTGCATGAGTACCAGGCGGTACGCTTGGATACCTGGATGGGCCGCTAGGTTCGGTTACTCCAGCTGGAAAACTTATAAACCTACCCTCGAAATAGAACCCACCCAGGAGGGACTCAATTTTCTTAATTATTTGTTACTTACTATGCAACTTTTTAGCAACATGCGCCAAATACTTAGTGGCATTCATGCTAGTCGGCTAGTAACAGTCAGGGAAAGCTAGGACGAAGGGAGCGGAGCGAGCTAATGCCTCTTTTTAGTGTTTTTGATTTAGTACACATCTTTCAACAAGGGTAAGTACCCCTTCATCATACCCCAGATATTCTTATGAAAAAGAAATGGGCTTACCGCCAGAGAAAGCCATAAAGGATATTTTGATGGCCTTGGATATTATCATATATAATATGCAACCCCTCTAGTTACCGCACATTGAGTGGTTCGCTTATCGCATCTTCAGCAACAACGTCGGAGGCAGCCAGGCATGAAGTTGGGGTATTTCATATTATCAAAAAAAGGTGCATAGCTCTTTCCCGACAAAGGAGGGGAAGGAAAGTCACTCAGTGAATAGATAATTTACTCCTGAAGGTGGGGTCTGAATCATATCCATAAGCAGTGTCTGAAGACTGCGTACCTCCCTTCGTTCGCTTCGTATAATAAACATAAGGCACGGAGGTGGGCCATTCGATCCGAGATCGTGGAAATGTCCCAAATAGATTAGACACAGCCAGAACTCACGAAACACGGCTGCTGGATCGACAGAAACAACTGGGTATACTGCTTAATATAAAGAAGCAACTGCCTCCGTATCTGGCTTTGCCTTTGTCCCAGCTTCTAGGACTGGATCTTACACTGGTGCTTCTCGATCAACGCAACTGGAGGATATGGATCTGGAACTCAATATCTATATTATGCAACGAAGTTGCTACTAGATCTTTATGTGTGTCTTATGCTGGTGCTTAAACTACTGCCATTGGTGCTGCTGATGGATCGACTGAGTCACTTGCTTATTCAACAGAATATACGGAATAAATAGCATAATCGAAATATACTGCTGCTTTTTTTGATGAAGCATAAGTAGCCGTCATAGCATAGTAGGCATTAGCAGCAGCTGTTTATTATGTTGAAGATATTTTCAATTCATACCTTTGCAGGAAATTCGTAATAAAGATTGGGAGGCTTGTTGATTCATTGCAATAAGTATAGGGATATAGCGACAGGGCGGCGTGCCAAATGTGGTGTTTCCTTTCCGTCCCTTCGTTTCGGCCCCGGCACTCATCCATTTCTTTATCGCTATAGCGGTATCCTTATCTCGTCTATGTTGATGTAACTCTTCTCTAGCTGGTTCTCAATCCTGATACTTAGTTACAATCATCTGAATACAATGCTCAATACTGAGGTTCTAATAATTCTAATAGGATCATCCCTAATTTATGATGCACCGTACGTGATCGAATCACCAAAATTGATCATTTGCGCATTTATCGGGCTTTATGAGCATGCTTACATACCTACTTATCCAGCACTATACACCAACCTCACGTCGCTGAGACCTAGCTCATCGAAACAAATAACAATCATCGATTGACGTTTACACCTTCCCTAGTGCTATGTGTATTCCCTGTAGGGCCCGTAGGGTGTTGCTATTTGTATCCTCCCGGTGTAGATAGAGAAATATACAGATGATTTAGTTTACCCGGTTCCAGGGACGTAGGCCAAAGCATAGGGAGCAGCAGAGATAGAGGCGGCAGAGGTGAAAGCAACAAAAGCATAGGCATGGGCATGTGGCTTGGGCATGGGCATGGGGTTGTTTGCTTGCTGGGCTTTGTTTTACTTTGGCATGTAGTTGTATTGGCGATTGGCATGGCATCGGTAGATCAAGATCGGTGTTTCGGCATTGGTTGTTTGGCTGAACGTGTTGATGGGCAGAGATTGGCATCACGATGATAGCAATAGTAAAAGAATTTACGTATATAAGGCAAGGTGGTCGGTGCGGAGAGACCAGCGTAATGGGAGCTGCTGAGTCATGCTAGGTGCTTTCGGATCTGCGTTTTGGGATGTGTATTTGGTGGGGCCATTTTGGTGCCGGTGGAGATAACATATCCGGACCTTCACAAAGTTTGTCAGTGCTTTCCTTATATAAGACTTTTCACTTTATACAAAAAGTAAGGCGTTGGGAGAGAGCCCCGCTTACCCAAAGCAAGGGAGAGAGTTTACCCCGTTCCCTTAGGAGAATTGACTCAATCTCCCATCCGAGCATTGGTTAGATCCGACATTGATCATAGCTAAGGTTGATTCTCGATCTCTTGCGAAGCAACTGAGCTACCGGCGTGAATGCAACGCGAGCTGAGGTGGGTTGCATAATCCGCCCCTTTAATGAAAAGTAGGCGGGGTGCCTTACTCAAAAAAGAATAGGGGTGCGTGAGCGGTTAAATAAAAACTGTGATATAAGGAAGGTAAAGCAAGGATCGTTCTGAAACTACTTATATAAGTAGGGGAGATAAAGCCGATTCTGGTTCCGAAGCCGGGATGGGAAGGGGAGTGAGGCAACTATATACGTAATAGAAGGAAGTCTTCTCGACCGATGGGATACACACCAATGCACAACCGATAGGATACACACCGAAGCAGTCCCCAGGTGGGTTACCACCTGAAACTCGCAGGTTTACATAATAAATCCCCTGGCTACCATTTTGATTAAAATCCCCCAGTTTAATGCTAACCCCATGAGCCAATCACCCACCGCCCCGCCGGTCATTGATTATTCATTCAATCATCTCTGGGCATCAATACATTCCCCTTATATAATAATTCACGAGCTTCACGACCCCCTTATATAATAATTGCTGACGACTCATTTATTTGCCAAGGCGGGTGCAATAATTCCAAAATAGTTTCGCCCCGCGGTTCATTCAGAATCGGAACAAGAACGATTCCGACCAATCATGATGCTCTTTATTGCAAATAAATGGTTGCGATCGATCGTCACATTACTAGCTTTGCTGGGCAACCAACGGCTTGCTGGAAAGCCAACAATAGATGCGTGCTGAAGCGGCCGTACCAACGATGTTTAGCTATAGACGAATTAATTCTTTATTAGGAAGAGGAAAAGCGGTATTATAGGATGAACAGAACGAGTAAGCTGTCTCACCATTCGGAATAAAGCTCAGTATCTCGACTCAACGTTATGAAAAAAGAAAGAAAATAGCCCCTCTGCTTGCGCATTCACGGATCTCTGCCTACAGATCTCTGCCTACCTATTCCTCCCCCACCAAGCTATGGTTGCAGAATCACTACACAACTCTAATATCTATGGATGACAAGCAGTACCAATGAAACTTTCCTTCCACCGCTCTTTAAGTAAGCTCTTTCTTGAAAAGCTTAAATATTCCATTTCCCCGCTACCTTCCTCACATGAGGATGCGCCGGGCATGAGAGTTATAATCTATGGATAGTTCTATGTTCCAGCCTATAGATTGGTGGAATGATAGGGGTTTACCACATTTATTAATGCCACTCCTCGTCTTGCCTTACTAATATTAGTGCAGGTGGAAGGTTGAGAAGGTTAAGTAGAGCCGGGCATTATCAATCCAACTCACGTAGATTTAATTTCATTAAATAAGCTGGTTTTCCTCATATGCAATTTAGGCGCGTGCAATAGTACTACTTGTTAGAGGGGGAGTAAAAAGAAAATAAATTAATGAAAACTAAG
>Ga0233336_1000165_pt1 | contig 12010 bp, 9 predicted proteins | sample GEONDECOMP225_FD_183636 | JGI IMG/M metagenome (GOLD analysis project Ga0233336, IMG submission 183636) | Leaf litter microbial communities from Shasta-Trinity National Forest, California, United States - GEON-DECOMP-225 | ecosystem: Environmental > Terrestrial > Plant litter > Unclassified...
AGAAGAAAAAGAATTGGCTCTTGCCTAAAAAGCAAACTTATATATAATCTTCCAAAGGGAAAAACGAGTATACGTAAGCATTGCGAAATCCCAATGGAGGAGGAGCGAATGATAGTTGCAATCGCCAAACAAGGTCGCTCGCCAATGGATCCTCCCTTTAATAAGATCTGCATATTGGTCTGTGCTTCCAATTTTAGCACATTGGCATTCCCAAAAGATGTGCTTAACAACCGTGTCAGAGCGGTGGAAAACAACGAAGAGACTATTATAAAGCCCACTCTAATTGATCCTTAGAGGGGATTCTTTGGCAAATGACAAACAAAGCAAAGTCCCTTAGCTTATAAGAAAGCCGAACAGACTATATACTATGTAATTTGCGCACCCACTTATCCTTTGAATCCACTGATACCCATCTTGCATTGAGAATCGGGGCTAATGGATGTTGTTGGACATCATAAAGCTGTCGTGAATTATATTGTTGCAGGGGATACCCAAAACTCCACCCCCAATCTATCCAAAATGGACTTAGCATCGCAATGTTCATTTTGAACACATCTGATTCAGGGATGAGCCCTATCAACTCCATGATCGAAGGCTAGTTGGGGAAAGCAAACCGTACTCATGTGCCAGGGTACACCAACCTTTCCTACAACGACCAATTGCATCCCTCTCCTTTTAGTCGAGACCTCCTTCCGTCGGACCACAAATTTCCCAAAAATAAGATGCCTTTCCTACTTAATCGGCGAGCTTGGAAGCAAGGGAACTTTGCAATGTAAGTATCATGTGACCTCCAACCCCATATAGGGTGCTTCGCCAAATCCCACCTTGCTTTGTTGCCCTTGGAATTCCACTTGACCAAGCCGCAACTGATCCTCCCGCTAACCAAATATTTTGAAATATGATTGACCTTGAGACCTTAAATAGGTGAGGGAAAGAAAGAATATCACTCAAATAAAAAGCCCCCTGGACCTTGCCCATTGTTGAGCTGTCATCAGTCCATGCTGAAACAAAAGGCTGCCAAGGTGCAAAACCCTCTAGGCTCCTTGCCACCCACTTCGCGACAAGAATACTACCCAGAGTGGAACATCTATTAAGTTGAGCCCCCCCATCATCTTTGGGTATAGTACACATCCATCCTAGGGAACCAAAGGTAGACCTCTCTCCCCTCCATACTTCAACCACAAGTACAATCGTAGGATTTGCTCCAACTGTCAAAATTGAGCATACTACGCAACCAACAAGAGACATAGCAGATGTGCAATGCCTGGAGAATCTGTCTAACTACTGCCTACTTCCTAGTAAATGATAGATCCTTATGATGCCAAACATGAAGCTTACTCTGACGTCGAAAGACCAACTTCAAAGTCCTCCCCAAATATAGAACAATAGTACCAAGGCAAATATATTACAAAGCAACGGGGATCCAATCCGGTGGGGCATCCAATTCTACTAACTAGAAAAGCCAATTTGTGAGCACTTACAAAAACACCTGAGGTAGAGCAAAAAGTATTACGACAAGTAAGGGCACCATCAACAGAATATTGATCCGCTCAAACCTTGTCACGTACGGGTATGGTCATAATAAAACTAATGGGTCTGGTCAGAAGGAAGGATTCTATGTCTGGCTGGCTCCCAAGGAGAGAAATAACGATAGAGAATAAGAGTCTGTAAACTAATATATTCGCCCCTCGCTGTTCTCTTCATTACCAACCTGGCTATACGATCTACGCTAATTGGTGTTGGCTAGAATTACGGAGATTACGTACAGCTGCTGTCGAGATATAGAACGAACAATAACAAACCCAGTCATCCCCTTCCGCTGCTGTGGAGATATAGAAGATATTTCTAAAGATGAAGTAAACTTGTGATTCTAATTTCTATTTTGTTTATCCTACTTTGTGTAGGCAATTTACCAGGTCCTTGATGTACCTTGTGAATACCAGTCCGTATTTATGTTGATCTGTAAATACATTGAGCCAGTTTATGGTTGAACCCCGACAGTCTCATTGGAAAGCTGCCAGGCATGTGCTTAGATACTTGAAGGGCACAATTTCTTATGGCATGGGGAAGCACGCGACAGTTGCACACTTAGCATAAGAAGATTCTATTATTTGAAATGCTTCATATATTATCTAAAAGAAAAAGTAATTACAACAAAGATAGTTACATTATACAGACAATAGGGGAACCAATAAAGTCTCGGTCCATGAAAGCTAGAGGGGCCATCATATGGACCTGGGACCCCCAGGGAGGGACTCAATAGCTAGTTTAAAGCCATTTGGCTTTGTAAGGTGGTAGAAGAGTTGATCGATCATTTATTTGTTGGAGCTCTTCTTTCCTATGACAATTAGAGTTGCATCAGGCTCTTTGAGAATCCAGTTTCGCATGACCGCTTCAAGCACATTGATATAGAGTACCTTTTATTTATATACATAGTACAAAAGGGAGAAGTTGTTCTTTATAATATTCCTACTTCTTTTCGGGTGGCTGATATTCTGATGAAGCCCCTAGTAAAGGATAAGTTTTACATGTTGAGGGATAAGCTTGGTTTGGTGGAGAACACGTTCCTCGCAAAGAAGGTCCAGAGGTCTTGCGCTTCTGAGGGCAAGGGATAATGAGGGGCGATAAACTCCCTTTATATAGTGGGGAAGATCAAAAGAGAGGGGAAGCTGGTAAACGACTTATCCTTTACTTAACCTACACTTATTTTGACCCTCAATTTGTGAGACTATAATAAACCCGATCCCCCGCAAAGGAGAGGCGGTAAATTCAGGAAATATACATTTTAAGTATGTACGTGAAGGGGAAAAGAAAAGAATAATCTTCTGAACCAACCAGGATCAACAGAATCAACTGATGCACCTGTCCTTGCCTATGCCTTTGCATCTGGATCTGGATAAACAACAGGATCAACTTTTAGCTATCTCTGAGTGGTTTAAGTGTGCCTGACCTGTGCTGTATGGAGAGGTAAAGGCAAGGCTGGCTATTCCTGAGAGAATGCTCTAGGGAGTGATAGCTATCTATCTGCGTGATCCTTACCAAGGGAGGGTACCTAGACCAGAGATGGGAGAGTTTCTGTGCATCCTCCCGAGGTGTTTATTAATCTTTGTGAAGGTTGGTTTGGTTCCAATGTGGAGGTCTGCTTCTTTCGTGTGTGTGGAGTGGATTATTCATTGTACTGCCATCGTTATGTTGTGCTCGTTGTAAGAGAAACTCTAGGATATTGGTTAGGAGCGAAACTAACGACGGGAGTCATGAGAAGATCGGAGCATGCCAAAAGGACCGATCACATCTCACTTCACTAAGTAACTTCGCCTTATGGGAGCAATCCCAAAACCCAATCGAACACCTATTTTCACTCATAAACTTAAAACTCTATAGGCTCTTATGAACGCTCTTTAAGGTCTGAATCTGTATCAAGGTGCTACGCTCTTTCCCGACAAAGGAGGGGAAGGCTCCAATGTTGTAACCAAAAAATTACCTATCTCAACATTATATCTGGGCAACAATCTTGATTGAGCCTGGGCATCGAGTGTGTCTGTTTAAGTGATTGTCCCTTGGCTTTCCATCCTCCTCCTCTTTTCTTATATGAATATTGAAAAGGGATCACATGTCTCCATGGGCTGAATTACATTTCCCATGAGGTTTGGTGCCCTGTTTCCTGAGAGGAGCTAATAGCAGGTGTTTTAGGGACCCCTTCATAATATGAATTTATCCTAATTTTGCTGGGTAAGTCGAAGGTAGGGTGTGAGGTGATGAAACCTCCCCTTGCTGTGTACTGCTTGGCTCTGGCATACTTGGTTCACCTATCTTTGTTGTCTCCTGCCTAGTAGATTCAACCCTTGTTCTCTTTGATTCAGGTTATTCCTGGCTTAGCTCCACTTCTGCTTTCATTTTTTTTCTACCTGCTTCAGCGAGGAAATCAACTGGAGTGTAAGCTCCCCCACAAATATATGTTAAGGAAATTATATCCTCAAGGTCTTGGGGTACTTCCTCCTCTTCATTGATGGTCCCTATCCTAACTTCTTCCATCTGTTCAGTTTGCTGCCCTGATACATATTTTTGACACTGATTGGATGTTTTGAGGTCTCAGACTGGAAACAAGAGGGATAATATTGATGAGCATGTGAGCTGCCGGAAGTGGCTTTACACTTAGCGGGTATGGTTTTACTTTATCTTCCAAATTGCTAAGTGATGAAGTGATCTGCCCGAATCTAGATGTAATTAGCCATCTTGGAAAATTGATCAACTGCTACAAAGATGCTATCATGCTGGTGCTACGTAGCAAGTAGCATTGCAAGGAAGTCCATGGAGGCTAAAACCCAAGCCTGTTAAAAATTGGCAAAGGGGTGTATAGCAATTGCTTCCGGTTAGCAGGCCAGTAAACTAGGATGCGTAAGCAGGCTCGACCAACGAGAGAGAGAGTCAATTTCCACATATGCCCTAGCCTCCAACCGTGACCTAGGTTCATGCAGGGGAGTAAAATGTTGGGATTATAACTGTAAAACTTTCACTTTCATTTCAATTATCATACGGTAACCAGTAAACCAGTGCAATAATTTGAAGTTCATTATAATACGGTAACCAGTTAACCAGTTCCAATACATTCATGCAGTAACTTTCATTATTATGCGGTAACAATGCTCTCGAAGCCCAATTATAATACAGACATAAGTTATGCGAAGCCCAATTCTTTCAGACATACATAATTTCTTGGTTGGAACGCGCCGGTCACTGACTTATCGGTGAGTGTCTTATGACACTCTATACTCGCTGACTCCGTTGTCGTACTGAGCTATCGCTGACCCTGCACTAATATGGGGTTTTTCCCCTCTCCATTACTGTTTCCTGTGGGGGGGCTTTCTCCCTGTCCGTTTGGTTTGGTAGGGCTGGGTGCCTTCCGATTTACCGTTTTTCTAAGCACCAATGGCTCATCCATTCTCGTCTGTATTAGCTCGGAACTCGTATGGTAAAGCGCAAAAAAGGCCAGGCTTAGGCGGACCAATCAAGACAAAATTATGTATGTCCCAACCTGCGCCCTTCTTCCTGACCCCGTCCGTCCTACTTGGGGTGGGTGTAAAGCTTTCTCACGTTTGAATGCCTATCCTGGCTGGGTATATGCTCTTTCTTCGGTCAACGTGCTCTTCGTTCAATAATAAAGGAAGGATGTCGGCGGTAATGGTCCTCATAAACCTACCAATTTGACTGACCCGAACCTGTATCAAGAAGCTGCCTTATCCCGAAGCTGTCTTATCCCGGAGGCTGTCTTATCTATCACGAATGACGTATATCTGACTGATCATGAACTACTAAAAAGAAGAATATATGCATGCAGTAACAGTGCTCATCTACCAATAAAAAGATATGCGTGTGGTAACGATACTCATCTGAATAAGGCTTAAGGTGGGTGACTGACCGACCGGTTAACCACCAGTCATTGAGGATACCACGGGGCCTTTCTTATGCTAACGAAGGCAGATCATTTCATCCTTATCTTACGCTTCTTACATAAAAGGGTAGGTTTTCTTGGGTGCTCATGAAGGAAGGAAGGAAAGAAGGTAGGTGCTATTGTTCTCCTTACCTTACGCTTATGAAGAAGGTTAGGCAAAAAGGGTCCTTATTAAGGAGGGTAGACGAAATGGGTCCTTACTTTCAGCTTATGGCTCCTAACCTCGAATGAAAGTGACTTGGTCAATATTAGCCAGCCACTAAGAAAATATATAGGTTCTTTCGGTCCCTACCTGAGCCTACCTCATCTCACCTGAGCTTGCCTGACCCGAACTTCTCTCATCCGAGTCTGCCTCACCTGAACCAACCTGACTTGAGTCTGTCTGACCAGAGCCTGCCTTACCTGAGTCTGCTTTAGGGTCTCCTTCCTTACAATCAATCCCAGTGAATGACTAAGTGGTTACTAGAGATCAACATGCGTAATTATAAGAGTAAATGTCTAGTATTAATTCCTTTAAGATCAGGTGGGAGCATGCCAAGTTTCAAATTGATAAATATGGGGTGTTGGTATAAAAGCTATAAAAAACTACGTAGAGTTTAGACCTGTGGAAAAATGGCTAATTCGTACTGATGTGAGTGATGACTGCCTGCTTATGTATAATCATGTGGTTTGTAGCTGGCCCAGTGCTAAGTGTGAATAAAAGGTTCCATGGTGTGAATTGGATCTATCTCACCAAGCTAGTATATTAATATAAATATGTTTGGGACCACGGCTCAAAGCCCAAGGAGTAAACGCCTTGAGTTTGGGCTTCTTAGGTATGTTGACCAAGCTTTTGATATTGAAAAGATGACCAGTGATTCCCACTAGTTGGTTCTTGCATCAATCACATTAGGAGGTGTTGTTGGTGCTGGTTCAAGTTCCTAATATGGATAACCAGGATAACGGGTGACTGAGGAGTAAATAACTGAGTAACGAGGGACGGAGTTGCTCGACCAAAGGGCCGCCATCGTATTTTCATAGGTGTTTTAATAAAAGGAATAACTAATATAAAAGACGAGAGCAGGATATCTGGTTTGTGTTTGTTTTAGAAGAAGACGGAGCCATATAAGGCAAGCCAGGACCAGTGTGGATGGTTCCAGTCTAATAAGGGTAGTTTCTCCTGTAGGAATACTAGTTGTCCCAAAAGCTCCATCAGGCTAAGTATAACTAGTAGGAGCACGGGCTTTACCAACATGCCTGGGTCCCTTATAGCCATGCCCTGAAGAATAGTCCGCTGTGGAGGCGGTTCCACCCTCCATCTCTCATCCAGCAGTGCGCTCGGGTTTTATGAGGACCTCCACTTTCCAGAATCGATTGTGAGTTATTTTCTCAGTTCCAGAGGTGCACTAGGGGTGGGTTTTATTCCTCAGTTCCAGAGGTGCACTAGGGGTGGGTTTTATTCCTCAGTTCTAGAGGTGCGCTAGGGGTGGGTTTTATTCCTCAGTTCTAGAGGTGCGCTAGGGGTTAATACGCCCTCCATATCCCTTCCAGCCGAACCACCAGGGTTTGCTCCTCAGTTTACTGTTTCGTGGCCGCTTCCCATTCCAGATCTGAGGATCCGCGCGCGCTTCGAACGTAAGACAAGACATTTCAAAGAAAAGAAGAGGTACGAGGGGCCCCTTCAAAATCTATACCCTTTAAGGTTGCTTGCCCGACAAAGGAGGGGAAGGACGGTCCGGAGGGCTCGACTAAAAGGAGAGGGGCGGAGCTGCTCGACCATACGGGAGAGGGACTTTCCCGAGGTTAATACGGGAAGGAGTTTTTCTGATGCATAATTGAGCTATTTGGCAGAGCAGTTCAACGATATAATAAGGTAAAGTCTTTGGCTGACCATCCATCCTCCCGCAGGAGCATGCAAATCAATTTCCTGGGGCTAGCTAATGAATCCCATCCATCCGGTGCTGTGTCTGTTTCAAAGATAAAGTAATGGGTGCCCGGTGATCCATCACTCAATGCTTTTAGGTTTCCGGTCAAAAAGGGTAAGGGTAAATAAATGGTGGTACCTCCCTCCGATTCCTGACTTCAGTAAGTAGTTGTTGGGCAGCACTCCATGCCTCCATGCCATGTCTTGAAGTTTAAGTTCGTGAATGAAGCACTTCTCCTTTCCTTCCTTGCTTCCTTGCTTCCTTGCTGGGTTGGTTGGGTCGGATGGTAAGTCGTGTAAAAAGAAAGCTTACAATAAGTGGTGTTATTATATACGTAATAAGAGTGATTCCAAAATTATATTAAAGAAGAAGGTGATTTCTAAAGCCTGCAGTAAAGGCCCGCCCTATATTGAAACTCATCTAGATAATTTCCATCTGAGAAAGGTGCACGGAGCACCAAGTGAGTTGAGAAGGGCGGGGTCTAAATCCTATTGGGCACCAGGTGGGGGAGCAGCAGGCACGTTGGGTACCCGGTTTGTTTCGGTCGATCCAAATAAACCCTATCAGATATGTCTTTTATTATATAGAACCCGTCGTTGAACTGGGTCGTAATTTCCGGTTTGGAACTGTCATTTCTCTTAAGGCAAGTCGATTACTGAGAGCATTTAAGGTAGAACCAACCAAACCAACTTCTCCATGCATGATTCGTAACGCGAAAAACCATAAATATGGTTTGTGTCTGTCCTAGTTCCAACAAAAGAAATATTATAAACCTCTATGCCACTTGTTCAAAAAGACAAGAAGTAATAAATAGAGTTATCCATTCTTTCTTTGAAACGAGTTCCAAGTTTTCAATCTTAAGAGCCTTCCATACCTACACGACTAAAACCCTATTACTATATGATATCGGCATGGAGACTTTACAACTACTCGCTGTAGCCTGCAAGGTTTTCCCCAGTTCCTTTTACGAGCCCTGGTCTTGAAGGTAGGTCTAGACTCCCGGTCCTAACTGGTTGTGTTGATGCCACAGGAGGTGGTGGTGGGTAATTAACCAATGTGCAAGTGTATAACAACCTATGGTGCATCGAGACGTCCTTGCATGTGGACTGACTCCTTGGGTTGGTCCCTACGCGTTAATATATGATCTCGCCATGGAGAAGTTGGTGCCTACGTCGTGTTCCTAGACGATATCACATCTAATTGTTCATATATACGTGTTCCTAGACGATATTGCATATCCTGGCGATGAACCGGGCCTACTCTACAACCTAAGACTATATGAGATCGCCATAGAGAAGTTTTTCTGGAAGCATATAACTAATTAAACATATAACTAATTTATATATGATGTCACCATGGAGACGTTGGTTGAACCGAGAGTAATGCCATCTTAGTTCGGGCTAGTTGATGCTGGTGGAGATCCACTACTAAGCCAGGATGTCAGAGATGGGCTAAGAGAATCCGCTTGGTTACTATTCTACTTGGGGTGGAACAACCACTACAACTACTAAAAACTATTACTATACAATATTGGCATACATATATACGTTCTGGCATTGCCATGTAGCTGACCTAATTCAGCCATATATTGACTTATTTAATATAAAATAGAACATCTCTACGTGTTAATATCTGAATCGGCATAGCATAAGTGCAATAAACAAACAACAAATCATCTGAAGTTTAGTCGGATGGGATTTGTCCCGCTGCTCTGAAGAAAAAGAAGGTTGTGTCCAGAAACTATGCTCTCTACTATCTATGAAGACCTATTGAAACTATGCTGCTATTGGGTGCCTACCTTTCTGCTAGAGCCGTAGAGTAAAGCCCCGCCTTGGCTAAATAACTCAGTTCCACCACTCACTATCGATACTACGGGAAAATGGGCTTGCTTTTATACTTGCACCCTGTAAGCCCGGGTTGTTGGCCGAAATGACACTGCCTTTTATCTATATCTCTACAGAAATACCATAGATATATGATGTCGCCATAGATACGTGTAACCTTTCCATTTGAACAAGAACTTATGATTGGTGTGGCTGCTTTAATGCTCTAATGCTCCAAGTGCTCCATCCAGGTGTTCTCCAATGGGAGGTAGTAGCGTATCATCCATCGAAAAAGTGAATTCACCTCCTTTGTGGATGCACCGCCTTTGTTGATTAACCACCTTTTTCCGAACCTCTAACCCTTTGTCCTTTCAACTCCCCTCTCGGCAACTACAACCCATAAAAGATACCAGACAATTATTCTACTCTATAGTGAGACCCAAGCCACTTGGTTCTCAATTGGTATGACTCAAGTGTGTGGTGCCCAAAACATTATAAGGTAGGGCACCTCCTAAATAACTACATAAGGTACAAGAAGCACCTTATAAGGATGGGTTCCTCCATTATCAAAATATATGACCAGATTTTGAGAAACCCAAACTTTGTTTGTTAGCCCAATAGCCCTAGCAGGTGTCCCAGCAAAGGTAATACGGACTTATTTGGGGTGAGGGAAAGCAAATACATACAGCAACAAGGGTAAAGCAAACGTGGAAGGGGATGATCCCAGTCCAGGGATGAACCTCTTCCATGCCGATATACGCAGAATGATTGGTGCTTTGGATGTGCTAAAAGATGAAAATGAAGTGAATATGATAAAACGAAGTCAATCTCAGAAAGTGACATTTAGACCTACTCTATAAAAAGTGCATCCACAAGTCCCACATCGCTTGAGTCAAGACTCACCCAAGGCAACTATAAGGGAATATCCTTTAGGGACCCTAGGAAGGTCTCCTCGAGCAAGCTCTACGCCATTTTTTCACAACTTAAACACCATAAAAGCAAACATTTCTATCATGGAGTTTATTATAACTTCAGCAACACATATAAATGCATTTATAAAGGAAGTACTTTTACCTTAAGGAACACCAAACCCACTCGCCTATGATCCAGACTCGTAAATTAACAACCTCATAAAAGCCAAAGGGGAATTGAAGCCCCCAATCCTACCTAAGCTAGTTGACTCCCAAAACTTCACATTTTATCCTAGGGATATGCCATCAGACTAGGAACTCATGGAACAAACAGACCCCACACTATTCGTCGAAGTAGCTATGGGGGATAATACAATAAAGAGAGTTCTCATTGACAATGGCTCAAGCCTTAAATAATACCTTATGACACCATCGGGTCATTGGAATATAGTGATGATAACATGAGGTCTAAGCAGAGATCTGTAATCTCCACTAATACGCACAATACCTGTAGAGGCTACAACATGCATGAAACAACACTAGTAGGCACGATATTCATCCCCATCATAATAGGTCTGAAGACTGCGATGACCCTCTTTTATGTGATTTATAAGGCCCTAGGCTATAACATGTTACTTGGAAGGCCTTGTATACATAGGATGCATAAGATACCCTCCACATATATACAATTCATTCGAGTATACGTGCTACTTGCAGATCCAAACCCTTTCACCTTATGCTAGCTACCAATGAAGTCTAGGGGTGCTCACCAAGTGAACCACATACCTTCAATCATATAAACCCCACATATTACAGCCACGCCTGAGGTTGGGACAACACCCCCTCCAATATATGAGATAGGTTTTGCCTCGTACCCAACACCTCACACTATATGATTCGAGGTCGAAGAGACCAAAACCTAACAGGAGTTTCAAACCAATCTCAATAATCGTGTATGTGAAGAAGAAATGCATAAAAAACCCTGACCAAAGGGAAGGACGGCTCCATTAACCCCACCCATCCACGTTATAGCAGTTATAGCGCTCATCGGTCTAAGATGTACAGACAGTGTCCACCGACCTACAATGTGCAGGCAGCGCTCACTGGCCTATTATGCGCAACAAGGAGATACAGCAACAAGAAGATCCGGCAACAAAGCCCCAACAAATATGGTAATACAGTAATCGTAAATTATGTCACCAAATATGGATAAAAGCAGTAGGGAAAAATGTGGTCACAAGTAGGGTATAACAAATATGATAAGGCACCAGGGAAGTAAACCAATATGAAGCAACAAGGAAGGCAGCAGTAGGGAAGAACAAATAGGGTACATTACGGTACAATTACGTTACGGTACAAATACGGTAGCAAACTGCTGCCTACGATCTCTGTCTGTATCTCCGCATCACAGCAAGGTCCTACCTAAGGTCCTTTCACTACACCCCCCCCTTCTGTCTCTACCCCGGTATTGTAATGATGGCCGGGTGGAGCATTTTAAGATAAGGTCCTTCCTGAAGCTAGCTCTCGAGCAAGGGAATAATACCTACCCAATATTAGCGAAAGAGAAAGAGACTCCGTGCCTCGGGCTAATGAATCTAACCACCTGGTCGGAGGTAGGAAAGCCTCGGCTAATAAAGAATGTGATTCCCGATTGATTGGGCATTCTTTTAACGAAAGCTATACTGAGATACAACGGACTTGAGGCTGATGAGCGGCGCAGGTGAGCCGCATTAAGTGAGTCGTCTGATAGAGAGGAGAGGGAGGAACCCGTTTCTTTTTTGGGACATTAGATTATCACTAATGTTTGCGTTACTCAAGCTGACATTATCGCTTCCGCTTCGTCCACACTCGCTCGCACCAGTGCTTCCCTCTTAGGCAGAACGTTTCCCTACCAAGTCCCTATTGACAAAAGCGAGTTTGGGA
>Ga0233336_1000167_pt1 | contig 11966 bp, 9 predicted proteins | sample GEONDECOMP225_FD_183636 | JGI IMG/M metagenome (GOLD analysis project Ga0233336, IMG submission 183636) | Leaf litter microbial communities from Shasta-Trinity National Forest, California, United States - GEON-DECOMP-225 | ecosystem: Environmental > Terrestrial > Plant litter > Unclassified...
ACTTAAGTGTTTCCCAACTACCTTTCCACCTGAAGAATTAGACCTGCTTCTACCTATACTGAATGAATGAATCTTAGGAGGTCAGGTACAGCTATAGACCGGGCGGGATGGGACCGGATCCACCAACCTTCCAACTAACCACCTTCACAACCTTCACAACTTAACTCACCTATGGCCCTACACTTACTTGATGTATGGGCTTAGATATAGCTTTTGGACAAGCTGACAGACAGCATTCACAGGCAGACCTAGAATCACACTTGCTTTCAGATACTGCAAGGTACCACTATTATATTCTGAGTAATACTATGAACTATTCTTCCCGCTTAGGAACCAATACGATAAAGATCCCGCCTTTAGCTTCATGTAGGGACGGGACGGATTTTTCTGAAGACGCTTCTTTTGGGTATGATTCGGACCCCACCTTCGATCTTGAGAAGTAGATTCATTCATTCCATGCCTTCGATCTTGGAAGGGCTTGCTTGGGTGCTGGTCCCACTTAGTTAGCGACCGATGGAGGGAAAATATATATCCTTTTTATGCACGCTCTTTGTACTTTACTTTTTTATTCTGGCACTCAGGCCAAACAAAGGCTATGGGAATTAGGAAATTCATCAAGTTTACTATAGAAAAATGTGAGTTCGAGACAGATAAATATCCTTCAGAATGATATATCTCTATAGATCGCTTAGATAAAATAAACAACCGATAAAAAAACCGACCGAGGAAGATGAAATAATAATATATAAAGAAAAGAAAAGACTCTTTCTTGTAACTCTCCAGTTAAAGGCTCCCTTTTAATGTATGGGAAGCTAAGCTCAGAGCAGTAAAGAAAGGACTAAAAGAATGGGCCAATCATTCATTGATCTATCTTTGGAGATTATTTTTACCAGGTCCAGCTGAGTCAAATCTAGACATCTATTGAATAGGAAGGAATAAGTCATGTAGCAAATGTTACTATAGGAAAAGCAGCTATGATGCGGTCAGATCCAAACAAGGAGAAAGGAGGAATATATTAGTGTATGAAATATTGGAACTTGCGGCTGAAAGTATAGGACTCTAAAACTTTATTATTTCATAGGCAGGCAAAGGCAAGGTATAAAAAAAGGGTTAAATATATAAAACTAGATAATGGGTAAACCTCAGATAACATGCAGAGATCATAAAAGAGGCAGCCTTCACTTTAAAGAGCTCTATTCATAAGAAGAAAGAATCAGACCCGGATGCAGTGCAGTCAATGCCTCGCATTCCCTCCTTAGTTACGGATGAGTACAATGCAATGCTATGTAAAGACATAGAGGAAGTGGAGGTGGTCAAAGCGGCAATCTGAGAGATGGAGCCATACAAAGCTCCTGGCCCTGATGGCTTTACCATCCTTCCACTTTTACAAATATTTCCGGCATATTCTATTATTGTTCTTTCCACCTTTACACATAAAATCTCTATTTCTAGTTTTCCCTCCGGACTCGGAAGGCCCTTTCATAAATCTGGTGGTTATATTGGCCTAAGTTATCAAATCGCCCAGCCCAATTAAACTATGTTACCTACTGCTGCGAACGGGTATCTCTATTCCACTCTCGAGTAAACCAGTTTGAACAACCACTGGTTGAGCTAGCTGTCTCTGCTGGTGGTAGTGCTGTTGTTATTACTGCTGCCCTGTATCTTATACAATATGGCTTCTCACGTCCATGTTGATTCCCCATTGGATCACTGTAGGGGTAAACCCATATGGGATTGGAGATTTCGTCCCATAAGATAGTAACCATCATCGTGAATATCACTTATAAGTTACCCATATATATATCATATATATATAATTCTACAGGTATGAGTTATTAGTGCATGTGGACTGTAGTCCATCTCCTCAGTCAAATTTGGTAACTTGGTGGGATTTTATACTTACTCTTGGAGCTATACAAATTACAACAAAAGAAAATGGAAACATATATATACTTAATATATAAAATGTATATATTTAGTGTTAAAGGAAAGGTTACACATATAATGAATATAATTCATATATAAATAATGAAACACCACCTCCTAATAACGTGGGAGTCAAACTGTTGGTGGAACCTCCTAGGAAATAGTGAGACTTACTATTTTTTCCTCCTGGCTATAAGACTTACTATGATCATCTTATAACTAACTAGAGCAACAACCAGAGTTTCTTTTACTAGAGCTTCTAGCAATGCACTGGTGGTAACCGGTTGTTGGCATGGTATGGGGGAGACCCTGTTGTAATTCATATTATGCTATAAGTAACTAGATACTTTACAAATTTTAAGTGTGAAGAAGCTCCGACAAGAATATTTTTTATTGAAAAGAAAGTTTTTAGTGGATACTCCAACAACATGATAATGCAGTGTAGTAGCGGGGATCTAACCTCCTGGGAATGATAAAATCTTTCCTCTTGGATCGACACCTGGGTCGATTCTTGGGATCTCCGGTATCAAGTGAATAAAAACTTGTAATCGCATCAATACCTTTGAGTCGATAAATACTTTATTTACATCGACACCACCTCCCTGACTGGCATTATCTGACCTGCGTGAATAGTTCAACCCGAACTGCCTGAAAGAAACAATTGGAACCTCCTGGGAATGATCGACTCTTGTATCGACTATCAGCTATGATTGTCTATTAAAAAGGGCCCGCTCCCCAGGGCTTCAAGGGGGCAAGGCAATAAGACGTTATGTTATCCAAAAATTATTAATTTTTTTTATTTAGGAAGAATGGCTCACCTGAGGTACGAGGGTGAGGAAGATTGGCATTTATAAAAGTTTAAACAGATAGGCGAGATGGCATCATTTGCTTTTAGGGTGATCGAACTCATCCAACGATGATGCTTTGCGAGACAAGAGCACCGATGATTTATTGGGGACCAGTATATGTATGAAGGCGCAGGGAATTCTTAGGCCTGGTTGGTGCCTTAATTCACCAGTTAAGGGGCAAGGTACAAGCCTAAAGATCAGGCGCTGGAGTATAATGGGATAAAGGTTACGACGGACGCTGGAGCTACTAGGTCTTCTTCTATGCTTGCTTGCGTGGGTGGGAGTTCCAACTATTATTCTCTTGCTTGTTCGCTTGGGGTGGAATGTTTGACGTAGCTTCGATCATCGTTCATATTGTGGATCTTGGCCATCTCCATATCTCTCTTTCCCTCGGGGGGTGGCTGCAATGAATATTTCAACAACTTGTCAGTTAATTTATTTAACCTTATTTACTTAAGCATCCAAGCACGGATAAAGTCCATAATTTAAAGTTAATCGACCCTACTAAGAAGGGCAACGAGAAAAAAAAGCTCTTAAGAATCTAACTAAGGGGTGAGGTAACAAACCGGTCTCCCTAACAGTAGAGGGCATCCTTATCCAGCCAGCCAAGCAGATAAAATAATCATAATAAAGCTAATCGCATCTCAAACCAGGGCAACAATAAGCCCAGGACCAAGGAACCTCAGTTCCACCTACCTGCTTTGATCAATCTATCTTCCCGCTTTATATACTACCTTAGATCTATCCACCTAATGATCACCTCGATCTAATCTTCCTATATAACTGGATAAGTTTACCATCCAGAAGAGAGAATAGGAGACTTGCTGAGATAGATGGAAACGTGGGTAAGATAAACAGGAAGAAGAGAGTGGAGCGATACCTGCTGAAGGGTTGAGGGAGGGCAGGGCGGCAGCGGTATGTGGGTGTGGGTATATTTTTATCTGTGATGTTGGATATGATACATAATTTGTGCAATGGGGTATCTGAGCCGCCCTTAGGAAAAACCAAGAACAAAGAATAAACCCAATGTGAAACCCCCCCCCTTGGGCAAAATTGGGTGGGAACTACTTGTATGAAAACATCTTGCTGGTGGACAAGGGTCCTATAAGTGTGCATATTTGTGAGTCGACCAGTGATCTATAAAAAAAGGATTGCCGATCTACAATCAACGACTAGTAGTTAGTAGCTGTAGTCTGCCTGTCGAGCGGGAGAGAATCATGCTGTTCATGCTATTACATTAACACTTTACCCACTATATGTACGGAACATTGTTACTATACACACTACGTACGGAACACAGATGGAAACCAATATGGGTTGGCACCACTACTATCAGGTGAAGTGAGTTAGGCCAATAGTGATTGAGTTATTTCACTAGTAAAATAAACTGTGGCTGCTGCGCTGTTTGACTGGACTAATCTACTAGGATAGCTGCTGCACTCTGCTACTAATTGGTTTTACTTGGATACTCGAGCTAAGCTACCATTGGATGAGCCAGGCTGAATACTAATTGTCTAGAAGCTCTTGTCAGCTGATACAATATAGCATATCCACGTTTCACTTGAAGGCTTTATGAACCCACATATATACGTTGAACTTGTCCATTTGAGGTGATCCTTTGTTAATAAAATAGTAGATAAGGTTTACCCCATCTCAACCTGAATACAGACATTAAGCCATTTTGGTTGCTAAAAAAGTGTATACACCACATTAGGTATGGATTTTATTCCTGAACTAGGCCATGTCAGGGTTCCCTATCCCTATGACAGGTGGATGAATTCAATAGAGATAGAGCTTTGGGATAAGAATGACCTTTTTATATTCCCCTTTCAAAAAAGCCATAACTACTAGCTATCAATACTAGCTGTAGTAATACTAAAGTAAGTTCTACACTTGCCTTAAGTTCTTTCCTTATTTACTACCTACCCATCCATAGAGGATAGTGAAAGCTGTTGTAACTTTTCTTAGTGCCTTCAATCAAGAAGAGAGAAAAGTAAACTAGTAGTCCCCGCGTAAGCAAAGAAGCTAGAAGGGATGGATTCCTATTACTTCAGCAACAATGTGAGACCCGTAAGGGGAGTATTCTCCTTATTATAACGGCAAGAGATTGGAACTATTTCTGCACTACACAGATCAAGACAAGTTATAGTCCAAGCTGAGTTAGTAGTCTTAGCCTAGGTCCAGCGGAGAAACAAGCCTTTTTAGTTAGTTTGACCCTGATGGAGGAATATGCCTACGACCCTTCGGTGTTATCACTGTTTCACAATGGGTTATTTCTTTCTCGTATGGCGCCATGGGATACATCTCTTCTCTTATTTGTGTTGGCTTAATAGCCTTATCCTATTGGCTAGTGATGTGCTGCTCCTATCTACCAGTGATGTGTGACTTCTGATTGGACTTGATTCACTTTATCGCAGCTTCCCAGAGAAGCACTCCAACAGATGGACCACGGTCCACCGCCACCTGCCAAGTCCACATAACCCACTAGGAAGGCCCAATACGCTTTAAATATGCTACTGCCAACATCTTACGAGATGGGCGGTCCGACAGACTAAACAACATATTTTAGGTAGGGCGGAAGGAAGGACAACTCCCATCTACCAAAGGGGTGGTTCAAGAGGTGCTACAATTAGGTTCCACCAAGAGGTTAGGTGGTAATACACAGAAGGGAGGCTCCAGTCATCATAAGCCTAGAACTATTATACCTCAGAGAGAGGGGGATTAGGTTGAGACATGTTAACAACGGATGAGATTGATGGAGTTAAACGAATTGGATTGAGAAATGATTCTTCTTATGCTGCTGGCCGTATCGGAGCGGACAGAGGGAACGAATGTGTAGCCCCCAGCGTTAGTTAGTTTGTATAAACAAAAAACTTTACCATTCCAAGTTTCCACCAGACAAGAGATATGTTCCTATCAATGGACGAGAGGAAGGATAAGTCCCCCCATTCACACAGGATACCCGTTCAACCATACCCCGAACAATACATACTCAATAGAGAAGGCCCCATGGTCCCAACAGAAGAGAAAGCCGTGCTGTTTTCATACGAGCATATCCCCGAAAACTGCTACATTACCAGTTTTCAACATATGAGATGGCAATAAAATGAATGATGGATAATCACAGCACTGGCTGAGAAAAAATTTCTTCCATCGTTATCACCATTCTTCCATCGTTATCACCAGCAGAGATAGATCTACAAGCTGAGAGGTACACAAGCAGAAGATATGCTTATACTATTGAAGGTGGTCCCTGGGAGGTAACCAATAAGGAGGGATTAATTGTTTCAATTGCTTCTTTAGCCCCTCCTTGCTAATATTGGACTTTCCCTTTGACTTTCATATTTTAGCAGCATTTTTAGTTTTTCATTGGGTGTAACCCCCCCGTACCATAGGGGTGGGAGCTACTATCTTCAATATTTATTAAGGGTACGCTACTAGATAAATGGACGGGGAGCAACTAAACAATGCTTCTAATACTTTATCCTTTACGAAGGGAAGGAAGTCCATTTACATAACTCTACACAGGGAGGCGCATTGAATGGATCCAATAGAGGTCCCAATTCACTTTGCCCCAGTCCGATAGCCTCAAAACGCATTAATGATTTACAATTATAACAATTTTACCACATTGAAGGAAGGAACAGGTGGACAGATTTTCCCACATTCAGTACGATTCTGGTAAATACGCAACTGCCCCATATTCCGGTAGAGGCAGGCAGTTATTTATTTTATTCTCTCGGCTTATTAATTATTCTGGGGAGACAAGTTACAAGACTTATACACCCGGTAAAGGCGGTTCAACTGACCTGCCAATAGCACATTTACACCTTGCGTACCAATCCACTACTCTCACGGCCCTTGCATTACCACCCCAGCTACAATTTGCTATCTTACTTTACCCTTTCCTACCCATTATCAGCTCACGACCCAATCAATTACCAAATACCCCGGTTCTTCATATTGACGACTGGTTGATAATATAGATTTACTCCACCGGTAGTTATAGAGCTAACTACTTGATAAAAGTCACCTGCATAAAGAAGCGCCCCGTATACACGCAGACATGCTTTCAGTTCCATATGCAACTGACAACATCTTATGGAGTTGGTAGAGCGCAAGCGACTGATGAATTTTATTGATTCGCTTGATTAATAACATATAGTTTGAGGGATCCGGCCCACCGGGCGGACAACTATTTGTTCAATTTTCATGATCTACTGCTGCCTTTAAAGCTGCTGCCATCCTTAGCCATCTGCCAGGCACCGTAAGCTTAGGCAAGTCCCTATCTGGGGAAAGCAGCCCCTTGGTTATTAATTAAGTCCCTCCCCCCATTGCATACCTATTATGGGTTGGGGCTTACCGTATGATATTTTCAATTTTTCTAGGTCCCAGGGAAACAAAAATGGATAACCCATATTCAACGGGTCAGGTAAGGACAGGGGGGGTAATATATGGTAAATTAAGTACATAAAGGTGGCGTATCCACCAAGATGGTAAATTGTAGAGTGTAAGAGTGGCCTAGCTTGGATTGCTAGCTTATTATCTTGCTTTGGAACGGCTCTGCATATCAATCATAGTAAGTCGCAACCCTTATGTGTCATCTAAACCGGACGAACTACAGCCAACAGATATTATTATAATATATTTATATATATATAATTTTTCCATGTTGTTGGTTACTTATATATGTTTTATCACCAGACTCTTCATTTTAAATAGAATCCCTTAAACTACTGCTAATGCACTAAAGAGCTAATTATATAGTCGTTGTTAATACCAAGGCATTGCCTAGATAGACAGGGAGTACTTGTATTTTATCATTGTTTATAAACTTATAGTCCCCATCATAGCCAGTTGACATTGCTGATAGTTCCTTGGCAGTGGTATGGACTATTAAAAATTGTTAATCTGAAAGTGCCTAGGCTAGTTTCCATGGAAACTACTAAAGATTGTCAGAACATTAATAATCATCTATCAATTGATACGTCACATACGATATTGACGAGTCTTTGCCCACCAATATCAAATAAGGGGAAGGGAAATAATACCATTTCTAAAAAAACCAGTTTAGAATCCATGTTAGTTGATTGGAACATCCAAAACCTCCTCCCCCTCCTTAGGTCAGGGGAGCGCTCCTCCTCATTTCATTTTTGGCATAGAATCCCTCTTTTTTTCTATTAAAGAATAGTTACTGAGAAGTTTTTATAATATCTGGTCCAACCTTTGTGCCTGCTCTGAACTGCCATCCAGCAGCAATGTGCAATGTATCTTTCCTGAACCGATTTGAGTATCCCCGGCCAAGCATAGCAGCCCAGCTTTTACACCCTCCTTCCCAGACAAGCGTCTGAATAAATCCCGCACTAGTGTTCCTGAAACGTATAAGAATAACTTCAATTTAGCACCCGTGATGTAAGGTTGCAGCGTAGGGTAACCAGCGTGAGTCCCATGGATAACCGGCTCCACCCAGGAATACCTGCATATAGTATCGGCGTATAGTAAGCATAAACACTTGGATATTCTCTTTCTTGGGGTTGAAATAAAACTTTTTATTGAGAGGATTAACTATTGGCTATGGGAATGCTTGGCAATAAAATAGAAACGTTGTTAATATATCTTGTGGGTATGACCCTTCCTTCGTTCCTATATTGCTGATGCAGTAGTGTCGTGGTGATGTGGTCCTTCTCTATCGGGTATTTTGAAACTTGTGGACATCGTCTTTTCTGGTGGAAACATGGGAACATAATAATAATGATAATAAAAATCATTCGTCGTATTGATGGGTGAACTCCTTTTCTTGGGTATCCCTTTTATGTACCGTCTGTTGGGAACATGCGGTTTGGACTCTTTCCTTAGAAAACTATGCATTAGACATCCTCCTTGAGACTAGTAAAAATACGCCCTTGGAGAAAATGCCTTGGGATCCCAAGAATTCATAGACCTCCTTGGGGATATAAAAACTATGCCTCATACATCATAGCCTTTGGAATGAAACTAGGTCGCTTAAGCCTTGGTTGCTCCTTCCTAACTTACACTTTGGGAACGCCAAATACTCCTTGGTTTCACTCCATTCTCACCTAGCACTGAGTCCCTATAAGTAAGTATCAGATCTATAGCCTTGAACAAAATACCCTCAGACATAGTGCACTACACCTAGATTGTCTTTACACTAAGCACATTTATTAACACGAGTCGGGAATACTTCAGTACTACACTTTCATACCTGGTGATCAAAAACAAAGCCCGGATCAAATCCAGTAAATCATTGGTGCACCACTTACTTCCTCATCTCCCGGCAGCATTATAACCACCAGCAGAACCTGAAGTAGTTCGTTCCAACACCAGTTTCACCGGCTTTATCATTTCCAGCCTCAGTTCCAGGATCATTACCATAAGCAATTGAAGGAGCAGAATTACCAGCGTAATCAGTTGAACATAGTTATTTGGTCATTCCCATAAGCACCAGTTAAACCAGGATAATTTCCATAAGCAGTTGAAGGAGCAGAAAAATGACCGGGATCGTTTATAGCAACACCAACTACCAGGAGGATCATTTAAAGAAGCATCATTTGAACCAACATCAATTGAATAAGCATAATTATTACCAGCATTAGTTGAAGGGGCATAACCATCAGGCCAAGCCTTATCCCCAGGCTGCAATATGGGGGGCAAGAAATGAATTATTTAAATTAGCAGTCGAAGGAACAGCATAACCAGGAACAGCCCCATAAGCAGTTTCATAAGCAGTACCATGAGCAGTTGGAGAAGCTTTATTCCCTAGCCATTCCAATAACATCTCCATAATTTATTTAACCAGATTTCCACCAGCGTCATGATTCCCAGCAAAGGCAGCCCAAGCAGCAAAAGCATAAAAAGCAGTTCCATCAGCGTCATGATTCCCAGCTGAAGCATCCCTAGCAGCAGTTGAAGGAGCAGCTCCATCAACCCAGTTGAATAAGCTTTATTCCCAAAAGCGGTAGAATGAGCCTCATTCCTAGCATCACCGGTAGAAATGGAATTATTTGAAGCAGTTCCATCATAAGTTGAACCAGCCCGGTATATAAGAAGTTCACTCGATCAATGAAAGGCATGGAATTTTGTAAATAATAAGTTGAAGAACCAGCGGCCCATTGGCATTCCCAGGATCATTCCAATAAGCATCAGTTGGACCGGGATCACCAGCACCATCATTTGAACCAGCATACCCAGCAGCACCAGGACAAGTGGGCCCATCAGCTGAAGGAGTCCCGGGATCATTTCCATCAGCATTTGCATAATCAATTGAAGGAGCAGTTCCATTAGCTTTATTATTTCCAGCAGTGGAAGGAACAGTTGAAGTGGCCTTACCAGTTGAACCAGCCTCAGTTCCCGGATCATCCCCAGTGGCATCTCCATGAGCAGTTGAACAAACATTTCAATCAGAAGTTGAAGGAACAGTACAAGAGCATTCCCACCAGCAGAATCTGCGGGAGGGGTCCCCCGTGCAGTGTTGCCCGCCCGGGGGAGGCTAGATGGAATAAACAGTTGTAAATAGAAACTCCCAGCTAGCTTTAGGAAAAACCAGGGGAGTTTATTATACTGGAATGACCAACACTGTTAGCACTGTTTATGACTGGCTCTATTGGCCCCTTGCTGTAAAGCCAGCCATGAAATGTAAAATGGTTCGGTGAGTTTTTTTGATGAAGGGTAAAGTTTACAAGCTATTGGCTCTTGGCAAAAGAGAAAAGTAATCTGTTGTTCTTGGTGATTAAGGTGATGAAAGCTTCTGGTTCAAGGTGAGATTAAAAGAGGCCCTTGGTTACGGGCTTCCGGCTGATTCCTTCCGGTGGACTTGTTGGACTTGGCTTGGCTGGTGATGACTGAAGATGATAGTTTCAAGGTTAAATAGGCCCCCTGGGTTAAAGGGTTCTGCGTATTAGCTTGTACGAGATCTGCTTATTCCTAGTAATAAACTTACTATACTTATGCAAGTCTCTTGTTTCAATGTTAATAAGTTTGCTTCGCTCTGCCTCATGACTGGAAGGAGCTTCATTACTTGAAGGAGCATGACTATTATAATAAGTAACCTCATGACTGGAGCCTCCTATAAGTACCGGGTTCCCTCCTAGTAGATAAATTAGCTTTATTTAAACCAAGATAAGAAAGTGTAGTTCAGAATGAAATGAGATTGAAACCAACTCTATCTCTTAGCTCCATTATTTGAAAAGAGAGAGTTAAAGCCTGCAAACCCACCCGCATAAAGGGGTCTCCACTCTTCCCTTTGGTCTTCGTCCTTCGCCCTCGATCCCATTATTTTGGCGAAATGAAAAATGTGAAACTATGGATGGATAGGAGTTTATTCGAGCATACCCGTTATGTTAAAGCCAGTACACCTATAGATAACCCTATGCCTACGAAGCCTTGCGTGGACTGTTGGAATGTGGATTGCTGTCCCTATGACCTGCTGCTGGGCTATGAAAACTGGCAAGCAATTACAAAAAAGGCTATGACTAGTGGCTCTCGACAAGGTAGGGTAAATAAATGGCTTCCAACTTGCTTTGTTGATCTCTAGTCCTGAAATCAGACTTATAATTAATTGTTGTTCTGCAGGGAGGGGGTAAGCCCCTTTACCTTGGTATGTGAAAGTAGTTCTTATCCTCTTGGCCATTCATGAATTCAATTCTATGACGGGTGCTATCTATCTTCAGGTTGATGATATGGGGAGGAACTTATCTTCTCCTTCCTCCATGCAGGAGGATTATTAACCTTTCAATACCTCGTTCATAGTTGCGCATTATGACTTAGATAAGCTGACTTATGCGGGCAGGTTGAACCAATGGCTATGAATGAATTGGCATAATAGTATAGTGTAAACCCCTTTCTTTCGGTAGTGGTGGAACCTCATAGTGCCTTGGTTTTGTACAAGTGACTTAAAGTGTGTGCGCCAGAGGTACGGAGACAAGGGTTGGGTTCCTGCATAGGGGATGGGATAATTATGTATATAATTCATGACCGAAAGATCCCGATAAGAAGAAGCGAGAATAAAACCACCCCTAAAAAGGGCACCCGGATAAATAACAAGGGGGATAAAGAATTAAATCCTAAATATGAGGCTAGGGCGCAGCGGTGCTAAAAAAGATACAGAACTCTAAGACGAAGAGCGGAGCCAAAATAATAAACTAAAGATATTTAACTCGTAATTTGTGGGCATAC
>Ga0233336_1000168_pt1 | contig 11964 bp, 6 predicted proteins | sample GEONDECOMP225_FD_183636 | JGI IMG/M metagenome (GOLD analysis project Ga0233336, IMG submission 183636) | Leaf litter microbial communities from Shasta-Trinity National Forest, California, United States - GEON-DECOMP-225 | ecosystem: Environmental > Terrestrial > Plant litter > Unclassified...
AAACTCCGGTGGCATCTCCTTATCGGCCAATTTATGTGATCTTCTCTCTCCAGGGCACGGTTGGTTGTTGTCTGACTTCTTGCTTGATCGGTCGGATCCTTCTCGGCGAATTGATGTTATTTACAATAAGTAATTCTTTCTATTTTTATAAACAAACTCAGGAAGATAAACCACCAAAGCAAGCTCTGTAAGCACGACTGAGGTTCAAAAGCAGCTTTCAAATAAGCCTCTCAAATGCCATTTATTTAGCCAAATATATCAATTCTTACTTCACTTGTACCGCCATAGCTGTACTATATAAAGTAGCCGTAATCGTCGCACTAGTAGCCGTAGCAGTAGTAAGCATCTTAGAGTCCCAGCTGTAAGAAGAAGTAAGACTATATGAATCAGAAGCAGTTGCAGTTGCAGTTGCAGAAGCAGTTGATTCAGGAGTTTATGAGGTAGATTCGGTCAATTATGAATTTGAGTCAGTTAGTTATACAGTATATTATATTGAAGCAGCATCAGTAGATCCAGTTGTTTATGCAGTTGGTCCAGCTTATCCACCACATGAAGGAGAACGAGCCACCACATATGGGAAACTACTACCTAGGGTTTCACTAGCACCGGGCTTGGTATAGAAAATATCCACTTAGATCTTCCTCTTTAAACCCTCCTCGCCTTCTTTGTTGGTGATGTGTAATTTACAAGTGTAGCTACTAGTTTGGAGCGTTTCGTCGCGTGTGGATACGTCGTACAATAAGGTAGGTTTGTAATCAGATTTGAAACATGTAGCTACTAGTCCGGGCATTTGGATACTAAGTACAATTAGGTATATAATTTCACAGTGTGGCTACACTGTCACATAAGTTCTTGTAACTGTTTATAATACTAAGAACACGCACTATCTAATTAAACTCGAAAGTAACCTGTAAATTGCTTCAAGTGTCCTCATGATGTACACAAAAAGTATAAATGCTCTGCAGGTGGACAGTAAGGAAAAAAGTAAGCTATCTCGGGGCTTTTTTCCTTTACCTCGAGCCACATATGCTGCAACCATACCCGCACCATCTCTAACTAACCCTCTACCTTCTATTATGCCTGCAACTGTATATATCTGTATAAGGTAACCTCTGCAAGCTAAATATGCAAATGTGGGTTGGCCCGCTGAAGGTCTGATTCTTCTCTGTGCGGACCACATGCTGAACAGCTGCATCTGTGGCCAAATGAACCATATGCAACAAGTCTAGGGTAGACCAGTGCTGTAAATCAGTGGATGACTGTCCAGGACGAGTTCCTTCTGGTGGGCACCAATTCATAGGCAACCCATTTGCAATGGACTACTCCAATTGCGAGGGATTCTCAGGACTCACCTACGACCATCTGGACTGCTTGCTAGATGATGCAATCTTGTGTAGTTTCAGTCAAAAATGGCGTTATGTCTGTATGCTTCTGACAGACTCGTGGAATCCCCTGGCAGTACAAAGAAAGGATCTTGTGCAAACTGTGTAATCTGCACCACTGCAGAATGCCTATAAAGAGGGGACTTTGGCGCAGAACTTTTATATGGTGGAGTCACTCTGTAAGGATAAACTGCTCCATTCTTTTCCACTTCTTCCATATGAACATCCTCTTGTAAAGGCTCCTCAGCTAAACCTTCTTGAATCACCAAAGAATGAGGTTCAGGATCCTGATCTCCACCAGAACCTGGCATTCCACCACTGTAACATAATTATTCTTTGCTTTGTAGAACATGGGTAGTTTTTGCATCTCCAGCTATCTAAGCCTGCTTCATTTCGTGCATAATTGGGACTCCAGTAATTTCTGTGCAAGCTTCCGCTGAGGTTCATAGACCATGGGAATGGCAGAACTCGTCCCCGTGGGGAACCCAAACTCCCTCAGAGTATCTTGCACTAAGGAAAAAAAAAGGAAAAAACTTTATTGTTTTCAAAAGGAGCCAAGTCCGATAAGAAAGTCTCACCTGCTGCTCCCAGTCACTGACTAGACTTGCAAACGTTAGAGGTAACGGGAATTGTGATGGGAATTTTGAAGAAGTACTCGGTGGAAGAGGATCATATGATCGCGGAAGAAGAGAAGGCAGCGCCCTGCTAAGAAGATTAAAATACATGGCTTCTTTAATGGCTTATAACCTTTCCACAGGGTTATAAGCCATTCAAGGTGACCAAATAGTTCATTCCAAATAGTTCACATATCGCTATACATCCTTATAGCTGCTTATTACACACATGCTTATTTTTATTACCGCCGTATAAAATACAATTAATTAGAGAGCTCTTCAATTATATAGCGAAGAATATCCCTCCTTATTAATTAACAATATGTGCTTTCGTAGGCTCATTCTCTTATATTGGGGCGTATGGCTCGTGTAAGCTAACTCACTACGTAATCACCACAGAATAATTGTATCATCACGGCCACGTCCTTATGTTCACGGATATGGACTTACAGGCCTCAAGTTCGACGTCTTCATGTTCGACGGCATCCCGGAATGACTCACTCACAAACAGCCTAACTAATATCATTGTTGCATATCGTTCGTTGTGGAACCTATTTGGAACCAACCTCCATCGTCGGTAAGCAAACCTAATATGGAAACACGTACCTTATCGGGAACATACCTGATTGGGAAACATACCTTATCGCGGAAACCTACCTCATCATCATAGCGTAAACATAACTCACCTAACTCACATCATCGTGTAAGCTCATTGGAAAAAACCTCCATCTAATTTTCATCGGATAAACTTCCGCCTTATTGGAAACACCTCATTGTGAACCGTGTTACGTACAGGTAAGGTAAGTTAAAAGATAATGGGTAAAGCGGCTTGACCTGAAAGCGGGTATGCTTTAAACTAGGGATAACTCAAGCAACAATATCTCTATGTTAATAACTTATTGGCTCAATCTATCCTGTCTGGCGGGACCATGGCTCAATGGATATGCTAATCTTAAATCTTATTGGCTCAAAGTATATCTTCTGGTGGAAACGATGGTAGCAATGAGCAAGTAACCATTTACAAGTTGTATTAGCAGGCTTAGTGCTTTGATTCAAAGTGCAAATAATAGTACCGTACCGTCCGTGTGCCATGCGCTGTACCATACCGTGCCGGGGCTGGTTCGACGCTAAACTGGTCTCTCTCAAGTGATGTGCTCTCCCTCTCCATTGTATGTTGTAAACTCGGCTCAACCGCTTTTTTTATGGTGAACCAGTTTTGGAAGGCCAGGTTCAGCAAATTATATCTCATCTGGATATGCCATCTTTCTTTCCTTAAATTACCATATCAATAGTAGGTCTTGCCTTGTCCAGCAGCAGAGAAAAAAGCCGCCTAAAGAGACTAGCTTATATATTAGTCCCGCCGCTTAGTCCCGCTGGAGCCCCCCCCCTATGGACACAAGCTTTAATTGTCTAACAGCTTTAAATCATGATGCATATAAGTTAACTAACCACACACAGTCTTTCTTTGGTAGCTTCGGAGAGGAATATATAATTGGAGAGTAAGATAAAAATTAACTCTTATCTGATAGGTCTCATGCTCGTGATCCAAATATAATGCTACCCTTCTTTCCTTAAATTACCAGTTATCATAAGGCCAGAGGAAGCTGTGTGTAATTACAATTAACATTGAGTCGCGATCTATGGCTGCTTAGCTTTATGGGTCGGACAGACGTTTTAAAATGACCCACGCCTTTTCAAAATTAGAGAATAAGGCCTCGGCGTTCAGGCCTTTTACCCTCTAGAGCTGAGTCGGCGATGAGCATATTTAGTAGAGTAAGATCAAGCTGTACATATATCCTAGCACCAACCCTACTAGCTCACTTTATATTTTAGAACGACATCCAGTATCGGAGTTATTGATAACCATGTGGTTCTGTGCATATTTATAATATCCGACATGAAAATGCAGAGGCTATTTTCGCTAACAAATAATATTGTCGGAGCCTGGATCCCCGAGGCCACCCAAAATCGCATCGCCGCAACGCCGCACTGCATCGCCGCCTCCTAAAAATGCATCGCCGACATCGGAGCAAAGGCGGCGAATAAATCAATAAGGAGGCAGGGTCAATAGCTTTAAAAGGGAATACACCGTGGTCCTCGCTTACGGGCACGCAACACAGGGTTACTCTGCAGCACCTTCTTACATAGGGCATCTATCACATAGTCGAGAGCCAGTCGTCATAGCCTGATGTAATTGAAGATAGCCGGTTGTATCATAGCCGATAGGATAGAAAAATTGCTGGGCGGGGCTGGATACAGGAATTGCCAGCGGTCGATCATAGTCAGCAGTATATTAACCATACTTGCCTGGATAAATAATATTTATTTATTGATTCGATCGTATGATACTCAACAGTTTAATCATATATAACGAGCTGTATTAACTTGCTCTCGGTATGAAGTATCATTAAGCCCTGTCTCATGCATCCGTCTTTTATACCAGCCCTCGTGTTCGACCAACCCGTTCGTTTCATTTATTATCCCAGCTGGGGGTTCTTGGACCAGCCGGTGTTTATTCCTTTTCCCAGCCCAGCTATGACTGCATCGACACCTGAATTGAGTAGCAACATGAGTACTGGCAGCGCCACCTGGGATTGAAAACAGGCATCAACTAGCGGCATTTCTACGTGGGATAAACTCTTGGATAATAAGTGGCTCTCAGCAATTACCTTAAGGCAAGTACTACGATGATTGGCAGCAATGATTGGCGTATGACCCTTCCTTCGCAAGTGCATCATACATAATGGCATCCATAAATTCGAGAACACATTTCCATGATTCTAGTAGCGATAGAGGTATAGCTACTAGAGTTTTAGTTAGAAATAGAGGGTCAAGGGCCAGGGTTAGTCCTATTTATAGGTCTGGGTGCTATGATTAGGTATCCCAGCTAGGTATTATCCCGACTAGGTATCCCCCCGGGCTAGTCTTCATTTTTCCGTGTCCGTGGGCACCCCTCTCGAAAGATGTTGTCCATCAAGCAATCAATTAGAAACGGTTTTAAAAAGCATAGTTCAGTAATAATAAAATCCATTTTAGTGCCCGCAAATCCACCTACCCTCCAAAGATTCTATTTTATTAGCCTAAAATAGTGAATTAGGCTGTTTTCTTGAACCGGGATCCAAGGCCAATTATCCAAAAGTAGCCTAGTAGCCCAGCCCACAGCAGCCCGGGAGCCCAGCCGAGTAGCGGAGAGTATCCAAACGGAGTAACCAAGTAAATTCGCCAGTGGGAGTATCCAAGCCCAGCAGTTTAGTATCCCGGGACTATTTATTTTATACGCTATGCGTAATAAGCTAGATATATATATATGTCTATGTGTGTGTCTGTGTATGGCTGTCTGTCTGTAACACTATGTGCTGCTGTTGAAGTAGGAACAACATCTGTTCCGTATCGGTAAGGGTTAGCGGAGGTAGGAACAACTATTGTTCCATATTGGTAAGTCATGGGTATGGGTGAACGGACTTATTCTGTCGGGTCTGAACTGAAGGGGTAGGGCAAGAGGGTATGGCAAGAACGGGACCATCTCTATAGTGAGGTGGTAAGGATGGGGGGAAATGAGAAAGCAAGTAACCGTGAACAAGTTGGATAGCACGCTAAAAAAAAGAAAGAGATCTACCTTCGGAAGCAGCAAGTTTTATAAGCAGGTGCCCGTCCAACCAACATAAGTTCATAATAAACACACTGTACATGTACCACACCCTCTGGAACTTTTTTTTTACTTTTACTTTTTAATTACCCTTATCGTCGAATGCTATATCCCCCGTAGAATGCAATCTATGAGATCTGGTGTAAAAGCTCCCACTAAGCAATATCATATCTCTTACCAACGAATGCTATATTCCCCTCAATATACCTTATTGGACAATGCAATATTTGGATATGGTTCAAAGCTTTCACTCATTATGCATATGTTCTTTTCACTAACCATTGCTGTTGGAGCTTCACGCCGGGAAGGAAGCCCTTCCCCTCCTTTGTCGGGAAAGAGCTACGCACCTTATTTTTCCCTCATCGCTCGGAGTCTTATCTGATTTGGGGTTCATTCCTCACAAAAAAAGTCAGAGCTACTCACAAAGGAATGAAGAAGCTTTCTCTTTCAAAGGGGAACCTTGTACCTAAAAAGTAAGAGCCTTTTACAAACACAGATCCTTATTCACCAACAAATATTATTGAGCCTGGACAAAAATATAACATCACCAAGGTGCGTAGCTCTTTCCCGACAGGGGAAGGAGTAAAGGATACTTTTTTTATTAATGAACAAAACCAAAAAGCAATCGAAGGCATCCCGGAATTATAGAGAGACTTCATGAAAAGTCATAGTTTAATCGCGAAAAAATAGATTTAAGCGTCCAAAAGGGATACTTCTCTATCTCTCTCTCGCGTATGGTGGAACCTAGGTATAACTAAATTTCTTTATGTCTGGTGGTAACTCGGAATGTTGGAGTTTTATAAATGGCTCATATGGCACCTTCCCCTTGGCTGCCCAAAAGGGTTCAACCTATCTCCTCCTTCCTGAGGTCTGGTCAAGTGTCCTAGCTGTGGGTGTAGTTGGTGTACTCTTTTAACTTGGTGTATTTACTGGGCGTACTTCCTTGGCGGGTGCCTTACTTGGTGGGCTGTGAGCTCTAGGGTAAAGCGGGCATCAAGATAGAGGGCGGGTAGGTTAGGGCGGTGAAAGGTCCCTCCCACTTAGTGTGCTGGCTATCTTATTCTAAGGTGTACTTGTCCTTTAGATCTAGGCTGCTTTGAACGATCTTGGGAATGATTTTGATGCCACTGGTTGTGATGCCGCTTTTGCCAGGAATGAAGCTTATTCTACTGGTGATACTAGGAATTATGCTCCCTTAACTGCTTATTGAACTGGTTCAACTGCTCATAGGGATGACGCTGGAACTGGTGCTTATGGGGATGCTTATTATGCTATTTTTAATGAGGCTGGTGGTTCAATTGATGCCCCGGGAACTTAGACTGGGAATTCCATTGGTTCAGCTGCTGCTTTAAATGATCCTGGAACTGGGGCTGGTAATGCTGTTTATTCAACTGCTGATAAAAATAATTTCATTTCGACTGGTGTTGGAACAAACTACTTCCGGTTCAACTGATCTTGGGAATGATCCTGGTTAAACTGTTTAAAATGACCCTGGTAATGCTGCTCGGGGAACTGAGGAAGCTGGGGATTCTGCTCCTTCAACTCTTTGGAATGCTGGTTGTGCTTATGATGGAACTCCTGGTTGTACTGCCAGGAATGCTGCTTATTCAGGTGCTGATGGGAACGATCCTAATGACGCAGGGGCGGTTTTAGTGCTGCTTAGAATGAGGAAACCGGTTCTCTTCCGCTGCGAATGCTCCTGGGAATAATAATTCTGATGCCATTTCAATTGCTGGTTGTTCTGCTTATGCTTATAATGATCTTGGGAATCCTTTTATAATAAAAAATATTTATATTAATGCCTGGGAATAATCCTGTGGAATAATAATCTTCTAATGGGAGCTTTGCCCTATAGGTGGTTGGGTAGAGTATAGTCCGTCGTTACACCAGTTATGTGAACAGGGGGGGGGTGCTACGTGGTGACTACCACCAGTAGTTCTCGATCCACCGTGACCAGGAAGGGACGTGTTCGAACAAAGTTCTCCATAACCTATGAAGATGGATGAATAAATATAATCCCACCAGGCAAGAAGTTGAGTTGGAACCAGCCGGATTTTAAAACCTTCCCCATCTGGCTTTTTTCCATGGTCAAGACCTCATTTTGAATGGTTCTATACTTCTAAGAGCGTACGCGAAGAAGCTATATTTATTGTGTGTCCATCCATGTACAGCTTCTACATTCCTTATTAGAAATAAAGAGGTAACATTACTTTAAGGGAGTGGTCCGGTTCCTCTATCCTAAGATCTTGGTTTCCATAAATTCTTTATAATAATGGCAGGTGTAGATGAAGCACTAAATGGGGAAAAGTAACACCCTCCCCCTCGTACCTCGGAAATGTACCGAACGGGTCGTCTCCATGCGAGCTCGTATATCGTTTTTGTCTGGTCCCACCCCAACATAGGATATTGATGAGACAATTATTATTATTTTTGGCCCGCTGTTGTCGTAAGGGAGCCCTAAAAATAGAGAGATGATACACTGGTTTTACTATGGACTTACCGGCTAGCATAGCAATGACCTCCTGGGCACTTACTCAAGCTTATTCCCTACTGTCGATCGGCAGACTTATTGGCTTGGCTTATTTCCCTGTCGATCCCCCCATTGGACCACTAGTTGTTTTTGTCCAACCACACTTAGAACAGACTAGCAGCACCTAAACTACGGGGCTATATATCAGCAGAGTGGGCCCTATAAACTGGCAGTTATATTGTATTTCAATGTATTTCTTTCTTGTTACACAATGGGATTAGTGCATAGAAACTACCTAGCGTTGAAACTGAGCATGGAATAGTACCGTAGATAACCTACCTTACCAGGGAGGGTCTCCTACCGGCATCGAACCTGGATCTAGTAATAGCAAAGTTGGAATAGAGTCAGTTAAATTATATCCGGATTTATTATTCTATAGACAAGGTAAATGTCTCCATAATTAACCTGCACTAACAATCACCTACTGTATATGGGTCGTAGTGCTTTTGTGAAGGCCTGCTGTTGTGCTGTCTCTGCCAGCCAGGTGCTATGGTGCAGCCTCTGTAGTAACTAACTGTGTTCTATTTATTGGGATTCAATGGTATCCATGCGAGCTCATATATAGATAATAGTTTGTTTTAGTAGTAGGTCTGGCTGCTATGGCGAGATCCGCTGGTTAGATTTCCTAGTAGGTATTCTTCCTAAAGGGAGAGGAAACAACAATTGTAAAGGAGACAAACAATAGCTTTTTCGCGCTCTTATAAAAGTTCTTATTTCTTTATTTTTCGTAGATATGCAATCTCATATGTTTATAAAGCCTTTGTTTTAGTCTCGAATCATAAAAAAAAGGATCCAACTATGAAATAGGTCACGGAGTATTTGCAACTTCCAGCAGTTTAACAACAACCCCAGAATATTATATGCAAGTGGAAAAACAAGTATATTAAACCTTCAAGCTGTCAGAACTTAACTTACCTTACCTTACGCCAACTCAACAACTTCCTTAAATAAGCCATGACTTGCGGCAATGATTGGGTATCTTCAATGATATCGGCTAAGAGTGACTCTGATCTATGTCAACGACTGGTTTGCAATGACTGTCCCCTTAAAAATAAAGATTGGAAAACATAGCCTAATGTATATGATAGTTAAGTGTAACCAACAACATGGCTCCAATGTGTCTGTCTTCAGGTTAAAACGATGGGGAACTTTGAATCTCCTTCCTCCATGCATCCGGAGGATTATTAACCTTATTGTTCATATCATCTTCTTCCTATCAACTTAAGTGGGCCTGGGTGCAAGGGCCTATAGAGATAAGCGTTTAGGAAGATTATAGCAGAAAGAGTATAGTTTATTCACAAGAATCTCCATTTTATATCCTAGGAGGTTTCATCGAACCCATAAAAATGAGGTTGTGACAAAGGATAAACGCCAAACGAGAGAAGTTATGAAATGAGGATGTTTCGCCCAATTATTTCCCACTCAATTATTGCTGGCCCAGGGATTATAACGAAAGTGGAAGAGTTAAACATATAAATGAATATCATATATCGATGTTGTCTTTATTTATTTATCTAGTTTGGTCGAACCTCAATCGACTCCAAAAGAGCAATTTTATTAGCCAATAATGGTGAAAGAGCATGCTTGAAAGAGCTTGGTTTAAAGAGCGGCATAGCTTTGGATAGAGCCGGGGGTTGGATTACCTGGAAAGAGCGAAAGCAAATGGCTGACTGAACTGAACGGGACGAAACTATGTTACGAATCCGATACGGAACTTACAGAGCGAGCTGCACCTGATGGATCACTGTTCTTATGAGCTGATACTGACGGATCCATTTTCCTCATCGACCTCTTTGAACCCATTTTCATTTATAGGACCGACCACAGCCAGAGCCAGACAGTAAAGCCAGACGCCATAAAGTAAAAGCCTACCTTATACCTTTGATGGACTTAGCTTATGCCATTGCTTCAGTTGACACTTATTTGATCCTGTTGATGCTATGCTGCCGTTAACAAAGTTGATTGAGTTTCCCTCTTATGATAAAGGTGAAAGCATCAACTTCCCTCATATCAGTGGGTGCGCATAGAGATCTAAATATTTTATATATGTCCTAATCTAAATGTGCTTATAGGCTTAGCCATAGACGGTGCCTCAAATCCAGGTGCAAATACTAATCGAGATGGAGATTGAACCCCAGTAGCAGATAGAGCAGCGGAACCATCATCTCGCCCAGCATACTTACCTGTCCCGTCCCAGCGTATTTCCTAGCATTCCTTCTCACGGGCCTGATTCTCATCAATAGAATGTGCCCTAACATTGATTTCTCAATTAAACACATTGCCTTCCCTTTATGTATTCCTCTAAAGCTTACTATTTCCAAACCCATCCAGTTGCCACCCTTAAATCATAATAGGTCAATTTCTCATAGTAGAGGTATCATATATGACTAATTAAATATGGTTAAAAAGATTATCGGAGAAGGGTGCACAGGGAGTAAAGTGAAGCACCTAAAGAATGATAGGTAATCCGCTAGCGAGGGCTGGTAAAAGAAGGGTCCAGTTGATGCAACCTACCTCTATTACCTAAATTTGATAAAGCTTTTATAAGATAGCTGATATATAATTGCAAAGTACCTGTATAAAGAGTGGAATAGCAGTGTACCACTATAAAGGAGAGGAGGGGATAGATTATTGAAATATCCACTCCAAAAAGAATCAAGCTTACTCATAAAGATTTCGCAGGCTTCTGAACTTCGCGAACTCTAACTATGGTATGGCTAAGACACAACGGAATATGTGGAATCGTACCCCATACCAGTTCCCCATACAGATAGGAGGAGGTAGGCCCAACCCCAACTTCTTTCTGATTCATTCCCGAGCCGTTAATTTGAACACCCCTACCCGATAAATGATATCCTACCAATTGACTTCAATCTTTCATAATTATCCTAAACTATTCAATATTATTGGGGCTGGAATTCGAATGAGAGTTGCTTAGAATTACAAACCCTTTTTAATAATGAATGGAGGCGGGTTAGCAAAAGTTGGTTCGTTCAGGGCCGGAAGGTATGGGTAGGACATTCCCTCTTAGTCAAACGAACTACTTACTATCTGGGGCGATACCAATTTTGATTCGGGGTGGTTGAGGGGAGGGACGGAGAAAACGAAAACCTTTTAGGCCACTCGAGCAGGAGCCTTTTGCCAGAAGACTTTATTAAGGTCCAGCACGCTTAGAAGGGGAAGATTGCCATTTATGGCTTGTTAATTTGTCTCTATGCAGAGCCAAAGGCCGAGGTAGGAGGGAGAGTTTTCACTTTGCCATTGTAACATCCATTGTAACAAGAAATAAATAATTTATATATGATATAACATATCTACATTAAACTTGTCCATTTTGATAGGATTCCCTTACATTTTTAATTGGATAAAAAAAAGGATCCCTGATTAGACCCATTCATTCCCTAAAGAAACAACCAGTTGAAGCACTCGACTGAGGTATGAAGGAGAGGCCCTACGGGTCATGTTTGTTGGTTGGTTTGGACAAAAAAAAGGAACTAGGAATAATAGAGACCTGGTTTATATAGTCTAGTTGTTCAGATAGATGAATTGTTGCTCCATATTGACTCCCCTGGTAGCAATCACGAGATCAGTCAGGCAGCAAGATATCTCAGGCAAGGCAGCAAGGTCAATGGGGGCAGGCGGTAGTATCATTACCCAATAGGAGGCAGGCAGTAAGATAGATCGATAACAACAGTTAGTTGGTTGACTAGTAGTGAAGATAACCTTACTGGTTTATTCGATAACTTATTTATATTGGTAACTATGGAGATGCTCCACTAGGGGTGTTGTAGA
>Ga0233336_1000171_pt1 | contig 11814 bp, 6 predicted proteins | sample GEONDECOMP225_FD_183636 | JGI IMG/M metagenome (GOLD analysis project Ga0233336, IMG submission 183636) | Leaf litter microbial communities from Shasta-Trinity National Forest, California, United States - GEON-DECOMP-225 | ecosystem: Environmental > Terrestrial > Plant litter > Unclassified...
CGCAACAATAGAAGAAATCTGGGATGGCATTTTGCGTCTGTGAGGGTAAAGAGCTCGCTCGTTACACGGGCTCCGACGCATCCGGCAGAGCGAAGCGTTCTATTCCTTTCCTTCTGCATTGGCGAGTAGAGTGCTACAATCCCGTTCATCATTTTGGATCTAAATAAGCCAAAGCCCATAGCACTGGCGACGTCTCCGGCATAAATGCGAGGAGGATGTATAGCTAATATGGGATCTTGCGGAACAGGATTTAATTCTGCAAGCGGTTCAGTACGAACGAATGAATTTCGAACAAAAGGATTGGAACTCGCCGATAGGGAAAGAGAGAAAAACAAAGCAATGCCAACAGAGTCAATCCGCTGTTCATCCATGGGCGAAGCTCTATCTTTTGCATCTCGTGCCAAGTGCAGTGCTATGGGCTTTTTTCTGCTACGCGCTCGTTCTCGCGAACCTTTGTTTCGGGAGCGCCTAGCGCCCTTATTGAGAGAAGCAAAGCTCATTTTCCTCCCTCTGCCTATGAAAATAAAGTAGTCAAGCAGCACATAAGAAAGAGAAAGGGCGGGTTTACGTTTCCTGTGAAAAGTCCGGCCCGTTCGCGAAGGAACAAAGGTTCGTGGAACGTTGTACAATCGGGGCGCAGCCCCACTTTGTTGTTCGTAACGGGGGAGAGATAGAATGGAGTTATTCACGAAGCTCGAGACAAAGGAGCAAAAAGCAGTTTCCCTACGGCCTCCTCGTTCTGATACATTATGGCTCGGGGGTCGGACCCGGTAACGAAAGGGGAATCCGTAAAAACTTGGGATCCAACACCGTGGTGGAATACTACCCTCATGATTAGACCATGTCCCTGATATTTGATAAAGCGAAGGTGCGTTAGCATTGGAGTTGGTGAATACGTTGTAATTGGGAAAGTTAGAAGGAGTATGACGGAACGAAGGACCAAGGAGAGAAAGAAGAGTGCACAAAAAGTAAGGTGAAGCACCAAACGCAGGTGGTTTTTTATTGTCGTGAGTGAATGCAACGGAAAGACCCGGAAATAACAGATAATGGCACAATTCATTTATTGACATTCCGTCCGTGTTCCCCAATTTCGTTGTTATTCCCATCATCCTCTGTGGGTCACCACAGGATGATTCACAATTGAGGTGACGGGATTCGGACCTATGGCCCCCCACAAATGGCACCCCCGCCCGCGAGTGCCCCCCCCTCGGCTCTGTACCCTGCGCTACCTCTGGCGAGCGCGTAACCTTGTCTCACCCAAAAAGCTAATGCTCCCCTCCCCGGTTGTGCCATTACCAATCGCACGGCCAGCCAGGCGCCCCCCAACCTAATAAGAACACTAGATTCGGTATGGAAGAAGACTGGAATAACACTATATTCGGTGTTCGTTGTCTTCCAGGAATTATTTATATATGTAATAACGCTAGAAGATTTGGTGTGAGTCAAAGGTACGAGTGCGAACCTATTTGTTACTCCCGCCGGAGCACCTACTGAGCTATTAAGTACTTTGGGCAGCAGTTTCTTAACTGGGACACGTCGCCTTTTTCCCGTTGAACTAGCTGTATCCGTAGTTAATTATTTATATATGTAATAACACTATATTCGGTGTTATTCGAAGGAGAAAGGATACGAGCGAAGCCGCTTGTCCGCATCGGACAAGGTATATTGCTTGCTTGACCGAAGGGAGGGCAAGGAGCCGCGAAGACCACAGGGAGAGGAATCCACTTTCAATTATGCTGGATATTACTTATTAATATTTATATTGCTATTTTTTATACTCCACCCTATAAGTTAGGCTCCCTCAATATAAGATCCCAATAGAACGTCTCTAAATAGAAAAGTTGTAGAAATGACGTATATAAAGAAGATCAAAATATGAAACTCAAGGTCTGGTCCCCTGGTCCGAAGGCACCTTTCTACACTGTCTGAGTCCGGGGATGGACTAAACTTATTCCTTCAGTTAGGATGTTGTCTCAACCTTGTTCGAACACATTTGGCAAGCAGTCATTGTTCAAAAGAATATATCCCTAGGTGGTTTCTAAATTATATTAATAATAAAGGTTTTTGATAAAAAAGAGGCATGCATAATTCAAAGGTGATTCATAAAGAAGCTAAACTAAGAAGGTGCTTAAAGAAGAAGCCTCAATGCACAAAAAGGGTAAGGGTCTGGCACCAAGGTAAGGTTCTGGATGCCATTAAACCTTGTACGACTGGATGAGTACGGTTATGTCCCTCCTCTCCTCACATTCGATGGCTAGGTGAAAATGCTGGGGCCCATATCGATTTGGACCCAATATAATAGCCGACCGAGGAGACCCATACCCGATGAACATCGGGGCGATCAATCAAATATCACCGGACCCACCCAAACATCGGGACGGGATCATACAATCGCTAGGGAAGACAACAGCAGGGGTAAGGGGAGATTAACTAGATTCGAAACCACAAATAGCCGAATAAGATCGATGGAATACAATTGCAGGGGAAGACTCGGGGGGAATACAATCGCTGGGTGACCAACAACTTGAATGGTTTTGAATTAGCTGTACTTGCCTGCTTAATCTGGCAAGGATTGCGCAGCGTTCCAGTCATGGTTTTACCTTCCTTGTTTCAACCAGATAAAGAAGGAAAGGATTCAACGTGACTTATCTGTGTTTCAACCTGAACATAGTTAGTTCTGGTCTGTATCTTTTTTCATGGTTTCTTTTCAAGCGAAGACAACATATTAAAATAATCGGACGTATCTCCCTTTGAAATGGAGGAGGTCCACTTATATGGTATGGTTTCGATCGATCCATTCTTTATATACGTCGCCTGATCATCGATGTCGCTCACGTATCAACTCAATATTTCTTCGTTCGGGTGTGGACATTTATGGAAATTCGTGCTTGATCATCAAGATTCTTGATCCATCTCCATCATATACGATTATGATGCTGGCCGTCTTTACAGTACCAAGCACGGTAATATATATATATATATTATGATAACTCAGACGTTAGTGTAAGGGAGCGAGCGCAATATTGATTTTCTTCTTGCTGAGTCTGTCAGATACGAAATAGCCTTATTATCAATTGCGGGTTAATACAGTTAAACCAGTGTTTCTTGGGAACTATGGAAGTATTTGAATCAACCTCATTTGCAGAGAGCCCACGTGGTATCCTTTATAAATAAAATAAATATGCTCTATCCAAATATGGCCGGGCCGGGATATGCTTTCTCAATAATATATTCTCTTCGGCTAGTTCTCCCGGGTGAGTGTGGGCTGTCAACAATTACTGAATTGGAAGCTAAAAAGCTCCCATCTCCCTGCACCTTCTATCCTTCCCAGTGCAGTGATTAATAAGGTAGGTTACTGCGCACATATAATATATGCCTTCCTAGCTCGTGCAGTTTTTAAGCAAAATAAGGTCCGTGAGGTCTTGTCCGCATCGGGCAAGGTTCACCATATAAAAAAAGGTGAACAACTCTGGACAGTACTTATTGGCCCGACCTACTTAATCTTACTTATTCTTACTCGGTGAGAAAAAGCAACCAACTTTTATTAGTTCAGGTTCTTCTTTTATATTGGATTCTTCTGATCGGCACTTCATGCTTCATGGAGAGATGTTCATGGTTGGAGAGGGATAACTGACATAATTGAAACCCAGAGCCTAGAGGATCGTATTAATGGAGGGAGGAACAAAAACCCGAAAGGTTTCTTAGTCCGCTTTTATTTATCTATTCCCACCCAACCAATGCCTGACATCGCTTATGAAAGTGGCATCGAAGCGCGCTAAAAATACCATTTCCGGGCATGAAGATGTTCTTATGAACGGCTCTTCTCTATGAACAGCTTTTCTTTTCTGAATAGCTCTTCTTTTCGGTGTCCTTTCTTCAGGATTATCCATTGTTACAGGGGGTAGTTGGATTGTTATAAGATTTTCTCTTTGGTTCCGACCTCGAATAAATATGCTTTTCACCCGACTTTTATAATTACCCTGCTTCTGCTGTTTGCTATATTTTTGATTTGCTTGACCAGTCCTTTATTGATTTGCTTGCTTGAAAGATTGATTTGCTTGACACAGTCACAGGTTATAGAGAAATAGCTATTCCTTCTTCCCTTCCTCAGAGGGGAGCTCATTCACTTAGTAGCTTTCGTGTAAGTTTCTCTTCTTCGACTAAGATTTGCTTTCATTCAAGTGAGTGGTGAGTGTACTCAATCCTTCTTTAAGTGAGCATCCTCTATCTTTTCAAGTGAATATCTCTCATAAACTATTTTGCTTTTATTGCCTTGCAAAAAGCTGGTTCATTAGGTAGGGACCACCAGAGCAACAGATATATTTTGTTTATTGGACCGAGTTGGGCTTGATTGAATCGCTTGAAAGTAACAGGTTCCAAAGAGCTACTCTTCCCTTCACAGGTTCTAGAGAGCCATCCCTCCTTCCTTTATTTCCTTGGTGCATCTTCCTTCTTAACCGATAGGCCGGGTTCATAGAGAGATATTTACCAGTTGTTTGCAAAGTGAAACGGTCAATTAAGCACTCACAAGGCCAGGTTGTCAGAGGTCCGACGGAAGGAGGTCTCGACTAAAAGGAGAGGAGAATTTACCACGGCAGAGGGAGGAAATCACTTTCATATCTTCCCGAACTCTAACTATTTCTCTTTGAGGGAAATAAATAAGATAGAAGAGATAGGTATAACCTGATTGCTACGGGAAGGGTATAACCCGTAGGTATAACCTGGCCCCATATGCCAAGTTCGCACTCTAAAAATTACCAGCTACTCTGTTACCAGCCAGGAGCCATTACCGTCCCAGCCAGAAAGCAAAGCATCTGCATAGCTACGATTATCACAGTGACTAGGACCCTTACCTTCCTTATAGGCGGTCAACCCATTGGTTCATGAGGCAGTGGGAATGGCAGTGGTAAAGTATATAATTCAATTTATTCTAGTTGTAATTAGGTTCATGAGGCAGTGTTCAAGTCTATAGTTCGTTAATCTGCTTCTTGCGCACAATAATGGTTAATTCCTTCTAGAACAACCCATGATCCACCCATGGATGGTCCACTATAAAGTATAAATACAGCTATTGATACTATCCATATAATATAGCTGGTAGGCACGACAGCGCCAAGAAAAGCGTGAAAAACTGGTACGTAGTCGCTAAAGAAAACAATAGCTACACTGGCTAGCGGGTCACTAACTATTGACTGTCCTGCAGGTTATTAACTCTAGTTATGACTGTTAAGGCTGGGTAACTAATTCCTTCCTTCGTGCCTGTAACGAATAAAACCAGGTGCCCAGGCGTCTTCATTCTCCTTCGCTTTCAACGAACCCATCATCTGGCCGTTCATCCCAGACAGCCCTTTCCTGCCACTCATCTGGGTAACTCCTATAAGCCCCTCCACAATGCTGAGAGTTAGACAAGTATGAGCTTCCAAACAACCCACAAGTCAGAGGCTAAATAGAACTCTTGATAGACCTCTTATTTCGATGTAAGCCGGAGCGGGACAATAAAGATACACTGCAGCTCAGGGGAGATGCCAGGGAGCGCAATCCGTTATGTGCTTTCACAGCGGGCAGAACAACCCTTTCACTTAGGTAGGTATTGGTTCCATTTCACTGTTATAAAGAGAAAGCTTGTTTATCATTGTCAGTGGCTAAAAGTGCTCAGAAAAAGTTATAGATAAATAGCCAAGCAGATGGTGGGTGTTTCATAAATATCCTAAAACTGGTTGAAGATATGCAAGTTACAAAAGGGGAATAGAAATCATGCTTTTTCAGTTGTGTACCATGACCCCGTTAAAGTAAAGTCTTAACTGGCATCTCCGGATCCCGGAGGAGAAAGTTTATTTACGGTCTAGATAAATTCACTGTCTATATCAATAAGTGGCAGCGGTCCAGTACGTCATCCTTTAACATGGCACCTGTTTGCGTCTTTGTCTTATAGTTGGGTTATAGCTTGTTTAAGAACCTTGCCATCCTTATGAGTCACAATACTTATCCGATTGGTTGCTCTTCCAATCACTATGGAGGGTGCTCTGATGCCCCCTGTGTCGTTGCACTATGGTCTAGATGGTGTTCTTGAGTCTTTGCTGCCTAGTCACACAGTTGTAATGCTATATGTTCAAGGGAATGTCAGCCTGAGTTGGCCATTGTTTAGTCCCGTTGACCTTGTATGTCAGCTATCCCTGTGTCAGTTTGTTGTACTTGGTGATCGTATCTATTTATGACATCTTTCGATGTTTGTTTCGTGTCGATTGATGGGGGATACATTAATTGGATTCCTTCCTATCGATGCCAAATCCTTCTCGAGGAAGTAAGTATAGAAACCATAGTACCCTGGAGCTTGAAGTCATCAGTGGCAGGTTTTGCTCGTGTTCGATAAGGTCCTACGGTGCTTGTCCGCATCGGGCAAGGATTACGACTGACTTTCAAAGTGAAAGGAATAATAAGGGTAGGGGGCGGGCTTTAGCTTGATTGAAATAGGCAAGTATAGATCCACCCACCTTTGGAGTAGGAAAATGAGAAACTTACCTAACTGCCCTGCCCCAATTACAATTAGGATAAGAGTACCAACTGTTTCGTTGAGGAGTACATTAGCGCCAACTGCCCTTATTAAATGCCTAACTGCCTTTGTCCTTAAGCCCAGCCAATAAGCCAAGCTAATAAGGAAAGAAGCCAAACCAGCCAAGAAGCTCAGCTAATAAGACAAAGCCAATAACGATAATTTATATGAGCCAATAAAGCCAATAAGTGTTTCAATGAGTAGGGTAACTAGTACGTTTCCAAGTAAATGAGTAGGGTGGTTTTTCCGTAAGTCGTCATGGGGTAGGGTAACTGATTCGTACAGGAATGATCATGATATCCATGATTTAGATAGGAATTAGTTTGATACAAACTTGACCGGTCTAATCCAAATATATACAAGTGTAATTCTAAACTAGTGGAAAGGTTTTCCGGCGGAAAGGTTAGAAAGGTCCGTAGGTGCTTGTCCGCATCGGGCAAGGTGCGAAGCTCTTGCTCGAGAAAAGGAGAGCAAGGAATAAAGGCATGCTCAAAGGGTTATGCCCCGTACCTCCTAAGATTCCTAAAGGCAAGTGCGATAAACAAAGCATCTCCTGGCTGTCTGGGCATCATATCCTAGGTCTGAAGCCCGTCCATCCAACGAGGCTCTCTTCTCTGATGGACCACAATCACGCCATCCAGCAGAGCAGTTCTACGATATCAGGTAAAGGGAAACCCTCTCTCGGGACCATCCCCGCAGGAGCATGCAACTATACGAAAAGTCCCCGGCAAATGGATAATCAATCCACCATTCCATCCAGCCATGTTATCCAAAATCGGTAAAGCATGGGGGAGCAATGTCAGGAAGCTACGAAAGGTCCTCGTCGAATCGATAATCCAGCCGTGTCTCTTAAGTGTTTACTTTATAGATAGAATAAGGCAGTTCCAAGGATCCCACCCACCAACTGAGCGGTCTAAAGGCAAGTAGGGAGGCGCGTAGCGGTAACTATTAATATACCCTTCGGGAAGCAAGTGTTCTGGAAGCTGGTGAATGCTATGAAGCCTGTACACAGAGAAGAGCTTGGGAGTCGAGGCACGGAGTTGCAGATATAAATTCCTCCTAAAATGCTTCTAAAGCTTCGGAGTTAGCTTCTGAACTTGCAGCTAAGCACTAGAGTCGTTATTAGTTGAACTACAGAGAGATAGTTTTTTTCATCTCTAAATAGAATGAAGGGCAAGAACAAAGACTTCAATGTTTTTTTTTATTAAAACGGGAAAATTCACATCCGCTTCAGCTTCATTTTCATTTTCAGATTGCATAGATTAAACATTCAAATGGAAAAGTAAGGACCTAGCCTAGTGAGTGAGATAAAGGGGGGCTAAAGAGATCTGGTCCGCCCATTGATAGAGGTTGAGAGATGTTATTGAGATAGGGTGCTTACTATTATAAAAACTCCTCCAATTCGATCAAAGAGTTGGCGTAGACGGCAGCAGCTATATCCATCAGCGCTCTAAATCCGATCCCAAAAGCCCAAATGTGGTAGGCACTTCAATTTAGAGTAGGGGCCCGGCCAATCTGATAAAAGGAACTAGACGACGGTTGGGTGGGAATAGATAAATAAGGCTTATAGAATTTATGTTTTTCATATACAATTCTCTTTTCTACAGTTGATTCAACAATTTACTATATAGGAATTGACTAATGGAAATGGGCGGGTGGATAGTAAAGCCTCAAAACCACCCCAGGGCCACAATTGACTAATAATATAATGCTAAATGTGCTCTAGCTGCTGCTTCTACTCCATAAAAAACTACTGAATCAACTGTTTCATCATCGAAAGCCTCTTAGTAGGGGATTCTAATGGATCCGTTATAACTACACCCGCTACTTATAGCTTTACAGTGATCTGGGCATGGAACTTAATCTGCTCGCTATGGAGCTGGATCCACCCCCCCGGCTACTGGATTTTGTGCTAGCGGTGCGGACTTTTAAATGGAAGGGAAGCCTGGTAGGGGTCAACCTCTTACTAATAAGCGCTCTGCTCCTGCTTACTTTGATGCTGCTAGCTCGCGATTCAATCAACAGGCGAAAGGGGGCAGCACGGTACTTGCAAAAATTTCATGCATCATTTTCAGCAAAAGTTGCACCACTTCACGTTGTAACGGCCAAAGGGAAGAGTTTTCATTGGAGCAAACAACACCAAAAGTCTTTTGATTACTTTGAAAGGATAATCAGTCAAGCACCAGTCCCGGCCATGCCTAATTTGCAGCAACCATTTCAAAATCGACACTGATGCATGCCATGGGGGCAATCCTCATGCAAGGAGAAATAACTGTGTTATCACTCTGAGTTGTTTCACGGAGTAGAGATGAACTACCTTCATATGATCAATAACTCTATGCCCTTGTACAAGCGATAAAAAAGCAAAATGAAGCGTTATCTCTTGGGGAAGGAGACAATGAGTCAAACCAATAACCAACCACTCCAGCATTTGAGGAGTCAACCCAAGTCACATGGATGGTATTTTTGCAACAATTCTATCCAGTAATCAAATACAAGAAGGGTACAACAAACAAAGTTGCAGACATGCTGTCAAGACTGCCCACACAGAAGATTACAGTAGTAGGGACATTTTTACAGCTTGAACCTTTCACCCATGAAGTTCTTGGATAGGAGTATTTTCATCATGTTTATTTTGGAGATGTGTTTTAGCTATTGAAGGAGAAAACAGGACTCAAAAGAGAAATACTTTCATCTCCGAGATGAGCTACTTTACAAATTGGACAAGTTGTTTATACCAAAGGAAAGGAGAATTCAGTTGATTCGAGAAGCGCATACTAAAAAAATTGCTGGACATTTCGTCGTTAGAAAAATAGTGGCGAATCTACAGGGGTATGTGTATTGGCCAAAAATGCAAGAACAATTTTCCAAATCTATTTGAGGTTTTTTTCTTTGAAGAGTGAGCCAAACAATAGTAAACTTGGGTTGTACATACCATTACTAGTGCCCAGCAGACCATGGGAGATTCTCTCTTTTTTTTTTGTTGAAGCGTTACCAATGACCAAGCGAGGCCATGATTACATGTTTGTGGTTGTGAACTATTTCAACAAAATGTTTGTGCTAATGCCTCGCAATAAGACAATCAAGGGTCATGAAGCCACTGAAGTCTTTTTCTAAAATGTATGGGTGCATGTTGGCTTGCCTCTTTCGATTGTGTATTATTTATATGTAATATTTTGGGGTAAGTTCTGGAAAACCCTATTGGAAAAATGGATACAAAGCTAAAGCATTCTATAGTGTTTTACCCAAAGACCGATGTGCAAATAAAAGTAGTTAACAGAACTTTGGTGCCATTGTATAGACGTTACAACAGGGAACATCCAAAGACATGGGATGAACAGTGAGTGTACATTAAGCACTCTTATAACGGGGTAGTACATTCTTCAACCCCCCAAGTTCCCCCTTTTTCATATTGTTATGGGTATTATCCACCTTAACCTTTTTATGTTGTTTATGTACATTAGAAGGAGACTGAACAAGGAATGCATGAGGAGGCAAAAAGGGCAAACAAGTTAATCTATTGGGTTAGACAAATTCATCTGAAAGTGCAGGGGCAACTCGATAAGAGTCCAAAAACAATACAAACTTCACCATGACCCACGTAGGACTAATCATAAATTCTGTGTTGGATATAAGGTTTGGCTCTATCTCAGTAAAGAGTAAATGCAAGGGGCAGTAAATAAGTTGAAACCATTGAGATACAGACCATTTGCAATCACCAAGCAAGTCAGTGGCAATGCATTGAAATTGAGTCTACCTCACCGAATGCACTTGAAGAACTAAAGGAGGATCCACTTTACAAATGTCAACCAACACTATACACGGTGTTCGATGAAAGGCAGGAGACCATAGAATAGTGTGTCTCGAGCTTGGATGACAACTAATCCACTATAATTTATGCTTATGCACTCCCTACAAACTACTTCTGCTACTATTACTCGCCCTTCTCCTTCCCTGAAAGAGTACCCTGACAAATCCCAGAGCAAATATACTAATTTGCTTATAAGGAAAAAATAGACTCGAACAACAACAAATATATACCAATCCCTTGCCCGATGCGGACAAGGATCTTATCTTAACTCTTATTAGCTTAGTCACTAGAACTACAGCTCTATTGTTGAAGAACAAAGGGGTTAGGTACGAACCTCCCCAACTCTCAAAAACAAAATATATATCCTACTTCACTTACTATAAAAAGAACCTAGGATCAATCAATCAATACAACCAGGCCTTATCCTTAGGCTTTCATTAGTAAAAGTAACCTTACTCGACTTCTATGAAAACCCGAACTTAGACAACAAATAGACTCTTAGATCATCATTAGGAACTTGGAATATACAACTATCTCAGGAACATAGAACTATCACAGGAATCAACCAATTACTATCGAAACAATAGCAACACAAACCTAGGATTAGCACTAGGAAACTCCTACACTTAGACTGAACTTAGGATCTCTTAGGAACTACAACTACACTGATATAACTCGAACTCAACTTCTATCTTATAACTCAACCTTACTCTTAGAACGAAACCTAGCTCACTCAAAGCAATCCTATAAACAGCAGCTAGACAGAAAGACAACTAGGGACACAAGGATATAGATTCTATCACAGCAAGATAAAATGAGTAAAAATTATAGTACTTATTATTTCCCTAATAAATGGTATGTTTATATGGATTTCGTAATCAGGGTGGGTTTGTAAGTAAAATCCCTAGTAAAAGTAGTTTTTTTAGTGAGGCTGAAGGGTTAGAGACTGGGGCTCTGTTTTTATGGCTATTTTTGTGAGGGCTAATCGATGATTTCTATATCTAGTTCCTAATAAGTTCCTTCTATATATCTGGCTTGCTCTAGGAATTCTAAGGATAAGTTTATATGGTGAGTAATAAATTCCTGTTGCTTTGAGTTTCCTAATGATCAGTAATGATTCCATTTCCTAATGCTAATAAGAATGATCTAAGAGTATCTTCCTGTGTTTGAGGAGTTGGTAATCATGAGAGAAGAGGCTATTGGTTCTCCTGATCTTCCAAGGAATCTCTTGCTTCTAGTCCCGATATCTGACTTATCTACTGTTGTTAGCGTATGCATAATTCTGAGTAGTTATTCCTTACCCTCACTATGTTCGGGTAAGTATCTTGCGATTCCTTGATTGGGGTAAGTTTTGTGAAGCTGAGCATGAGTATTGATTCCTTCCGTTCACTGGGTTCAGGTGAGTATCTGTGGATGGGTGAACTCTCTGCAGTTCCTCCCTAGCTGATGTGTG
>Ga0233336_1000172_pt1 | contig 11802 bp, 6 predicted proteins | sample GEONDECOMP225_FD_183636 | JGI IMG/M metagenome (GOLD analysis project Ga0233336, IMG submission 183636) | Leaf litter microbial communities from Shasta-Trinity National Forest, California, United States - GEON-DECOMP-225 | ecosystem: Environmental > Terrestrial > Plant litter > Unclassified...
TTGTTTCAAAATGTCAGTTGAAGTTGTAGTTAACCTCCTAGGCCAGATATGGAGATTGGTATTTGTATTAAAAATTGACTGCATTAAAGGTTTATTTCATTTTAACCTGGGTGCCAGTATAGTCAGCCGGTGTCTTTACTTTTTAAACCTTAGGCTCCAGAATAGCCAGGTTGAGAGTGCCTTTGTCATAATCTATAGCTTACAACATCTTAGTTTGTGACTTTCCTTTTCCCCATGCTTCGGGCGCCAATTATTTTATCATACCAAGATTCCGATGCTTTACTTCCATGTACTGAGTGAATAATGAAGGAGGCTTAGTTGATGCCCCCTCAGAAGTAGTTGCTTGTGGTGGTGCTGTAGTCTGCAATAATGCTGTTGTAAGGTATTCAATGGTGACTGCTGGTCCTTTGGTTACTACAGGCTCGCTTGAACTTGAACCAGGCTCGCTTGCAGCTGTACCTGTCTCTCCCAACTCTGCTTTCTGCCCTGTAAACTCTATCATTGCTTTTTGTGGATTCTCCACCTCTTATACTCTGGCCTTTTTGGTTTACTTGCCTGTCTCTGTATCATCTATGTCCATATAATATTGTGTATCTGTTAATGGTCTTTTTCACCCTTTTTCCTCTTGTACTGGAGTCTGCAGAATGGATGATTGACTCAATATCTGCTCCAACTTGTCCAGATCAATGATATCTGGTCCAGTACTCTTTGCTGACTGCTCAATTCCCTGCATAGATGTATGCTGGATGCTCTGTTGACTCCGCTCTTGTTGCTGATCACCTTCATGCAGCACCTCTTTAACCTGTTCCCATGTTTCTAGATTTGCAGCTCTTTGTAAGTATTCATTAGGCTCATGATTATACGCAGAGGCTTTGCTTTCCTGCCTTTTATTAGAAATAACCTGGTGAGGATCATAAATCCACTTCTGCCCTTTCTGAAGATCTAGTTGAGTCAGCATATTTTCAGCTATACTTTGAGCATCCCTTAATTTGACCAAGAAAGGCCCCACCTCTTGGGCATCTTGAATGTTACAGTGTGTCTATGCTGTGCAAAATGCAGGTTGTCTGAGCTAAATCTCTGTCTTATGTATTCAAGGGCAAAAATTCTAGGAGTGAGGAAAGTAGGCAACAAATAGGGCTCGTCCTAAAATCCATAGATTCTAAGGACAGTGTGGGTTTAAAAGATATACCAGTATACAATCCTGGTATCAGGGCTCAGCTGTAACAATGATTTATACTCAGGGAAAACCCTTGGAGGGGGGCCATTATGGAGTAAGAAATACATGACATACATGAACTTATTGACAAAGTAGGTAAAGCCTTTATTTTAAGGTTGCCTTCTAACTACATGGGTCCACTCATAGATAGGCCATGAATTACCTAATACATCCACTGTCTGGATACCCAAGTCTTCCAAGTAAGGGTGGTTATTATAGAGCATGATATAAACCAGGTGTGACTGGTATCTGAAACATCTAGTGGAGTGAAAGTCTGTGAGCTTAAGGTGAATAACTTCAGCTAGAAACGTGTGTCTCCCTTGATTCGCGATGGTTTACTTCTATAGGAACTACCTAGGAATTCGGGGTAGGAGAGGTTGTCAAAGGAATACCTATTGGTTGGCCACTTCATGGCGGGTCCTTTTATTCCGATACCATTCCCGAGATACCTTTTATTACGTGAAAAATAAAGTAAGTAAATAAAGGTGCTACCTCCCCCGTCCGTACTCTTTCTTTTTGATTTATTTCTCTTCGGCTTGGGCATGCCCTCCAGCTGGAATTGGTCTTCAGCCAACTCCGGAACCCCTGTTAAATTGAAAGAGGACCGTTCGTTAAATAAGGCTAAGGTGCTTCAGAGGCTCCAACATCTTTAGAAGAGGATGTTAGGGAAAGGGTGATTAAAGATCCCTAGTTGGGCATTCTATGACTGTAAGGGAATTGTAGTCTAAGTGTTTCCTAACAGTTGCTAGAGCTTATTATACAAGAAACACTCTTGAAAGGTCTTATAAGGAAGGTTATAAAAGGTACATAACTTTTACTGGTCAAAGTGGCAGTGTTTCAATTATCCATTTTGACTATATTTATGGCTTCCCAAGTTACCGTGTAAAAGTAGCTCCCTAAGAGGAAGATTGTTGAGAGGAAGACTAGGTAGGTTAAGCAACTTTAGTAGCATCAGGCCAATGATAGAGGATCTGAATAGGAGGGGTAGACATAGTAGGAATAGGAGGGTTGGTCTATGCAGGTGTTGTAGTGACCTGATGTAGTGTGGTAGAAGGAGGTTGTGGTAAAATAGAGAAGGGGTAAGCAAACTTTAATGACTACATCATTGGTAGTATGGTTCAAGGCACATTGGTTTTTAGGCTAGCTTTAGTAACTTTTGGCCGGCTCGAAAGGCTTAGCAAAGTTTATTTTGTTCAACTGGATGTTTACCCCACCCATCATTAGGATGTTAAGGATAGCTTATTAGTAAGTAATAGGCTCACTTTTCACTAACTTGATCTGAAGATCGACTTTGAGGGCACGTATTAAAATGTGACGAAGCTAAACTTAAGGAATGTTCTTAGTGGTTACCCTTTAATAAATAACTTGTAATTAGTGTATAAAGTTGACGATAGACTCTCACTCTTCCTACTTTATAGTAGTAGGGTTGGCAAGGGTGGACTCCTCAACGGGAGCCAAGCTAAACGTGTAAAGGAAGGTTTGGGCCAACTAATAAAAAGAGGCTATGGAGCCTTTAGGAAGGTTGTCAAACTATTCAAGGGCTTCATCTAATAGGGAATGACATAATAGTTTAGCCATGAGGAGGAAACACTACACTCTTGCGGGCCATCCACCTCTGTATATGTGTCTCTCCTACATTCCGAGGCCGAAGGGAATAAACTCGTGATAGAGGAATGTCCTGAAGTACTGGAAGAAGAGCCGATCCCGATTCCGAGAAGAAGAAAGGAGGAAAGGAGGACAACCGATCCAGATTCCGATAAGGAAAGGAAAAAAAAGCCCGGATGAAACACGATCGAAAGGAATAGGAGGTCGGATTCTAACATGATCGATTATGATTCTGGGGCGCCGGCCTCACCGTGGTTTCTTGAGACCTGCTAAAGAAAGCTTTCCCTTAAAGAGCGCGTTTTCACATAGGTCCTCAGGGAATAGAATAAGGGTTTCATGAGGCTTATCTTGAGCCATTAATTGAATGCCACAAAGAAATTTACATATATATATGAAAGGTTAGTCCTATAACACTCATATCCTTAGCTTATACTAATAGATGGTGTGATTGCCTAATCTAGCTTATCCATATTGTAAAGGTTACAGCTTTCTTTCACTATGTACAAGCTTGTGAATACGAGTTGTGGGTTGTGAAGATCATTGATTATGAAAACTAGTTGAAATAATCTATCTGATAGTGGTAAAGCAATAGGGCATGATTTAACTAAGTGTATTGAGCTTGAACTAGACTCTCATTCATATTCATAAGGGCACTAATCCATTTACTTGCCGGGCTGAATTAGCTTTCCGGATAGATGTGTCTGTTTGGGTGGGGGCAGGCGTTGCCCACCAGACGAAATAAGATTCTATTTTGCGGGATTTTCAAAGGATTGATAACTGCATATGCTGCTGGCCAGAAGGAGTGGCCAGGAGGGAGGTGAGGTGTAGCGCCCAGCATGAAGTGTTAGCACCCATTCCACAAACTCCAACATTAGAGCTAGTCTTATATAGTCGTTATAGAGAGAGAATCAATATTAGATTGAAATGAAATCCTAGATAGAACCTTCTATTTCTTATGCACTAATGTTAAGGCATAGTTGTTAGTTAGTTGTTGGAATTGCAACTATTGGGACTCAAGATTGAACTAACTACTAATTCGAAATCTAATTTATTCTCATTTCAAGGGACTCAGGCACTACTACTAGCATATCTTCTTCGTATCGCATCTTTACGTTTCACTTTTCCATTGTAAGTAATCTGACTGAATATGCAATTATATAAACCAAGTATTTGTTCTTGCCTTTCCATCTCCGTAAAACTATATCTTCTCTTAGGTTGTGCCCCAAGGTTGTATATTCACATATATAATGCAATCATGGCTTGTGCAGTTAATTACACGAGAGGCTAGCTCTAGTAGGTGCATGCTTTGAATGAATGAGAGAACTCAAGAGCTATTATTAATGAACTCTCTACACAGTCCATGGGGCTTTCACTTTATGGCTTAAGACTTCTTCGGCAAGTGACCAACGGGCATACTACTCTCAATACTTACTGTATAGTCGTTCTTTCTCTACAGCTTAAGACTAAGGCAAGTAAGAAAGAAAGACCTTAAGGCAATAACTTACTCCATGGAAGAGATTAAACTACTAGAAACAACAACTACTGAACTTATTTAGTTCTAATAGTTTTATTAGAGAGATTGAAAGAAGAGTTAGTTGTTATAGCACTACTACAGCTTCTTCACTAGTCTATGATATAGAGAGAGTCATTATAAGCACTACATACATATAGGCAGCAGTCGTTATATAGATTCAAGCGTAGTAGCCAAAGGCGAACATAGTCTTTATTATAGAGATAAACTACTTAGCTGCTATAAGCTAAACACTATATGGGTCGTTATATATAGAACTTAGACCTAAGAGAAAAGATCAATAGTTGGACTCAAGAGAAAGGAAAGTTTCACTACTGCTATAGTGCAAGGGCTTGACTCTATGGCTCTAGCAGATAGACTCTACAGACTACAGCTTATAGTGATTAGAGCTAATAGTACTTACTGCTGCATAGACTCTTAAGGCAGTCTACAAGGCCTTACTAGACAGCTCTAGCTATGATAACCGGGATGAACTCTTTTGCTTTTGCGTTGAGCTTATGCCTACTGCTGGCTGATACCCTTTACCTGTAACCTTTTTGCCTCTCTTTAGCCAATTAGCCAGCCAACCGAGTCCCAAAGGAATCAACCATGCACCAGTTACCCCTTTAGCCTCACCTTCAGCCTCACCCCTCATCTCACCCACCTCACCAAGCCAAGTCTCGCAGCCTAATCAGGTCCCACAGATGATGCCTTTCAACTTTTGCCAAGAGCCTCTCAACTTTATAGTATGTAACCAAGGAACTTCACCTGTAATCTTCACCCTTTTGCCTTTCAACAGAACCAGGTCCAACAAACCCCAAAGAAGCCAGAAGCCAAGTCCAAAGCCTTTAACCTATAGCAGCCCACCAGGTTCAACAGAAGCCTTTAGACGTCGTAAACCAGTCAATATAAAGAAAGCATGCTGCCGTTACTTACATTGATTCATCATTTGGGGAGCATAGGACAATCAATTAATTTTGAGGAGCTGGATGCATGAGTCTTATGCCGAGAGATCAGGCTAAGTGCATAGACTAAAATAGTGTATCTATGGCTAACGGACATATATATGGACTACGCGGAAAAGGCTAGCACTCGGCTTTCACTACAGCTTAGAGCACTTACACTATAGGACTAAGGCAAGTAGTATAAACTATTCGTTTTCTGACACTCACTACAGCTTAAGACAATAGCTTTGGGCTTTCTTTCTCTTTTTAAAAGAATGGAGACTGAAATAAAGGTATCTTTTTCTGGGTACAACCATTTCTATTTATTCTTTTTCAAATAAACGACCAAACAACGACAACTGGCTGGTGCTTGCCTTGGCTGCTTTTCGTTACTGCGCTGATCTTACGGCTGGTGGGGAGGAATGAGAATGGAGAAGACAACCACAGTTACGCAATAAAACCATTCTTTTACTACATTAATAAGAGTTTAACTTAGAAATAGTGCTTCTTTCAAAGGATACAACTTATAAGCTTATTCGCTTCCGCTCAGAAGTTACTCTCTCTTTCTTTCCAATAATGGCATAATCTCATATATAATAGATCTATATTATTTATAAGAAGGGAAAAGCTTACACTCTCTACAGCTTCACTCTATGGCTTGTCTCTAGAGCTAGTACCGGGGAGACCTTTCACAAGGCTTTCCCTAGTGAGACAGATTGAATAATTAGAAAGAGAATTAGAGATCTCTCTAACAAAATCTATCTCGAGAAAAAAAGAACTCTATACACGAACTACACAAACTCTTTCTCTCTACTCGAAATTGATATAGAGATCTATAAATAGAACTGCTATCTACCGATATACTTCTCTAACTCGATCTATCTCTATAACAAATAAATATATAAAATATCTACTACTCTTATCTACTCTCTAGATCTATACGACCTATAAGGGACAAGCTTGCTAGAAGTTGCTTAGCTTTAAGTAGATTACGACACAATTCCAATTCTATCTAATTCCCATTTTTGTATAATCACAAGGGCAGTCCATGCAACTAAGTCATAGACTTCTATAAATAAAGTGTCTAAAGGCTAATTTACATGGAGCTTACTCTTGCCTGTAACCTTTTACCAGAAGCCAAGCCCACAAGCCTTTCCCCCCTTTTCCAGATGCCAGAACCTTATTATTGCCAATAGCCTTGAACCCTTGAGCCTTGAGCTCTTTGCCAGAAGCCTTTCACCTTTAACCTTAAACCTTAGGCAAACCTTAGGTCCCTTAAACACCTTTAAACTTTAGCCTTCATCAACAGAATCAACAAGTACCGCAGATGCCAGTCCAAAGTTCAATTTGCTTTTTAATCACGTTTCTCTCTATGTTAGCCGGGATGGATTCTTTGAGCATATCAATACCACGTGCTGCTTGCCGAAGGGAGGTCTAGGTCTCTTGCTTACTTACGATACATATACTGGGATCCCGCCCACACCTATAACACCCTGCCAGGGATCTATATGTTTTAGAGGAGGGCCTCCTGGAATGACATTTGGGCTAGGCTAATAATCGGCTTGGATACCCGGATGAATGATCCAATCGGCTGGTATACTCTAATCAAATGGGATGGTGCGCTACTCGACAGAGATAAAGGCAAGTTGAAAGAAAGCTATTACCGTAAGGCTTAAGGCTAAGAACTAAAGCTATTACCTTAGGGCTAAGACCAGAGACTGAAGCTAGTCCATATCACCTCAGACTTACCTTTATACCTTTTTCCTAGGACGATGGAGTGCTGCCCATGACCTTATTGATATTTAAAGCACCCCCGAGAAATGGTCATTTAGATGAAGACTGACTTGTAGTAGCATGTGCTCCTGCAGGATGGTTTCTTTTTTAGCCAATAGGGTTGACCTTTAGCTGATATCGTTTCACTGCTGGATGGCTTGGATCATGTGGTGGTCTATCAGATAACCTCGCCTTGGATGGATGGGCTTCAGACATTGCCAGGAAGGATATTCTTCACACTTGCCAGGACTTAGGAAGTGTACCACTATAGTATAGACCCCTGAGTAGTATTATATTTCATTTAATAACCTTACCCTTTACCTTTCTTACTTACCCTCACCTTAGGTACATTGATGGAGGAGTTTTCCTTTTCTTTTCCCATTGCTTTCTCATTGGATGAAGCTAGGAAGGAATAGCTTTAGGGGGTGGCACTATTAGAGAGAATCCCTTACCTTTGGTTTACCAACAACTCTTTACCCACTTGCACGAAGGAACAAAAGATAATAAGGCGACGCTAGTAGTATGTGTTAGACTCGCATATCTAAAATAGGGCAACTCATTGAACCTCTACTCAGCAGTACAAAAAGCTATAGTTCAGTGGTGCCAAGTAATTGGCAATATAATACTCATACATGGTTGTTCAATTCATGATCTAGACTGGGAACAATGCTAAGACTCATCAAGCTCTCGGAACCTGCTCTGGTTAGTCTCTAAGCAGTATCCATGCAGCAGCTAATGCCAAGGCGTATGGCTCTGTTCAAACAATATATGATAATATAATCCGGACTACATCTATGCATAATGAGCATGTAGTCGTTGTAATTTGTCCATAGAAACAACACAAATAGGTCAATCTCTCGGGTTGTGAGCGAAAAGCCATACAACCAGTAGATCCCACTAAGGCTATCTTCTACCCCACTGGATCATCCCTTTCTATTTCAACATGGGACCTGGCTATTTGGCTTCTTATTTAAAACACCACCTTGCTATTGGGTACTTAAAGCACTTCATACACATGACCAGATCTCTGGCATTAGCCCACACCTGCAATGCAGCTCAAAAGTCATACGGACAGCATCACCTCCCTCCCCCTTAAATCTCACCTTTCCAAAAGTGGTAAATGTAAGCTTCCGACCGATTATTGCTCTATATACTTATTACACTGCCTGCTACGTTCATATCAGTTCAACCCCATAAAGTGCTCTCTCTATCAAAGCAAGCTCAAGGTTGGAAGTTTCTGTCAAATGAAGGTAGGGTGTGATTGGCAAGGGGAACTCTTTATTCATAAGTAGCGCCATATGAAGTGGGGGCAAGCTCGATGAACGCTCCTCACCAACCTGGTGCCAGTTTTATATGGGGTGGGGAATCTTCTTGATAAACTTCTTATGGGTATGATTCAGACTTCACCTTCTCTCCTTCTCTTTAGGAGTCCTATTCTTGAGTACCTATAGCAGCACCGGGTGGATGATCTAGTAGCTGAGAGGACCTTGACCTTATATCGTTGAACAACTGCCGGATAGATAGCAGCTAAATTATGGGCCATCAGAGAGGTTGGACGGGATCAACATATATTGAAAGGAAGCATATGATGCCCAGACAGGGCCAGCCTGAATATGCTTTGTTTATCGCACTTTACTTTATTAATATTAGTCTTAGTAGGCACACTCTTTACTACTTACAAGCATGTTCTCCATATGTTATTTACTTTATTTACTGCTTCATCCTAGTCGAGGGAATGATGCCCCATGACCTGATCTTAGAAAGCACCGGATGGATGGATCGTTGATTAGCCGAGGGAATACTTGTAGTAGCATGTTCCTGTGGCGTTGAACTGCCGGATGGTGGCTTGGATTATGTGGTGTGGGTGGTCAGAGAACCTCGTTGGATGGACAGACTTCAGACCTAGGATAGGCCTTTTCAAAAACTTGCTTCTTGCTTAGGGGCAACTATCAATCCGAAAACGAGCAATCATTAAGGGGCAGCGCTGGTGAATAATACCGATATGACAGGTCAAGGCATGGAAAAGAACCCAGACGCGGCGGCAGGGGAACATATTCTAGCAGAGAAGAGAGGCGATCAGATCATGCAGGCCGAACATGGATCCGGACCGTAAGTAAAGGAGGGGACAACAAGCTGATGATCCTGATCCTTAAAAGGAGAAGAGAAAGGAGTTTACTTAGCCTGTGATTCTGATGACCCAGAGATGAAGAAGAGGTCTAAGGTTGGTTGGGTTGTTCCAGTCAATTTTGAAAAGCTTATGAAATACATGTGTTGATAAGGCGAACCCTTGCTTGTCGAGTGTCTGAGGCATCATCGCCACACCGGGGTCGGTCCTCGAACTCGCAATTGTATTAAGCCAAATAGCTGAATTCTTACATTTAAGGTATAACCTGCCTTTCATCCGATCCATCCGGCCCTGCCTGATAAGAAAAGGTCTAAGCAGTGGCCCCTAAGCGATTCATTCAAGTTTACATACTTTAAATCATTCTATTTCATTCTTGAAAGGCTACTGGTAATCATGCTTATGCCGGGAATTCAGCTGATTCATATGGTGCTGCTTTCCTGGGAATCTTTTTGCTTTTGCTGCTTCAACTTCTCTTGGAACTGTTACTGGAACTTAGGCCAGGAATCCCGTTTTCACTTATGCTTCTTGAAATGACCCTGGGAAGAATGCTCCTTCAACTGGTAATGCTGTTCTTTCAGCTGCTTATTTCAATGTCGGTTCACCTGGTGTTGATTAGGCTGCTTAGACTGGTGCAGCTGGGAATGAGGCTGGTGAAACTGGTGCTTCTAATGATCCCGGTCATTCTGTTGGTTCAACTGCTCCTTCAACTGATGAAGGGAATGCTTATTAGACTGCTGGTCGTGAAGCTGCTTTGAATGCTGGCCGTGATGTTGTTTGTCCTGGGCCTCCTTGTGCTGTTGGTTTCAGAACCAGAAGCAAGGATAGCATAGGTAATAGCATAGGTAATCGTTGAAGGTAGGTTTCAAGTGTGTTTTCCGGCAGACATTATGATTCCTACAATATACCATTGAGCACTTGTATCTGGGAATTAAAGAGCCCTTTATACCTTTCAAATTGGAATTACTATTTTATGGGATAGGCATATTACACCTGGAAATGGGCTGAGTCCTTTGGGCTTAGGCACAACGAGAAAGTCTAATGTAGAAGCGCCATATCTAACGCCTAAAAAAAGAGTTATATAGCTTACAAGCTTTCTTCGCCTTACACTATAAACCTGGAAAAGGATGAAAAGGGACTGAAACTGGAATTGGCTGATATGCTCTTGCCTCTGCTATTGGAACACCATAAGTAGTAACACATACAAATTCGAAACAATACCACTAGGAGCAGAAGGCTATGCTGGAACACCACATCTGAGAACAACACGGAATGCCAGAACGTTCACTTCATAATAAGTAGGAACACTCACTAATGTAGGAACATCTAGCAACGTCGGAACTACACTTATGGTAACAGTAGGTAAGGTCAAAGCACTACTTATGGGATAATCTAGGAACACCACTAGTAAGAACACAAGCTGCTTTTTCTTCTATTTTGATAATAAGTGTACTGGCTGGTAAATAAGCTAAAGGAAGGAGTGCTTCTTGCTTTGTTGTTGGTGCTACTGCTGCTGGGTAAGGTCTAGTTTATGGTTCTGGGTCAACAACTGGAACTTCAAAAATGAGAAAAACTTCTTCAAAGTCAACAACTGGAATTGGACGAGGTGGTGGAGAAGCTGGAACTGGCCCGGATGCTGCCTTTGCTTTTTGATGCCCGGTAAGAAACAGGCCTTGCCTCTGCTTATAGTGGTTATGAGTAAACCCTTGCCTCTGTTACCTTTGCCTCGGATCCCGGATCAATTGCACCAGGGGACTAGAACTAATGGCTTAGATGCTAGGCGAGATGCTTACTTGGATGCTTATTCAATTCATGTTCAATCAAAGAATGAAGACAATAGAGGTGCTAGTGCTAGGTTAACACACTTCTATAGGGTAGGCCGCGATCTTACCTACGGGATACCGCCGGACTCCTCCTGCCAATAAAAGCAAAAAGAAAAGAGGCAATGAATCGGCTTAACGAACCAACCTAAGAGCATGGGTTAGTGCTTGCCTAACTGCTTGTCTTTCTATCCTGCCTAAGAGCGTTAGTGAGGAGACTTAACTGCCTTCTCCTCATGATTAGACAATTTGAAACTCTCATAAAAGGTATAAGTTGCCTCTTCAGAACGAACACAGGGAGCAGTCCTCCTCCCTTACGGTTGGAGACAGATAAAAGCTCCTACTCACTGGCAAATTACTCACATAACTAGGTGGATCCCCAACTAGAATTCATTGGTCACTCACTGATGGAATCATTGGAGTCGAACGGAGACCAATCCCAAAGCAGATGGGATAGCCGGGGCAAGATTGAGAGCGGGGGATACTGGCAAACAAATATAGGTTAGGTTCCCCCTCCTATATCTTCAAAACTGGGAGTAGACATAGGGTTTACCGAGAGCAAGGGCATTAAATCCATAGGAAGTTTGTTTGGGTACAGCATATTAGCAATTATAGAAATATATATCTATTTTTTAGTTTACCCATCAGCAACAGGAGAACGATCAGAAGGATAAGAATTTGAAACGGTTGAGTCTGAAACAACTTACTCGAAGCTTAAGGCAGGATATAAATCACATTATATTAATTAATTTATGGAAATGGAATGGACAAATAAGAAAAAAAGGATAGATAGAACTTCGGGAATACATCGC
>Ga0233336_1000173_pt1 | contig 11766 bp, 7 predicted proteins | sample GEONDECOMP225_FD_183636 | JGI IMG/M metagenome (GOLD analysis project Ga0233336, IMG submission 183636) | Leaf litter microbial communities from Shasta-Trinity National Forest, California, United States - GEON-DECOMP-225 | ecosystem: Environmental > Terrestrial > Plant litter > Unclassified...
TAAGGTGAAAAAGAAAGGATGCAATACTTTACTTGGCTTGCTTATTCGGCTTGGATCCCGGGAGACTCGACTGGACTACTCAAATGCCGGGCTAGATACTAAGTTAGCATCTAATTCTATACAATGGGGTATATGATGCCGTGCCTATTTCTTTAAAAGGAGACAACTATAATCCGCATAGAAGTCTAGTAGTAAGGCAAGTATGGAACTTAACGACGTGTCGCATATCTACGTGATACTCGCATCAAGAAATTATGGTACTTGGGCCCAGACGCTAAGGTTGTTTGCTTAGAATAGATACCAGAAAACCAGAAATACCTGCTGTGGAGTTGAACTAAGCTATATCAGTCTCATTTTGGCTAATTGAGTGGTGAGGCTACTCTACTTTGGCTGCTGCGCTATTCGCGCTAATCAACTGGGTGGGATATGCCTTAGCTCTACCGGGCTGGGCTGGATACTGTCTAGAAGTACGATCAGTGATAGAAAGAAGCTCTAGTTGGTCATTAACCTAACCCCACCAGGCAGTTCATACCCGAGAGGGTGAGTTACACCGATAGAAATATAAATTACCTCAGCTTTACCTCCTAAGGAGAATGTATGAGAAGACCAGTCCTGCTCTAGGTCCTCCAACCCTGCCTGCTTCCATCCCAGTTAAAGTCATGAAGGCGGAGTTGAAGAAGCAAATATAACCAATATAAAAAACCTTGGCCATTTTAAACACCTTCTATCGACGGTTCCACTCGACCCTAGACTCCTACCCCTCTCGAGGTCAATATATTAGCAGCTGTAAAGAAGAACAATATATTTTGAATACTTGGATGTCCAGGTATTGATTTATCTATTCCCACCCAACCGGAGCCGCTCGACCATAAGGGAGAGGGTTTCTCCAGGCTTTTGATCCTGTGCTAGCTCCATAAAAAGCAAGGATTGCAGAAGATTGATTGCACCCTTCTCACCACACCACCTTTTCACCATGAAGAGTAAGTAGAATTAAGGAGGGTTACCACCGAAAGAGTAGTTAATAGACCACAAGCTAAACCAAGTTTCTATTATTGTGCTATCAATGTTATCAAGAGGACAACTACTTGTTGATGACTCTCTCTGATTGATCTCCTTCCTACCTATAGGGAGAATATAATAATACTAGTCCTGCTCCAGTTCTAAAAAAAGACCTACTCTGGTTCCACCATTCAAGTTCAAATCATAAAGCCCCATGAGGACGAAGAAACAAATATACCATAAAAACAGAATATTTGAGTTTTTAAGGATAAGGAGCAGACAGAGCCAATCTTAGAAAACGTCTCATTTGACCTCCCCCTCCTACTAAGGGAGAGCGGCTTCGCACCTTTTAGCATACATTTATTGCTATTTAACGCAACTTCGCAGTTGTTCTAGCAAGTTAAGTCAATAAGTTTCAATCTACCAGATCTATTTTGCGGATGACCGGCTTCCTATAAGATAGCTTCCAATAAGAGAAACACACACCCCACCCGCACCAATCAATGTAGCAGAATAAGTAAGAGCACCACCAAAAAAAGAAATACAATACTTTACCCCATAAGTATCCCAAAGGCTCGAAGGGGAACTCTATGGCGACGAGTTCCTTGTGGGCAGTAGAAGAGAACCTAGCTGTTTATTTGAAAGAGCATTACTTTAATGGGACTTTCGCCTTCCTATCGCTCTGCGCTAAACTGCGATGATTTTTGTGACTGCATATAGGCGTTTCTGGCCAAGGAACTGCGATGAGAAAAAGAGGTTTTGTCGTTACATAAACGGCAAGCTTTGCTCTCCGATCCCTAACGCCTGGAAACAAGATCGTACTTCCTTTTCATTTCATTATGGAATGGGTCAAAGCATACTATGGTGGTGCTATGGTGGTGGGTCCGAGGAGTTTCCACATGAGCTTCTTAGGTTATCCACCTTTCTCAATAGTGCAGCATTGAACGGCTCATAATGAATGAATGGGTTAGCTAGTGAATGGGAACAACATCTCGAACGACATCTCTGAGTAGCTCTTAGGCATGCATCATCTCTGGGAACATAATATCTTTAGATATGTATCTCGAAGCAGTCATATTACGTATAAGATCTATCTCTATTAAGATCAAAGCTGAACCCACTCACTGGACCCGTCTATTACGAACGTTGTGATCATGGATGCTTTCAGAATTCCATTTGGGTAGGGTTGTTTTGGGGCTTTCTCACGGTAAATCAATCCACCTACTCTCTTTGATTGGATTGAACGATATTTTCTTATTTTTCAATTACTCCCGCCCACCCTAGGGAGAAACCAATGTTCCGTAGGTATGGGGGCGTCCATCCATGCCAACCCCAATGCAGCGCCAGCCGGATACTTGATCGACTGGCACAGATACTTATTTTAGAATTAATCCGTCCGTATTGGAAGAAATAAGTGAATAGAAATGTAAAACTACTGGTCAACCCTTTACCGAACGTAGCCATCTTTCCCTCACATTGTGGTTATGATACGTATAAACCAAGTATAGTGTGCACACCTTTCCCTCTCGCTGTTACCTAGTGCCTTAGGTAGAACTGTTCCATTGGGAGTACTGGGTCACGTAGTACTGTTCAATTCCAAGTGCCTACAGCATTTACTATGAAATGAAAAGTGAATCATGTTAATGAACACCCAGGGATTGGATCTTAGATCGATAGACATTGCTAAACCCGCCCCATTGATATTTACACAATTCACGAGTTTAGGGGTGATATGCGTCAAGCCAACCCTGCCCAGGCTTACTAAACAAGGCACTGCATAGCTAACACTCACACTTGCTACTTAAGTATTACACTCTTTCATCTGGTACCCCCCACACACTAACACTGCCTACCCTTTCATCTCCCGTATCACTGAATAAGACTAGCAGATACCAATGAGAGGGGCAGATCCTCTATCGACCGCCAGACTATCCCTTAGCCATAGCCCACAACATTTATGAGAAGTCACAGCCGTTACCTACAGGGATTACACTCTCCATCGCATCAGGTCATTTAAGAGGAAGATTTATCGAAAATCGTCCTCGCCTTCTCTACGGTCTCAGGCGAGCCCTCCGTCCTTCCCCTGTCGGGAAAGAGCTACGCACCTTAATATAGTGAGTTTTTTCCTAAGCCTATGTTTGGTATCGAGGAACAGATCATATCAGCCGTCTTCCAGCAGAGAACCACACACCCTTACCTTAGGGGCGGAGCCGCTCGACCATAAGGGAGAGGGACTTCATTGCGAAAGATACAGTGATTGCATCAGCAAAGCCGAGGCAGGAGTTGGTGCCATCGTAGACAAAAGGATAGATCCATCACAGCATGGGTACGCCCCTATTAATACGTATAAGCTTAATACATGGAGAACATAGCACATAAGATACAGAGCTTAATGATAGTATTACTTCCATTACTGTAATCACGTCATTATATGGAAGGAAGGCACTGGTTCAATCCTGGGCTGATCCTCTCAATAAGAGAATAAATCCCCAGTAGAGTAGAATGGGCTGGTTCCTTATCAATCCACGTGCTGCATTATTTTTGTTGTCCCCTTTTGGCTTTCTTTAATGCATCAGTGTGGGCGATTTCTGTTCCCAAGGTAATCCGGTCAAATCCCTTACTTATAAGTAAATCCTCCATATAGCATTTCCATTAGAAGTAGTTAGAACAGGTAAGTAGGATCTCACTTGGACTGGCTGTTGGCGTTTAATGGAGACCAGGATTCTCATGAAATACCAACAAAGGCTCTGCAATGTTCTTTTACCATGGACAGTATTTTCAATCCATAAAATAGGCGCGGGCGAGAGATCTAAAAATAAGAACATAAAGAGTATCCATTTATAGATCTAATAAACAGGTCGTTAGAGAGAAACTTAAAGAGAGAAACTTAATAAGATAAATGAAGCCACTGAAGGGTGCGACCATACACGTGTTTCAGAGCAGACTGTGTTTTTTTTTTCGAATGCGTGGGTAGCAAGCAGAAACTGTGTACTCAGATAATAGCACCTAGAGATTACCTCCCCGTTGGTTGAACGCTTCTGCCCATTACTTTAGGTAGGCCACCTTTTCGCTCTTGGATTTACCACTTCAAGGAAGGTCCAATAGGTCTTGCATAGGCCACCTTTTCTCTAGCGAATTTACCCGTCCAAGTCCAAAGCCCAGATTCATATAAATTGAGACTAACTGACACGTTGTCTCCTGGCTCTTCTCTGTTGGATCTACCCCATGCCACCTTTTCATTCGTGAAATTCCCACTTATTGGAAGACCGGGGGTTCATACTATCTCTATCATCTTCATATTATGACCTTTAAGTACTGAATTTACCTTATTGTTTACACGTCACCTTTGCACTCAAAAAATTCCCATCTTCGTTGTTTTTGGAATATCCTTTCAGTGACCTTTATCCACCTTTTCATTCATGATTTTACCATCAATGAGACACTTTGGTCCAGCATTGAAACTCTTAAGAGACCTATCTTTGTCCATGCACTTGGATCTGTGTGAATCCCGTCTTAAGCACTTAGAGTTAAAGCCCAATATGAACTGGACCTAGCTGATGAAGTCGAGCCCTCTTCTGGACTGCTGCCCTATGTACACTAACTTTAGTCTTAAGGTGCTGTATTGCTCTCTATGAAGAACTGGACCTCGTTTATTTCTTAGCCCTTACTGAAAGAAGATCCAAATATGAAACTCAAAGTATGTATGGTCCCATCGTCTGAAAGCACCCCTGTGTTCCGGTTTTGTTAGTACCGCAGATCCAAATAGCCCACTCCCTAGCGTAATTACATATATTATAAAGAATGACCAGCAGCCACTAAATTCTTTCTTTGGTCGAGCGTACACAGCTAGCAAATTGTATACCGATCCTCATCTCATGAAGGCAAACCCCCGGAGACAGACTCCCGAGGCACTCACCTGCTTTGATATTCAAGGGAGAAGACATTTTCCGAAGGCAAGGTTTTATGTAAGCTTAGCCAATAAGTATACTAAGCAAGCAAGCTTTATTAATGATTAATTCTTAATCTGACTCATACCAAGGAGTGATTCAGTGAGGAAATAAAGGCAGGTCACAATTCGTTGTCGAAGGGTATCAACCAAGGCTCTAAGCCAGGGCAGGTTAGGTCGATGACGAAGGGTCATGGAAGGCCGAAGGCGAAGAAGACCAGTTACCAGTCGTCTAAGCATTGATCAAAGTCTTAGTCTAAGCCCAGATATTCTTAGTCATCAATGCCGGGAGTTTAGAAGGCTTAAGGGTGTCCACTAAAGAGTGGGAATAAATCAAAGGCTTTAAGAGCCGGATGTTGAACTCATTAGTCGTTTAAGCTATTTAGTCGCTTAAGCCAGGGATCGAAGTCAAGACCTCCGCATCGCATGCACCCTGTCCTTGACCTTAAAGACCCTATTGAAACTATCATATATATATGATCCGTGACCACCAAGCCAGAGAAGCGAGCTCAGGTAGACTGAACGAGGGGAAAGGAGACGAGACCGATATCGTTAGCCAGTACTTGTTCCTCATCTTGAACCATCTTATGAGTGGGAGTCTAATCATTCTAGTTCCGAGGAGCACTCATGTCTCTCTGAGCCAGCATTCGAGTATGGGTTGGGCTATGCTGCTTAACCATGATCTTATTTACCCGGATATCAGTCTGTTGAGTCGGAGTCTGCTGAGCCAAGGGCTTTGCTCTCGTTAATTCAGTTGGGAATTAAAGAAAGTCATATCGAAGGTATGAGTCGGAGTCGAGAAGTCTGGGACTCATACTAGGCTAGGCTTTCTTTTATAAGGGGCGGAGCCGCTCGACCATAAGGGAGAGGGGTTCCAGGTCCGCCCTTCATCTGCTAGTTAATAGGAGGTCTCGACTAAAAGGAGAGGGTAGTATAAGTCTAATTTGAAAGGGTTTCATTTCATTTATTAAAAGGCTGGGAGAGAAAAGTAATTAATAGGGGAAAGTCAATTCCTTATTTGTGTCTATAAGTCCAGGAGTAAACTAATAAATCAAGTTTGATAGATTAGAGTGGACTTTCATCAATCTTGTACTAACCACCTTCTTTAGAGACCTATGACCTCTATACCTAGAGACCTATGACCTCTATACCTAAGCCAGAACAGGTACTGAGGAACGAGACCGAGACGAAAGATGCTGCTTATGAGGTCCGAACCGGTAGACGCTCATCTAGTAAACAACATGGCTTCAACCAATGTCTTTGGTTGGCGGCTATTTCTCAATTATTCTCCCCATTTGTTGGAAACTTGGGAACTTGGTGGGATTTTCTCTTTCCTCTCGGATGTATTGAGTTCTTGTTACAATGGATTAGTGCATAGAACCTGGCATTTACACTGGACATGGGAGAGTATACCGGAAGTGGATAACCTACCTCCTGGCAGCATCGAACCTGGATCTAGTAGTATTAGTGGTATCAATCCTGATCTCAAGATTGTATGGATGGTGGCTCCAAGGTAGTCAGTAACCAACATTGCAGGTATAAAAGAAACTTATATATGCGAGTGACTATATGGCAAGTATCAAGGCGCTAAACAAAGCTAATGGGGAATCCATCCCGCCTGTCTCATAGGGATAGGGAACCCTTCCCCTGTCGGGAAAGAGCTACGCACCTTGGAACTGATCGTAAAGAGACCTTACCTTATGGAGCTTACTAAGGAACTTACCTTATTATAATGCAGCTGTGATTATGTAGGGGATATGGCTATGACTAGAGCGCTTATAGCAATGACTATAGGCTTATAGCTATTAGACTGGTATGACCCTTCTTAAGGCTGCTGCTTATGGCCCTTCTGTATATACCCCCCCCGCATGGCTATTACAACAACTGGCTATCAGCCTGGACTAGCCAGCTCAGACCATCCTATGAACTGCTGGAGGACTGTATCACTCACCTCATCACTTGGATTAGAGCTCCTTAGAGCTACCATGGATATTATTCTACTCACTGGATTATTACTTAGCTTCCCAAGTAGTACTATACTAGCCCTACTAACTACAATTAGTATATTTCCGTATGCGCTAAGATTGCATATTCATATTCAGATTACCAATTACAATGGCACACAGTTAAACGTATAGATGCAATATCATATATTGTATATCGATGTATTTATTTCTTGTTACATACATTTTTTCTAAATTAGAATAAGGGGGAGAACTTACACTCCCCTATTGGATGGTTGTCAAGCTAGAGAGAACTAATCCCCCTTACGGGTATCACATTGTCAAAATAGGAATTTCATCCCTATAATCTCATTAAAGAACTAAATAGGATAGGAACTGCTGACATTCCCAGTAGTTATCCTCTCTTTAAAATAAGGAATGGAGTGGATGGATAAAAAAAGAGGAATCGAATCCCTTCTAGCTTCTTCGCTGTAGCTCAGACTAGCTTCACTTACGCTCTGCTTCTTCTAATGGATACAAACAACTGCATAGCTTCGTTTCTGCTCAGAAGTGCCTCTTTACTTCGTAATGTAGACAACTCATAGCTTATTTGCGCTCTCAGATGATAAAAACTCTCTATCTCTATCAATAAGGGTAGTCGAGAAATAAAGAACTTAGGGGCAAGTAAGTGTGAACTTACTTTATAACTACAGCTAGTCATGGCTAGTAGTTATGGCTTTTTTCACTGGTGTTCACATACACACACAATATCCTGGAGTAGCTCTATGTGCGTGCTCTTCTACGTTGCTCAATAACTACACCTACACTACGCACTCCTATACGTGGTGTCTTCAAAGAAGTCCTCAACAAAGTGCCTCAAATGTGTAAACCCAGGCAAGCTAACCAGCAGACCTAAAAGCAATCGACGGCATCCCACCTATCTCTCAATGGAAAAGTGAAACGTTTCTATGCGCGGAAGTTAGAGTAGCTAGAATTTAAGCTTCAGAGGAATTGATTTGTTATGGACAAGTTCAACTTCTGTATGCGAGCTTATATAGTAATCATATAGTAAGAGGTTTAAATTGAACTCTTTACTCTTTATTAAAAGAATGGAGACTCTATTTCTTATTCTTTTCTTTTCAAACAAGTTGCACTAATTAGAAGTTATCATTTCTTTTGGAACAAGGACGGACACAACACTAAATAAACAGATTGTTTTTAGCACGAATGCATGCATGGATAATTTTGTTTTGTTGGTGCCACCTCACACTATAGTCGATTATGACTCGGCAATAAACGAGAGGCTATGAGTTGCTGCACCCGCCGCTATGTCAGGCGCTAATGTGTGGGCTAGAACTCGGGACACCTTCTGATTCGCTGGGTACACATCCAACTCAACTTAAGATTGTTTGTTGCACCTTGCATGGATAAGTTATTTGTTTTGTGCACCTCTTCTCTCCTTTCTAAAAAGGCTTAAGCTGCTCTCGGGGCCTCACTAACCCCCTATTCTTTTTGTTTCAATCGCTAACGCTTGCCCGAATGAGAGTTTCTTCTCTCGGCAAGGCCTCGCAACAACCAGGACCTCCTTCCTTCCTGCTGTTGTACCTGCTCTTGGCAAAAGGTGAAAGGTGAGGCAGATGGCATAGATTACAAATTACAAAGGCAAGTTCAACGTAGAAATGCGAGTTTAGACCAAAATAGGTAGTTCTTATTTTTATTTGTAAACGATGGTAAGTAAGTCTCTATCTACATCGTATCTCTATGCCTTCCCGTCTGGCATAAACTCTAGGTCTAGTAGGAGCCTCCAGAGTCCCAGGTCAAATTGAACTCGCACTAGATTCCCGGCACTAAAGCAGCAGCTACAGCTAAGCACAGCAGAGTAGAGCTAGGTATTCTCCTATGGGGCTTTGGAGAGGAGACTAAATTGATATTGATGTGGTGTTGTCGATCCTCTTCTTTTCTTTGGACTGGAAACTAGCCCACTCGATAGCTTTCCGAAGTTATTATTTCTTTGCCAAACTTATCTATGCGCTTGAAACCTGCCATTGAGCTAGCTGTCTCTGCTCCTCTTTCCCAGCCAGCAAGCATAATGGTAATAATCAGATCTGGGTGGTTCGTGTCTGTGGTACACCCCAACCAAGAGAGGCGAGTCAAGTTGTTGAGTAGATCCAAGTGCATCAACACCTGCAACTACAAGGTAAACTTATCTATGCGACATCGTATATCGATTAAAATGGCGCATTGAAACTTATATATGCCAGTATGATATGTATAAAGTAAACACGCACTAAATATATATTGTCTTGCAAAAACATAGTCTAATGTGTAATGAATTAATCAAGTTGACTCACATTTGAGCAAGCAGCATCAAAGCAGACAGAAGCAGCGGTTGAAGATTGAGTGGTCTACTTTAATCTTCATGAGCTACGTGTATCGTTATAGTGCTACGTGCTTTCGGGCCTAGTAGTTGCTTCGTAGAGCAGGCTTCCCATCGCCAGTCCTCGCTAATATCCCGTTAACAACCTGTCATTTTACTTTTCAATATAATAGCTAAGATTGCTGCTGAAGGATATGGGCTGCTACTGCTACAGAGTTTTCTTAAGCAAGAGAAGCAAGCTGGCTGGGTCTTGATTCGATCAAACCATCCTTATTCTACAAAAAGAATAGAAGAATATATTATCTTATTAGACTGAAACTGGTTTATCTCTATCTCTCTTGTTTCTTTCCATCGCTTTAGGAACAGTAGGATTCGAACCTACCAAATAGATTTGGCAACCAAGTATTGAAAAAGAATCTAATTTACCCTCGGGTCAATGAAGAAGAGTGCTCAACCATCAGTGGTATTTCAATTACTTTGGTAATTAGACCGAAGAACGCCTTATACTAAGGCGCCTCACCATTCTAGTAATTTCATTCTTATGAAAAGTCCGGGACTAAATGAATAATGGTTCAAGCATTAATTAAGTTGTTTCAACCCTTCTTAATTAATGAATTGTATCTTGGCTGGGTTCAGCTCGTCCCCCCGATAAGATCAGGTATAGTGCAGTAGCGACAAAGCATTCATTAAGCAAGTGTTATAAAAGGTGCGTAGCTCTTTCCCGACAAAGGAGGGGAAGGGACTATTAGCATGAAAAAGGGACTATTAGCCTTCAAATTAAGGCAATACCTGTCTAAAGGAGTGCTGCTGTTTGCTTGCCTATTCATCTCTCTGTTTGCTAGGAACACTTAAAAGTAAGAGGTAATCAGCCTAGAGGTGTTTTATTTGGACGGGAATGGCCGAAGCTAGTGGGATCTAAGTCTTAGGGCCTCCCTCTCCACCTTATTCCAGTTTTCGGGCAAAGGTTTCAAGGTGTATAGCATAAAAGTTAGTTTGTGCGTCCCACTTTTGTATCTTCCAATCGATCTCTAATGTAGCGGCGAGCCTCCTTCGGGTGCGCATGGCCTTGCCCTCAGAAGCGCAAGACCTCCGGACCTTCAGTATTCTTTTGATTAAGTTTAGGTTTGGTTCTGCGTGCCAATCTGCTGTTACCTTTGCTTTATGGTTGATCCATTTGTTTATGAGCCTCTTTAAAGTGCTCCACTATTGCTCGCTCTCCGTAACACATGCTTGGTTCATTACAGCGTCAGGCCTTGACACAATTAAAGCAGTGCAAATATACCATTCTTGGGGATCACCTGAATTATTACGAGTATTTTCCAGGGTCATCCAAGCACAGGCAGTTAGTCATCACATTTATATACGATGCATTCTTCGCGCTTCGACCGTGAAAAGGAGTCTTAGATAACTCTTTGGTAACAAAACCTGATGGCTAGGTTGAGGATAAAAAAAAGGTCCTACGGTGCTTGTCCGCATCGGGCAAGGATAAACGAGGTGAAAGGTCTCTGGATAGGTACAGTTCCAAGCACAAGTCCCTATGATGAGAAGATATGCATGTCTTTTTGTAAGCTGGAGTAGTAGGCATGAGTTAAAATAATGGTAGTATGCAAAGGCTATCTGAAATGAACTTTACCTACTGGGTTACTGGTATTATAGAATTTCTATCTCTAAGTGGTATGAAAGAGGACACAACCATGAGTAGTGTGCATAGTAGTAGAAGCACCAACATGCGTGGTAGTAGAAGTAGTGCCAATATGTGAGGGACCAGCAGAAGAAGCACCAGCATGAGCATGCATTACAGATAGGCTAAACTGAGTACCAAAAGGAGGAGGATGTGTATAAGCCTGATGTGGGCCTGAGTTATGTATAAGCATGTGGCCACTTAGTAGGTCAAGTTTATAGGAGACGTAACTGTAGTGGTCACAACTGGGTAAGTGGTCTATATAGTGGGCTATATAGGGACACACTTTTTTGTACCCATGCTAGGGTTAGGAATATAAGGACCAGTGGCATGGGTATGTGTATTAGCGTGAGGAGGAGGTCCAGCAGTATAAAACAAGCTACTCTAGCTGAAGGGCTTTAGAGCTATTTGTTTGATCAAAGTGTGACATAAAACATAATGAAGCAAATTGTAGGGTCTATATTATAAGTTTGTATCTGGACTACTTCAAATCATTTTGTAGAAAAGGTATCGAGGCTAGGGACATAGGACTGAAACCAAAAAATTAGGGTTGCCCTCCGATAGGACAATAAGGGAGGATTGTTGGGATATCTGTGTAGAGTGAAAGGTTTCAATCATCTCTTCCAAAAGACGATCTTTGGCATCAAGAAAGCAGTCCATGAGTGGACTAGAGGTAGTGTAGTTGAGATAAACTATGATCTCTCCTTTCAGAAGAGGACTGGAAGTGGTAGTAACACGAGGCGAGTTCTTACGGGATGGCATTACTATGAACTAGTAAGCTCGGACCAAGTATAGGAACCAACCAAGTAACCAAACATAA
>Ga0233336_1000174_pt1 | contig 11707 bp, 5 predicted proteins | sample GEONDECOMP225_FD_183636 | JGI IMG/M metagenome (GOLD analysis project Ga0233336, IMG submission 183636) | Leaf litter microbial communities from Shasta-Trinity National Forest, California, United States - GEON-DECOMP-225 | ecosystem: Environmental > Terrestrial > Plant litter > Unclassified...
GGCTATATATAAAGCGCCTAGGCGCCTTTTCTTTTTAACCATTCTACTCAATAAAATAAAAAGGTAACACAAAAGTTAATAAACGTATGTAACATGTATGCCCCTAGGTCTAGTTGGAGTTAAGTAAGATCGCAAGGTCGAGTGCTTGAGTCAGCCCCTGCCATGGGATGATATTTATTATTTCCCCGTGTGACCAGCAGACGAGTGAGATTGAGCCAGCCAAAGTGTTGCCATCCATATAAACATTGTCGTTGAGCCAGGGTTACACCAGACCAGAGGGAAGCACTGACCGCCAGACGGGAGAGAAGTACCCGTTCAAATACCTTATCCCCCTGTTAAACATCACAACCATACTAGAGAGGATAACTAGTATCACATAAAATGACAATATAGAATTCCCCCGTCACAGGATACCCGTTCACCATCCCACGATATCTTAAATATAAAAATTTACCATAACCACCATACCCAATAGATAAATAAACCATTGTTAAACAGTGAAAACACCTCGTAAAATTTTAATAGGGGGGGGCGGTGTTTCCATGTTCTGAAGCATATTTATATATGCAAGGGTAGGTTGCTTTTGAATCATCTCCAGACACATAGTTGCATTCACGGGAATGACACTCAGATAGATGGCTTATAGAATAGTGTTATTCTCTCTACTTTCCTACCATATATCTTTGCAACGTTTGCTTGCTTTATATTTTCCTCGTTTCAGAGTAAAGTTGTTCATATACGCGGATTTACTCTAGTTACCCACGAAGCACTTACACACAAATGAAAGAGGATAAAAAGCCTAATACTTCTTACCCAAATGAAGAGGAAAGGACATCATTCCATGCATGATACAATATGGTATTATGTACCGATCATACGCGCCATTCATAGCCCATTACCACCGGCAGGCATAGCCAATCATAGTTGAGCGTAGTAATATGATAGCCAAGCCAGTTAGAGACAGAAGGTCATTCCAGAATATAATACTTATTGCCAATTGTCATTGACTGGTGTCATTGCCAATAAATAGACGGGAGTACTTGTTGCTAGTACTTGCTGATCATAGCTAGAAGGTAATTGCTAGAAGCTATTTTATATGTAATGAAAGCTGTATACTCCTCATACAAGGAGGGAAAAAAGGGGGCTTAAGCCCGCCCCTTTAAAATGATAGAGGTCAAGTTCTCTTAATGCCTATAGGCCCCCCCTTGCCAGTTCCCAATAGCTGGAGGAGGCCGATAACTGCGAAGGATACTATATCAACTTATGCAGTAGCCACATAGGCCACTAAGGATACCGGATAGGTAGTAAGAAGGATTCATGCTAAGGCAGTGCAAAGAATGAGATTTTATGATCCTACTACTCTTACTCCTACTTCTACTAATACTAGCAATAGGAGCCAGGGGATTAGGCTACTTGAGATCCTGAATAATAAAATAATGCAATTGGATGATCAGGAGAATTAATAAAAAGTACGCGCGAGAAATTCGTGCATGACAAGTCATTTCTTCTCTCGTGGTCTGGTGGGACTTGGAATGTTTTGAGGAAGGATTAGGGTAATGGGTGGTTTGATAGCTTGCAAAAAAAGGGGGATAGGTAAGGGCCAGGACGGATAGAGTAACTGGTAATTGAAATACTGAAAGGTGGCCCATGAAGGAGTAGGGCATAGGCAGGAGGGTTTATGAATTATTTTTTGTTTCTATCTTAGGAGCCGCTCGACCAACGAGGAATAAGCTGGGAGCCAAGCCAAGTAACAAAGCCAAGTATTTATTGTGGCCCGACACAGCATCGCTACCTGAATAGATATTTGATACTGTTAGTACGTTTCACTCATCACCATCTTTCTTAAAATAAAAAGTGTTGTATTGCTTTTGGGACATGGGTATCTAACATTTATTAGGCAAAGATATTATTTACTGAATCCCTACTCTACACATTGACTCAGCTTCTTGGCATCAACTCCTGGACTCCTGGGGTGTAATAGAGCTTATTCCTCAATAACTTAAGACTGCCTAGCTGCACCTTCTAACTCTAACTGCCAACTGTATACCACGACTAGAGCTTCTAGCAATGACCCTCTAGCTTTACTGGCAAGGACTACTGTACTGTCATGGACTACTGGCTATGATCAGCAATGACTGGCTATGAGACGACTGGTGGTTATGGGCTATGAATGGAGTAATATCCTCAAAGGGTGCATTATATATAATGCATGGTCATAGCATAAAGTTTTATAGGCCCTACCTACTGTTCCGTAGGGGTAAGCTCCGTTCTGGGGAATATGTAAAACTTAGTATCTCTTGGCTATGTAAGGAAAACATATATCTAGCAATGATGGGGAACTTATCTTGGGTCTGCTGTATTGACCGTTATTTATTGAGGTTTATTGACTGGTTCCTTCACTCTCATCAGTTGGGAACATGGGGGGACATATCATCTTCTCGTCGTCTGGCAAAAAGTACTTCTCTGACGTCATGGGGTAATATATACTGTCAACTAGTGATGCGTGCCTTCCTTATCACTTAATATTCTCTCGGGTATCCCATGATAGGAACATCAATTATCCTCTCCATTGGAGACATAATCTCCTTCGGGTCTGGGTGTAATAGTTTCCTTCCTTCCCTTCTCTTGTTGTCTGGCGACTTATCCGCGGTACTTTCCTCCCCTTATCTTAATAATGCCTCGCTTTATTAGTCCCTTTATTAGTTAAAATGCCATGGTGACATTTGGAGCACTGCGAGAGCATACTCCATACAGTTCCCAATTTATCTACTTAAATGGTTGGAAATTTTTATAGGGTCGCCATACAGCCAATATTCGCATATCTACGTGTAACTTTTCCATAGCCAAGAGGAATAAGTTCCCCATTGTTTAAACCAGAATAAATTATTGGTTACATCTTGGTTACATATGAGCAGCATATTTATTTAGCTATGCAGCTGCCATCCAATAAGTCCGCATTAGCGCCATTCCCCTAAGTACACCCACTTGGAATATAAAATCCCACTCCAAGTTTAAAACAAATGGAGCTGAGATATCAGGAGAGAAGAGGGTGTCCTCTTTCTTTCTTATTATTAAGGGCAGGTTCTGACAACACCCGCGAGAGGTGATTTGATGCCTTGCTAGGTCTGGTTAGCTCGCCTAGCAATAATATAGCGCATCTCTACGTTTCACTTTTCCGTATACATGGGGGTTGGACCATGTTGTTTACTTACTACGAGCATTTACACCACACCTAAGGGAGAAGGGACTGGAGCTCTTTTCTCTCTCTATTCTCTTCAGGGGTTCTTCGCCAAGGAAGTTCGTGAGGTGATTCAGTAAGGTCAACATTTCAAAGAGCCCCAACCAAGGCCCAGTATTGTTTGTTTGGTTGGTAGGGGACGACGGGATTTAAACCTTCGCTCATTTGGTTTTTTTCCTGAGTCACAACCTAATTTTGATGGGGATGAATCCACACTACACTATACTATTATTCATCGGGGATATAAAATGGAGATTCTTGGTAAGCCAACTCGCTTCTGCTTGCTGCTCTCCAGTCCTTGCTTGCTCTCTGGCGTGGTTATCCCTCCTCTCTGGCTGGTTTATCTTCTTGTCGTTCATGCCCTTTTATATCATTTAATAACTATAGAAATAAAGGAAAATTGAAAGCTCCATTTATTTCACCCTACCTTGGAACAACTAAGTAAGGCTAAAAAAACTAAGGCGGCTTTTTCTTACCCTACCTAATAGGGACCCCCTCTGTTTTTGCCTTAGCGAAGCTAACTCTTCCTATATTAATTGAAATCTCTCTAGTTAATATAGTGTTGATTAGGCCATTGTTGCTATAATAAAATATATAATGCAATTAAAATAATGACCCATTTTGAAATGAGCATAGCTTCCGTTTAAGAGCCACTGGCTGAATTAATGAGGCCTCTACGAGCATGAACTACGGTAATAAATAAATAAAATAATAGTTCCCATTCTTTTAAAATAAACTAGGTTTCCCTTCCTTTCTCCCTGCTCTAGCGAAGAATCAGAAAGAGGTATTATTATTCTTAAAGCTATAGAGTAAACGTTACCAGGATAGTGTTATTATACGTGACCTTTGCTCAATCCCTCGTGCCAATGAGGTGGCGGTTCTCCTACGTGTGTTACCAGTTTTGCGTGTCTAGGAGATAATGGTTCTAAAATAAATAAATAATAACAAGTACATAATCAATAATAACACGTACAGTATGCACAAAAACAACTACTAGCTTCAGTTCCATTGCCTTAGGCCCATGGCAATAAAGCCTAAATATACTAGCATAGTTGTCTACCCATTGTTAAAAATAAAAATAATCTATATAAAGAGTAGAGTTCAATACAAGTGAAAGCTTTAATACCTGACCTTTACAAAAACTATTACTATAAGATATCGCCATGGAGACGACCCTTCGGTGCATTCCCTCGTACCTTGGTAAGGGGTTATACCTTGTCTCATTTTAAGTCTCATAGAGATACAAGTATCACGTATATATGCGATTATCCTATTTAAAAGGTGAAATAAGAAGAAGGTTTTGTAACTGTCGTTCCACCAACTCAACAACTTCTTGCCTGACAAGCAAATGAGAAGGTTTTCCCAACGGCGGACTATTTATATGGTACGATAACTCTAGGTCTAGGATTATTTGCAACTTCATTTTATTTCCTTACCTGTATCCAACTTGCTTTAATTATGTGCATGTCACGCGTTCTCCACCCTTTAATTGAAACTGCCTCAACCCACTTTTAGGAATGAATGCCCCAACCTTACTGCATTGAATGGATGCATGATGTATGGGATGGAAGGGGAGCTTCACATAGAGATGCACGGGCTTCATACTGCATTCACCAGAGCCTTACATTAACTTTAGGAATATGGGTAGGGTACCACTCCGTGCCTATTCTTCCCGTATAACCGACTTGATTTAATAGGAGCCTTGCCAATACTCTTAATTACTTAGAATAACCCACTGCAAGGAAGGAATAGACATACTTTTATTTTAATGCCTGAACCTAATAGTTATCACCTTAAGACCTAGCACCTGTCTTCTACCTATACTATTTTAATGAATCCCTTAGGAGGTACTGCTAGGAAACCGGGATCAGATGAAACTCCTTTTTACCTTTTCTTAATTGTTTCTTATAACCTCTCGCTTTAGCCAGGAATACGAGGGAGGGTAGCCAGAATAAAACCCCCTACCTTTGTGCCGCACAACCCATTTACCCAAGAACTATACTTGCCTTATACCTGTAACAACTTAATTAATCTTTGTAGCTACTGACTGCCTTATCTTGTATAGACAAAATTAACCCTTTACTTTCTTACCGCTGCCTTTACCCTAGTAGATGGAGTGATGCCAAAACCCATGACCTTTAAGCACTGGATCAACCTTACTGACTCATCTACTCACGAACTTGGGAACGTGGTAAACTGAATAGCTGCTACGGACTTACTTATGGTTGTAATGATTATCTTATAGGGAACTTTTTATCTGCTTAAGAATCTCCATTTATGATCCCAGATGTGTATGATTCATCTGATCTGATTATGACTTAATAAAATAATATCATTTATTGATCCAATATGATGAATGTTTCATCGAACACTAGGTTCAGCAGTCAGATTGGTTCAGCAAGAATCTATACGGACTCATCACTGTTGAATACATAACGGCCCCAATAGTGCCAATTCCTATCGGTTATGGAACCTAACCTCATCTTATAGTAGTATCGCTCCACCCTCCTCCTCGCCAGACCACTAGTTAAAATGTCATTTATTGCGAGGGGTTTAGCTTTAAAATTTGAAAAGGTCCAAGGGGTTACAAAAGCAGAAAAAACCTTTTTGTATTCACATATTTCTCCCCAGCCAAAGTGCTATATCTTAAAAACTTAACGCTTCTAGCCGAAGAATCCTGCTTTTATTAGCTAGGAGGATTTCCCCTACAGCGGTTTCAAATAGATCCCTTAGAACGACGCCTAGACCTTTTAGCGTTGCTGCACAAGTGTGTTTAATCCGGTTGGACACCTAAGGTTTTACCCTTTGGTGCTCCAGTTGTGCCCTAAGGAAGTAGTATATAATGGTGCTCTCATATAAACTTAGTCTTGGATAACTAAAGCGATATGAAAGGATCTTTTTCTAGCTGGTCTTTCCTGTTCCTTGACGCCTAACTTTGCCGCGTAGAAAGGAGGTCAGATACAGGTAGGCCAGAGGATCTCGTCCCGCCTTGGATCAGCTCAATTTATCGCTACGGGTTTGTAAATTCCCCAGTTGGACTCTTTGGATTCTCTGACTATATGGATCGGGCGGACTGTCAATACATCAGCTATACCTGCTGATTTCCAGCCCATTTCATTCTGGCATAGTCACCCTGCATAATAGAGAGCGCCCACCTGCATCCTTCTTCGAGCCGATCTGGGGCGCCACTCCCTCTGGTAAGCTAAGCTTTGGGTTAATTTAATTTAAAGTAACCCGGGCCATCAATCCAACCCGATACATCGATCGAACTTCCAGACGAAGCAAACTTATTTAAGCGTAACTAATTTATCACAGCTCTATTAACAGACACAAGTTCCAATGCTATTTAATAGGGGCGTTAGCTTATCTCTTATCCACTAGCGGGTGGTATAGAGCCAGAGTATGATCCGCCGAATAAAGATCGAATACATATTAGGGACAAGGTGGACCTTATCTTACTCTGGAAAGAGCGGGTCACACTCAACTCCAGAAATTGTAGTAGACAGATTGGAACTCGGTAGTCTCATCCGTTACAAGGCGGTCCTCTCGGGCCTGCCTCTACTATCCTTGAACGCGCTTTGGAGCGAGTGAACGCTTGTGGGGCTCCTTCAATGCACAAGTGGCAGATACCACCCGCTAGCGCATTATGTCTTTCAGCTGCGTAGATAAGAGGTCGGGAAGCCTGTGGGAAAAAGAAAGAGATTTATGGTTGGGAGTATCTCACCAACACCAGTATGATCGCTCGTTTTTAACTCTTGTTATTCCCCGCTCACGGGTCGGGCGGCTTTTCCAGCATCGCTTTCGTTTCGCGCTAGGTCTAAAAATCATAAACGTAGAGCAGATCCCACCTTCCCTTTATAAAGGAAAACACCAGTGAAATAAAATCCCTTTAGGCACATTACCAGACATGCTCTTTCCGGTACGTCCGCCTCTCTAATACTGTCTTGGAATGATTAATAAAAAGTAACATGGCCTTGCTTATAATGGGTCAACCACAGTGCTGCTGGTGTTGTATCTACTCCTGGTAATGGTGCTGGCTGGGCTTGGTCTTAATAATATGCATAATCACTTGCTTAAACAACTGAATCAGCTGCTTCTACAGGTGCTTATAGTGGTTATGCTTAAACCGACCGGTCTTATAATATGTCTTTGCTTCTACCCACCTATACCTCCGAGGGACAGCTATTATAACTTTTATTACCTCGCTTTTTCACGAAATACCCTCTATGGAGCAGCCCCTATACCAGGAAGTCTTACAAGTTAACAGGTTACCCGTTAGAGGGAGGCACTCATATAAAACCTTACAAGCAGCACCAGATTTGTTGGGTTCATGAGCCCTTGAGAACTTTGAGAATCGGCTACCATATGCCTTAGATTAAAACAACTTACCCGCTTACTTAATGCACCCCAGTCAGTGAGTGAGAACCCTATCACAGAATCACTTCTTAGGCAGTAGCTATTAGCCAGTCTTCTTAGTTGCTTAGATACAACCTTACTTTATACTCTCTTTGTTACTTTAAGGGGCTACCGCCCGATAGATCCATGCATTTATATCCATACATTGAATAGGGGCAGATCCGTGCCTTACGAAGGTGATTGCCAAACAAAATATTGATTTATTATACAAAACCAAGAAGCCCGGTCGACGGGCTCAATACATACAATATTGGACACTCGAAGGCACTCGACCAATCCTCCAATGGCGTACCTTTTGCATAATGAGTCAACGAGCCCATTCACTCAGCAGGAATAGCAGCGCCAGCCGGCCAGTTAGCCATTAGGCATAGGTGCCAATCTGTTAGTTATTCTTATCATTTTATTTGACCAGAAAAAAAGTTATTTTTATATAACCATGAGCAGAGGTTTCGTTCTAGTTAGCCCTGAAAGACTATGGGTGGGGAGCACATGCAATATGTTATTTCGGCTGGTGCCATACTCCAGTACCCAATCTAGTTGGTTTCTCCGCTGGCTAATGTACCTAGGCATGTTGTTTTGTAGCTGCTTCTAGGTGGTTATGTATTTTTTGATGGGCCTTTACCTCCCTCAACAGACCCCTTCTCGCCGGCGATGGACCCCCATGATGGCAGATATTTGTTTTATTTGTTTTAAGCGGCTCCAAGAATTGTGGTGCAGCATTCTTAGAGGGCTCGTTCTACACCACGCGGTCTCCCGTGGTTTATCTGATATGCAACTTGCGCGGTTCTCCGTCTTCCTCCGTTTATGTGCCGTCAACCTTCCAGCAGCTGGTTAAAAGCAAATTAATGAGAGTGCTCACAAAGATGGTTAGCATAACCGAAGTGTAAGAGCCTATTCCGGCACCGCTACCCGAGCGGGATGTGCTACGGGTTAGCAGGAATAGACGTACAGGCAGAGAATGAAAGCTGTCGCTTTAATTAGGAGGATATAAAATGAAGGGTGTGATGCTCGATCTGGGATCGGACGTCAATATCCTGCCAAATAAGTCATGGGAACAAATGAAAAACCCAAGCTGGTATGGTCTCCTCTTAAGCTCAGGCTAGCCAACCAGTACAAGATTTATCCTATTGGAAGGCTGGAGAATGAATAATGTCGAAGTATACATTGACGGAGAGAAGACGGTAGCAGATTTCATAGATTGGGCATTTGACTACAATGCTGTCCTCAACCTGAAACAAAGGCGTCGTTTGAAACAGAGGAACTGCGCGTGGTGGCTCCTCTCGACGCGATAGAGGGAGCCCGTTATACAGAGCCAGTAAATGATGATGCGCACAACATTTCAATAAAGAACATCTACAATATGACTGGGAGAAGAGATTACTATGTAAACCTAACTGCAGACGGCGAGTTAAGCTGGCGCGGTATCTGTTCAGTGGCAGAATCAATTGTACAAAGTGTCTACTCATAGGTGCGCACTGGTTACCAAGTAAGTGCGTTGAATCGGATCTGAGCTGCGCAACCCGCCAAGGTTTTATGGGATGGAGAGAGTGGATCTGTTTCTAGAACAAATGGAGGAACGGCTAAATTAAGTGCAGAGAGTTCAGGCAATGGATGTAGTGGTTAGGGGAACACCAGCGCGCTGGTGGGCGATGCACAAGGAGGACGCAGGTGGGAGCAGATTGAAGAATGCCTTAAGGTGATATTCCAGCCCGCGGTGGACCTGGAATTGTAATAACAGATTCAAAGGCATAGAAATCCGCAGGAGCATTTGGTGTACTGCGAGCAAAGGTGGATAATGAAAAATGTCCGAGTCAATGGGCTCTCACAGGTTTATACACACCCTGGATGTTGTACCATGCAGTTGGTATGTGCAACAGGAGCTAAGGAGGCAAACGATAACCTGGGAGATAATACGCAGTTTACCGCAACCTTTAATTTTAGCGCGGATGATCCTGACCTGGAAAGAATTATTCACAGGATGAAGCACACTTTATTTTGTTAAGTCGGTGCAGCAACCATTTAACCAGCCGAACTAGTTTTTCTATAACTCTTACCGAAAAGCTAAAATTTTTTTTATATTGCATTCCACCCGCCTTGTTTTATCGATCTCCGCCCGAGCCGGCTACCCCCGCTCTGGAGCCGCATGTGTATTAAATCATATAGGTGTTGCATTGGTATTCAATTAGTCAATGGCTTAGTTGTTCGCGTATCCCTAGCCTTCGTAGCAGGGGTTGTTGCCCTTGCCCGTGGAACTACATAAGGAATTCCATCTGCCCGGCCCTTCTGATCTTCAGATTCTAAGAGTTGTGACCCCGGCTGTTATTCCCGCTGTAGATAGAGCAACTAAAGTTCCTAGATTTGGTTTATTTCCCTCTCTACTGGGCTCGATATCTAGTCAATCATGCGGGAAGCTATTGCACTCACCTTATATATGTTAAAACACAAAACCAAGAATAGTGCGCCGTAAGTGGGTAATAAAATAAATAAATCTATGTGGTGTCCGGGCCAAAAAAGCAACACAGTGTACTCTGCCTAAGGTGTCCTGCCAAACCGCTGTGAGCTCAGTTAGGTCAGGCAATAAAAATCAGATGGTCCTCAAAGCTGGGCTATGTGTTATATCATAGATAAACCGATCGGAAAGGACCCGGAGGGACTTTCCCGAGGTACGAGGGGAAGGGTATGGTTTATATATATAAATAAAGTTGGAGTTGTCGATGAGGTAAGATGCCCGCGACCTAAATAAGTAGCAATAGGATAAGAAAATAATGCTGAATAAGGTGGTTTTTTAAGATCAGATATCCCCGAACTAATATCCTTCCTAAACCTAGGTGCTTTATATATCAAAAGCGGATCCTGCAAAAGTTCCTTTCCTTATCTAAAAGGTAAAGGTCAAGGTGTATTAATTTAATTATATATGATATTACGCATATTTTTATTTCTACCCCACGTACTAATTCATAACTAAATGCGTGACTGCTTCACCTCACACTAGTGGTAAGTGTCTGCCAGAATGCCCCCATGGGTAGGGTAACAACTAACTCCTAAACTAGAATAAAAAGACTATAAATAAAGACTTTAAATGTGGACCCGCCTAACCTAACACTGGTTCACTTCGGCCACAACACCTTTGGTTACACCACTTGAGGCCTGGTATGTATACTGTTAAACCTCCTGGTACTAGTCCAAGAGGGGTAGTTGGTTCCCCCCTATTGGGCTGGTTCGTCTGGCTGCGAACTGACCATGGCGAGCTGACTGCGGAAGTAAAGGGTAAGATAAGGGCTGCAAGGTGTAAAGGATAGGGGTAGTAAATGCCTCGGACTTCCAATTATATTTTATTATACTAAAATATCCAATGAAGCTGTTTTATTGAACCGGGAGCAAAGTAAGTATCCAAGTAACCAAGCAAAGCCAATGAAAAAAAAGTAAAGTAGCCGTAGCCTGGCCCAGCCCCTGAGTCTAGCTCCTGAGCCCAACCGAGTATAAAATATGATTATCCCAAGCCCAGCTACGATCGGCTTCCAATGATCGACGCCTTGAGGCAATGCCCTTATAGTTCTGACTGTAAAGGAATTCCGGCAACTAGTGGCTGCTATAAAAAAGGACCTCCTTACACTGACCCTCTGGCAATGAACCCCCTGGCTCTGACAGATATGATTTGCAATGACCACTTCCTGGCAATGAAGGGTTGGTATCTTTTGGCTACCGTAAATAGTAAATTACTGTTGCTTATTGGGGCTATGTGTCTGTTAAATCATAAAAAATTGAATCAACTTATTATGTAAAGGCAGGCATTGTAATTCCTTCTCTATAGTCCAAGTAGTAACATTCCGGTGCTCCGTAGCAGTAAGTGAGGTCGAGGGTTCTATACAGTTCGAGATCGAGTATAGATCTTGAGTTCGTTAGTATAGGTATAGTAAGTATCACGTATTCGGACTGAACAGAACGTCTGTATATAATGGATTGAACTGAACGTGTATGCTTTAACTCCTATCCATTGGTTCACATCTATCTTGTGTGGGGTCCCTCACTCTGGTCCGGTGGGAAAACGTAATG
>Ga0233336_1000178_pt1 | contig 11583 bp, 6 predicted proteins | sample GEONDECOMP225_FD_183636 | JGI IMG/M metagenome (GOLD analysis project Ga0233336, IMG submission 183636) | Leaf litter microbial communities from Shasta-Trinity National Forest, California, United States - GEON-DECOMP-225 | ecosystem: Environmental > Terrestrial > Plant litter > Unclassified...
TGCCCTTTGATTTAGGTGACTAGGTAGGCATTCTAGTGAATGAAAAGGTTGGAAGATCTGGCCAAAGAAGGTGATAGCCCTGTATATAGCCTCATGGTTCGATTATTTAAGTCAAACGCAGCGTGTTGAAATTAGGATCGCTTCGTAGCGAGAAAGGGGGACCACTCTTCTTTTCTTATATATTGAAGGGGCCCAAGTATTCCTCAATGACCGATAGCGTACAAGTACCGTGAGGGAAAGGTGAAAAGAACCCTAGGAAAGGGGCGGAGCTGCTCGACCATACGGGAGAGGGACTTTCCCGAGGTTAATACGGGAAGGGTCCTTGCCCTCAGAAGCGCAAGCACCGTAGGACCTTGTCATCCACAATTTCGATGACCTCAAAATCTGCAGAAGTATGCACTCCATCTAGATTCACTTCCACCCCTTTCAACTGCGGTTGGGTGGGAATAGATAAGAAAGCACGGTCATAGAATCGTGATCGATTTTTCATACACAATTGAATGGGTGAGTATACCAATTTTGGCTAGCCATTAGCTCCCAAGACTTCTTCGGCATCATGTTCACATCTAAGTTGAGACATTACATCTCGTAGTTCATACCCTGCAATTACTCACTTCAGCTGGAGTTCTCTTCCCGATCTCTTTTTCTTGTTGACCCAGAGCGCCTTCCTTCTACCTCCTACCCACCTCGAGTTCTCTAACTATTGGAAGGACTGCAAGGCGAGTTGCTGGCTCTGCCGCTGCTACTGATGCTGCACCTGGGACTGGTTATGCGGATGCTATTCAAAGCTGGGCTGCCTTGCTCATTATTCCGCTGCCACAGATGCTCAGATGCTGCTACTGGTACTGGATATGCTACTGGATCTGCTCATGTGTATACCTATGGGTAAACCGATGGTACTGGTGCTGGATCCACTTGATAGCTCCGGGATACGCCCATGCATCTGGGCCTGGGTATCGATCTCATACACGTATAAGAGGTGCTGGATAGCTGCTAACGGGAGTTGTTGTGTGGGAGATGGCCTGTCATTCAAGTTCCATTTAAGGATAGCATGGATGTTTTACGAGTATAGCTAGCTCTCAATGCTATTGATGAGGGGAGAGCTAGCTCTGCCTAGAGTTATAAGGAGGGATTGAGGGCTTTGTTCCAATGCATGAGAGTAGGTCAGTTTTAGAATCAGTCTTTGTAGGCAGGTAAGGATGCTTGTTTCAGGCTAGCAAGCTCTGGCACTTATTACCCATGCCACAGTTTCACGAAGACAGCTTTTTAGTGGACCATTTGTTCGTGTACCCCATTTGATTGTACACCATCGATTGGAAGTATTTAATACTTGGCACATCAGTTCAATGGCAAGCTATTCACCTGGACTTATTCCCTCCGACCATAAGGGAGGGACTCATGGTTAAGTTGAAGGAGTCTATCTCAGTAGGCAGGTTATACTGCTTATATTATACTATACCGGGACTATTTGCTTTGGACACAGCTTTTACGGACCTATTCTAACAAAGCGGGTTTGAGGTTTAAGCTCTTCTAACTACTAGGCTTGGTTCTGTGAGTACCTCTCTCTTCCCTTGTTTCTCTCTTCCCTTCCTTCTTCTCCCTTCCTTCTTTTTAGAATCCCCTCCGGGTTAGGACAAGCAACCCTTTATATCAGAGCAATCTCGGCTAGTTGGCAACCCTACCTACATAGGTCTAACGGATGGACGCTACCCTACACATTCAATTGCAGCAGGAGGGAATCTACCCATTCCATTAAAAGGGAGGAACTAGAACCATTCAATTTGGAGGGATTAGAACCATTCAATTGGAGCGGGAGCGAATCTACCCAATCTCATACTGGGCAAGGCTCGAGGTTCAGGGGCGACTCGCTATCGCTCAACGGACATCTCGCCCCTTTCCCCGAGGTCCAATCTGCTGAGCTAACCCCGCTGAGCTGAGAGGTAACCCTTTCGTCACATCTGCTGAGGTGTTAGGTGTACCAGCTAATTTTGACGTACAACCAAGTGCTAACCAAATGCTGTCTATCCAATCAAGAGCTAAGTGTTATCCAACTAAAGCAAGCTAACTCAGGTTGGCTAAGTTAACTCAAAAGCAACATTGGCTAAGTCGCTAAGATGACCAACTAAGTGATGTACTCGGCTAAGTGCTAGAGTAAATCCGGTTATGTGTTATGCGTATCCTGCTTTTGCTCCATCGTACTTGCCCCATGACTTGCCTTATTACTTGTTCTCGCTAGTCCCAGTTATAGCTAGTCCCAGTTGGATTGCTTGCTTTATTGGATTGAATTGGTAAGTGGCTCTATTGTAGGAATGTTGAAGCTGGTTCGGAAGGTCCGGAGGTCTTGCGCTTCTGAGGGCAAGGAATTTCTCTTTCATGACTGACTTATTCAAATCCGGTGCTGCTTCTAAGAAAAAGGTCCTGGGTTAGGAGCGAAGCCCTCCATCACTCAATCGTCCTAGGATTCCGGTCTAAAGGGAGTAAGAGTAAGAAGGGTTTCATGCCCATCCATATGGTAAAGCTATTCTGGGTGGACTTCAAGGCTGGCACACGTACCCGACCCGAGTGGTTATAAAAGAAAGCATGTGAGATTATATACGTAATAAGAGTGAATCCTCTCGAAATTCAATTATTTCTTTCCCGCTTTCGGGCCTGTTCTGTTCACTCCGTGCCTGCGATATGTTGGGCTCCATATTAAAGCACTATTTTTAGGACACCCAGGTCGGCAAGTGGTTCCGGTGTATGCGAAAGAGCTTCTGAGAGGGGCTTGTTCCTATATTAAACCCGTTGTTTGTGGGGGGTCGAGGCATTGTTTGTGGGCCACCGGGTATCAAAATTGCATTTGTCTGTAGGGAAGTCGATGAATGAGAGCCTTTAAGGTTCTTCCAAATTGTTCCATCCGCCCCTCCCTGGTCTGATCAAGCAAAAAAGACTAGCGATGCTGGTGGGGTTTGTAGTGAATGAAGAAAAGCGTTATAAATGTGATTTGAGAGCTATAAAACACGTCGTTGGCATGGGAATCCTTCCACCGTGGTCTGGAACTTTAATTTATCTTTAGGCAAGTAGATTACTGAGAGCATGTCACTTTGTTCCTGCCATCAAAGAAAGCCAGGGTGGCAACAGACGAGAGATAAGTACTTACCGCCAGACGATAGGGAAGTTCTTACCAACATATTAGAGAAGATAAGTCCTTACCGCCAGACGACGAGAGAAGGGAAGGGAGGAAGGGAAGTCCTTACCGCCAGACGACGAGAGAGGTCACCATCACACCATACTCGAGAGATAAGTTCCCCATCCATAAGAAGGTGTCAGACAAGTCCTAGATTCCGGGTCTATCAGATCTAATCCTAAGGGTGGAGTATAAATCCTATCTATTAAGAAGTGTCTTCTTCAGAAAAGTCCCTTTGCATATTCCACAGAAGGCACGGAGTGGCAAATTCCAAGAATCCAAGTCTCTTGCAGAAGCTCAATGCAATCAAAAGATCATGTGTCTCTGGACTGATGAGGGAGGTGAATAAATCAGTAATGCTTTCAAGGGGTTTATTCTTTATTATGGCATTTATTGGAAAAAGAATGTACCCTATTCTCTTTAGAGAAATGGAGTGGTTGGGCTTAAGATTAGGGCCATCATGGAAATGGCCCATTATATGCTTCATTTTCAAAGTATAAAGTTGTATTTTTGGTCAGGTTCTCCTTCCCCTCCTATGTTGGGAAAGCGACTTCGTTCCTTCCCCTGTCGGGAAAGAGCTACGCACCTTGTTGATTTCCAGTGATAAATTTAAGAAAGAAAGGAGAGTAGTATATCAATATTGAAAAGGGTTTCCTGATCTCCGATATGTTTATCTCTCGTTTTTAGGGTTCCATTATTAGAAAGAAAGAGGCACTTCTTAGTGTAAGCGAATCAGCTTAGTCCCCTTCACCTCTTCCCTTAGCTCAAGCGAAGAAGCTCTTGCCTCCTTTGAAATAGGCACTATTCCTCTCCCAGTGATTGAACCTGGCATTTCTACTTGACATGGGATTACCAACTACTCGTTTATAGTTGTTCCAAATTCCGTTCTCCTTTAGGTCTGGTCTAATTGATTGGATTGGATTAGTCCCATTTCCCAATCTATAGAGAAATGTCATGAAATGCCATTTTCGTCAATAAAAAAGAAAGAAAGAGGATAACCTGCTGTCTCTACCCAGCTGTTTCTTCACTAGAGAGTGAGTTCCGGTGCCCACTTAAGTACGTACCTACCCCGCATAGCAAGGACGTATATATGTGCGTATCACATGTGAAAACTTGGAAAAGAAATCTATGTCTTCATGTCCAATGACTCACTTACTATCGGCCTAACTCATCTCACCCAATAGGTGGTACCAACCCCTATGTGGTAGCGGAACCTCATAAAGTGCCCTACCCTACCCTATCGGTTGTGGGACCTAATCATATGTGTTCCGTACATATATAGTGGGTAAAGCTGTAATGGAACAGCATGAACAGCATGATTCTCTCCCGGTCTCGGCCAGCGGCAGCTTACACACAGTCTGGTGTCCTTTATTATTGGCGGGATCTCCCAAACACTCTACCAAACACATAGTCTGGTGTCTCATCTACGGATGTATCGTCTATGGCGGCGGGTTCCATGCTCCCGGGTATCTCTATCTCTCTCTAGCGGCGGTATTGCTCCATCCTACTAGGGAACTTTCCCCTTCCAACCTATGGAAGAAAATGAAACTGCAAGCAAGGAGTAGGAAAAGAAGAAAATGAAACGTGTAGGCCCCCAATAAGTAGATAGACCTGGGGTACATAATCTACAAGGTGCAGTGACTAATGTGGATCTACTAGAAGCTGATCGTAAATTATCAACAACGTTCCTACGGCTATATCAGTATGGGGGGCTGCGTGCTCTAACGAATGTTTTAGTAGCATGAAGGTTACTTGGCCCCGTGATACACTGCTGGTGAGCTACGGCCCAAGTGTATACTGTCCCCATACTAGTTTCTCCTCCCAGCATAAAAGTAAGTTCCCCCATTAAGATTGCCCATATCATGGGTCACCTTCGAGCTGCACATTCGAGCTGGCTTACCATACCCATTGGTCACCTTCGATACGAGCTGGGCTGGGGTAAACTCTGGGCTAGAAAACGAATGGTTAGAACGAATTGAACCAACGAATTGCTCCACAAGGGAAGGCACATTCGCTACATTCCTTGGCCTTTTTTCTCATTTGCTGGTTTTGGTATGCGCTGAACCTAAGTAAATAAAGAATTCTGTAACCTGTGGCTGCCCTACATCCGCTCGCTTGCATTGACGAAACGGCTATATCTATATCACCCTGCTTCACTGGAACCAACCCTTGTCGACTTCTACGCATTCCCCCATTCCCATTATCCCATTAACGCATTTCGTTCTATCCGTAGCACCCATTACCACCCGCATACCCACACGTAAACTTAGAACCTGTACGCGTAAGGAGGTGGAGGGTCCCGAGGGGATATAAAACATGATGGGTGAATTAGATTAGCCCTCGATGGGTACAGATTAGCTCGCGCTCGATGGGGACGCTTAGACCTTCTACAGCAGGAAGAAAGAATATGCATGCAGGATCTGGCTGAAACTCTCCTATCTATTGAGTTCAGGTTCCCACAGGCGCAAAAATAGTAGGAACAACTTATATTTAGTTTGGGGGGCATCGCATCATAATAGACACTTCGCAAGTAAAACGTATTGATCGTGTCGTTTTGTTGTACCTATATTTTCATCTATGACTTCATCATGGTTATACTTTCCATGGGATTATGGACTGATCAGAATAGGCACTACCTACCCAACGACATGCTGGAACAAGAGAACGAACTCCCAAGGTTCCCATATGGGTCCAAACTCCCGGTAACTAACTCCCCCCCATAAATAGTAGTGTGAGGATGCTGCTCTGGAACTGTTTCGAGTAGTAGAACAACGTCTATATGCAAGTAAATAAGCTCACCACTAGTATTAGTCCCCGAGTTAGTTCCAAGTAGTTCTGGCATGGGTTGTTAGTTCGCTCACAACTTATTGAGGTCATATTAACTTGCACTGTACTGCGTTATCATCCAGGGAAAGCCCTCCTGCCGGTCATTACTTCGAGTTTCAAATTCCCCCTTTTGGAGGTCCGCTCGCTCTCTTGGGTCATACACCTGGAGGATAACCCTTCTTCTTCATACCTTCGTTAGTAACCATGATAACAAGAAAGAGAAAAGTAAGCTCTTACTAGGGTAATAACACAAGCATATATGACCAATATTTTCACAATTAGAATAAGATTGCATATAATTATGGATTGAAACTTATTAGATATGCAATATATTATATTAACTATGTGACTTGAGCTAACAACTAACCTGTATAACAACTAGGAGTCCCCTCGGTGTATTAGGAGTCCCCAGAATAAACAAAACAAGTTGAACAACTCTATGTGAAGCAGGGATTGAAACTTGAACAACACGGGTTCCTGACACACACACTAATTCCTGACAACAATTACTTTCATACAACTTGGGAGTTCCACCTGTATAGTTTCTGTTTTTCTTTACCTGACAAGCATGAATTGCTCTCTTATGAAAATGGAATTGTATGGAACCTAGCCTATGTATATGCCTCATGTAGATGCTCGTTCAGTTATATATGCGAGTATTGGCTGTATGAAAAGGACCCTCCTCTGTAAAGGAGACTGGCAATGAGTGGAAATGACCTTCAAGCACTAACTAGTTGCACTGTGGCTGACTATAGCTTTTCATTCCTGCACCGACATAGGCCTATACACGTAGTATAGGTCACGTAGTATAGGTTATGGAGAACTTGGCACGAACACGTCCTTCCTGAGCAGCACGGCGGATTGAGACCTGGTGGGTCACGTATAACTCCTTCCTGGGCACTAACAACCAGTAACTGAGTATAGGGGTTGTAGAGCTGAGTGCATTTCAACCTGTCATTGAAACTTGGCATGTAGTACCGGTATTTATTGTATCGCCTCCTGGCATCAACTAGCGGACATCATCAACTAGCTCAACTATGGCTATGGCTACTCCTGCCTGGATTGAAACCTTCTTCAAGTGAGTACCGGCAAGTCTCTCTCGGCAATAAAACCCGATTATGATTGGCTCCTTCTGACTATGAGAAAAAGAAGAGCTGGGCGTAAGTGAAGCTTATTATGCCCCTGAGCTCTAGTGAAGAAGCTTCCTGTTGTTTCCTTACGCGCCCAAGGAAGTAGGACGGGAGCGCACCTTTTGCGTATACCTTTTAAGAGGTACCTTATCAATATTGATTTTGATATCCCATTCCTAGCCCCTATTTGAGGAAGAAATAAATGCTCATAGTTCACAGCCCTAGCCTGCTCCCGGTCCGGCTTCACTCGGCTTGAGTCTAAAGCCTGTCTCTAAACCAGGTGGTTCAACTTCCCTCCGGTCAGAAGCGCCCATTGTTGCAGGTGCACAAGATAAGGCCATAGTGAGCGTACGAGAAAGGTCCATTGCAGGTGTACGACGAGAAGCGTACATAGCTGCAGGCACACGTAGATATAATGCCATTGTAACATTTTTATAGCTATGACCTCGCCCCCGAAGTATGATAACCTTAAAGATTAATACCCCGAAGTATGAGAACCCATTGGAGTTTACCGAGTTTACCTTGTTGATCCATCAGCGACAAAGGCAGTTCCAGGTACGGTACCTCATAAAGATCCAAATCCTTAAGCATAGAGTTGCTCGGTTCCAACGGCATAGGTAAGGGCATAATTCAAGGCATAGTAAAAGGTATAGACAAAGCCAGAGAGGCACGCCCAATATTAGTTTTATCCATTTGCAATTAATAAAACATCTTCCACAAAGAGGACGTATATTATACCACTATCTATCACATGTCCACATCCATAGGTTGTATGTCTTACGATGACCCTTCATGTCATCAGGCATTTACATTTTACCACCTCCTATTGGTTCGTTATAAACCTCATCGTGAATGCAGTCTCACACCATATATGGCATCTCCATGTCTGTGGGTTCTTTTCAAATAAGCCACCCATCACAAACGTATGGAGTTTCTTTTGGGTGTAACACTAACAATGCCATCCCCTCAACAGTATCGTATAATACCCCCATCTCTAGTGATCACATCTTTCACTCCGATGAATACATTATAGAAGCCATGACTGCTCCTAACTACCTTGGGATAATTAATATGCGTCATCTCTCCTATTCTTACCGCAGGATGCATTCACCCCTCCTACCACCTCTGACCAATATACTGTTGAGGCCAAGGATTGAATTCCCCATGGCAATGTAGATTGGTTCAAGAATCCCATTCCTACTCCAGATGCCTTCGAGGAAGGATTGCTTGCTCGACAGTAGGAGGGCAAGGAAGGAAACATGGCTAATACTTCCCCCCACCATATATATATATCTTTTTTTTACACTAGGCGTTATCGAGAGCATACTTCTTGGAGCTGCCTGCTCTCCCGAGGAGGTCACATCTTACAAAGCACTTTTCTAATAAGATTTTTGGTCTTCACTTGGTCATATTTAGTGCCCAGACTAGATCCAGCTCTTTTTTAGCATCATATCGACCCATGGCTAGATCATCCCTTGATCGACAGAAGCAACAGCCTCTCCATCCCACTAAGGCTCCGACCATCAAAGCAGAAATATAAAAAAGCAAAAAATAGGGTTAATCTATCCAATCACATACACATCATGGGTTTATAATACTATCCCTGTGAATCTATCAAAAGTAGGGTATCTGTGTATATACAAATTTCCATTATATAAACCAGGCTTGTCCCAAGGACAATATACTAACCCCTTTCATTGATCAAGTCATTGATGAGTGCACTGGCCATGAGGTCCTCTCTTTCATAGATGTATTTTAAGGGACGGAGTTGCTCGACCAAAGGGAGAGGGTCTAACCAGATCGGGATTCGCCAACAAGATCAGTATAATACAATTTTGCCACCCCTTGGGGGACATTCACATATCACGTTATGCCCTTTGGACTCAAGAATGTGAGAGCCACCTTCCAGTGTGCCATATCCTATGTGTTCCATTACTTAGTTCACATAATTATGGCCTATCTTGACGACCTCACAACTTGCTCAAAAACTGGTTGCAACATATAAAAGACCTCCATGCCATATTCCTACGATGCAAGCAATAAAACATCTGCTTGAACCCCCTCAAGTATGTCTTTGTTTTACGGCTGGGCACCTCTTGGGATTCATTTTATCCAAGTAGGGGATCACCATTGATCCATCATCCATGAAAAGTCCAGGCTATCATTGACCTACCCCCTCCATGGACTCTACACCAATTGTAGAGCCTTTAGGACAAGGCTAACTTCTTACGTATGTTTGTCCCTCTCCCTTTGGTCGAGCAACTCCGTCCCTGATTACGCCACATTTGCCCATGGGTTCTTACATATCTAACATCTCTTAAATAAACACATCAAATTGAGACGGGATGACCAAGCCTAGTAGTCCTTAGTGCATTGAAACATGCACTCACATCTGCACCTTTGATCAGCCGCCTTAACTTTGAAAAAGACTTCATCCTTTACATATCCACCTCGGTCTTTGTCGTCGCTGGAGTGTTGGTACAACAAGGGAGGATGGTTGTAACACGTAATTTACTACGTAAGCATGAACCTATAACTACTATCATTGAACTATAACCATGATGATAAGTTAGCCTTGGTCATGGTCCATTCAATTAAAAAACCTAATCAATACATTCTGCTTCGCAAAACCAAGGTTGTGGCAAATTTGAACCCCACGCAATACATACTAGGCCAATGACTTCTCAATGGTAAGTTTACTCGTTGGGTTGGTATTCTTCAGGAATTAGACCTTTCATTTACTACACCGAAAATAAAAACAACCCTTGCCCGATGCGGACAAGCACCTACGGACCTTGCTCTCGCTAAGTTAATCATTTATATCTCGACTGGCGTAGCAAATACACCCCTCAATGACACCTTCCCCGATGAACATCTATTTATGATTTCGCCGGAGGATCCTTTTTATAGTTACATATTTCTTTTTTCATATACAGAAATGTATACATCTTTCGTGCGAAGACTATCTGTGTATATGTAATAAGGCTCCTTGTTATCTCTTCATTGGAGATACCCTTTACAGACGAGGAGTAAACACCTTTTGTTGGCGTCGTACCCTTAAACGAACACAGTAGGAACTCCTATTAGTTAGGTCGGCCAGTTATTTCATTAATTACCTTCCTGAAGAACTGCTTTAACTCAGCGAGCAATTTTAGCCAGTTGCCTAAAGCCAAATGATAGTTCTCCACCCTGATGGAAGACAGCCTCGGAACCCAGATGCATCATATTACTTGGACCCCCCAACACCATTTTTGATTTCTCAAATGCGCCTCACCATATGAATAGTGAGTGGGTTTCACCCCATTTGGCGAAGCTTTTTGGATTGACCGGACCAACCCCACAGGGCATGGCATAGCTAGTCGTCTATTGCTTGAAGGGAAGGGGAAGGCATGCATGGCTCAGCAGGGATTCTTATGCCTTGAAGTATGCCTTGAAGCTGGACCACGGGTAGGGGAATTCTTGCTGGATAAGACAAAACAGACGAGGGAGGGTATTTGTTTTAATGCCTTTTGACCCAACCCGAATTATACTCCTAACTAGACCGCTACGCGCCTCATTATTTTGTTGAGCCACTTGATACCTGAACCTTTAGTTTGATATTGGGATCTTCTTTCGAAAGCCAGGTGGGTGCCTTTTTATTAATCTTCTTTAGAACAATCACTGTTTGCCGAACGTCGTCGATAAAGGGAGGGTTTTACTTACAGACTTAGAGTTACGACCCTTATAAACAGCCCCTTTTGACTAACCAGAGCTTATAGCGTAGATTTTTTATGTGTTCGGATATAATACAGGCCCACTTTTTGAAGGAAGGGAAGGAAGGGTCAGGCCTAGACACATCCTCAAGCAAGGTACCGCTAGACTGCCCCTTACTTTTGCAGGAATAATCCACTTACATTTTCAAATTCACTCTTAGCAGTAGCATATTAACCCGCAGTTCGAAACCAAGGTCGAGATCCGGAACCTACAGGGGATTGAGATGCTGTTGATCGAGCTGATGAGCTTGATAACCCGGTTAGCCCGTACTTTTAGAGCTATACTACTAGACAAAGGTGGGAGTACCTATCCCAGGTTCATATAAGGCATAAAGAGCAAAGGCGGGGCTATCACCTTGCCTGGCATACCTACCAGTTTTAGATCCAATCGTTGGCCTTTAACCAGTAAAGAATATGCCCATATATACATTAGTTGGAGAAACAAGAGCACAGCCAGGATCAGAGACAAAGGTTCCACTTCCATGACCATACGTAAATTCGGTAGAGTTCATAGTTACAGGGCCGGGGGTACCCCATTCTGTAAAAGTGCCATAGCTGGCTTCCTGTCAAATTGCAAACCCATCAGTTGCTAGGATTGAACCATGACTTGTTAAAGCAGATCCAATTCCAGTGCTAGGTGCAGGGTTTTCTCTCGTTGGAGTGAAGATTTAGTTTGCCAGGTTACAGTTTCAGAAGGAAAAGTAAGGAG
>Ga0233336_1000179_pt1 | contig 11574 bp, 9 predicted proteins | sample GEONDECOMP225_FD_183636 | JGI IMG/M metagenome (GOLD analysis project Ga0233336, IMG submission 183636) | Leaf litter microbial communities from Shasta-Trinity National Forest, California, United States - GEON-DECOMP-225 | ecosystem: Environmental > Terrestrial > Plant litter > Unclassified...
TGTCATACAAATGGTGATGCTGGTAGTCAAGTACAAGAGGATATCCAGGTGTTCATACCAGGTATTGATGATTAACTCGATGAGGGAGGTTCAATTAGGGAGGTTCAATGATGATGCTACTCAATGGCCGGGACTCAATGCCAAGTGTTCCACCCCAGAATTGAAGGAGGTTAGGGGCCGAAACGCTACCACGAGCCGATGATACATGGGAAGCACACACTGGTCAATACATGCGCAGGCCGAGACTCGTTCAATTGAAAGAGGGAGGGGCACAGATACACGATTTAGGAGCAATTGCTGGGAGGAGCTCATACCCAGGATGCGGAGAGGTTAGTAGGGTCCAAGTAACACATAGCAGCGCATGGAGCTCTCGTACCGCATTGACAATACACAGGAAGGAGCACTTACTCAATTCCCAATTTATCACAAGTAATACCCACACAGACACTTAGCGAATTATATTATTTACTAGAACGCCTCATCCCTAAACCTAATGATTTAGTGGAGCCGCTCTTATTTATAACCTCACCTTGGTTGGGGCAATTCTTTATAAAAAAGTTTGCCCAATGTGTTCAAAAAAGATTGAGACAGGCGGGATAAAAAGAGGAATAGAAGTGTTAGATGAGGGAGGCTTTTTTTTATTACCCGCCTAAGGTTGGTTATACTGGCATCTGCCCAATTAGATGGATGAAATTACCTTACATGCGTACACGGAGTTGATTTTCCTACTTCAATTTGTGAGTTATGGAACCCTCCCCCTTCAACTACTACTTGGGGGGAGCGGTTCGTCTCTTTTCCTGTCGGTCGAGCAAGTAAACCCCCCTTTTTTATTACTCAATTTCCCGCACATGACTTAGGGTGAGTATTTTTACTTTTAATGGGCCCACTTTTAGTATTTAACTTACTAGATACCAAGGCGTATCGTCCTCCTTTCTCTTATACAGGAGATGGTCTTTTCGGTGAAGGTGGTTCTTATTTATTCTTTTCCGAGGGTGGCAACAACAGGGGTGAGCGGAAGCGGAACTCGTACCTTGGCTCTGACAATTTGGCAAGTTGGGGCTAACTACTAACTTTGGATACGTTGCGTGCCTTTATCTTCCGTTCATATCGAGCTTATCCATTAGCCACTTCGGTCACCATCCCTCTACAGCTTATAGGAGCTTATAGGAAGGAGAATATAAGTTACCCACCATAATATGAGTCCGTGGAAGATCCATCGAGCGTTACCATCCAGTATGAGAGTCCTTGGGTGGTTTAGTCAGTGGAGTTTTCATATCTGCATGAGCCCCCTCCGGGAGCGAACAAAGAGCAAAGGCGGGATAAATTACTTAAGTCCCACCATAATAAGGTCATTGCTTTATGGTAATATAGCCAAATAAAGGACACCCTGTGTGAGCTGCCACTGGCCGATACCGGGATAGACTATGGCTAATTTATTTACCTAGGCAACAGGTAGTAGTTGTTAGTGCGGTTTTATTCTACCATAAATAAATATAATAATATTCATCTCTGCGTTTACCCTTTCCATGGCAAGTACACAACATTAACCTTCCTCCTTCGTTCGATATGCGCATCGATACATCCTTGCAGTTGATGCACCACCTTGTACTCAGTAACTTTATATGGCTTCACGTAGACTTCATACTTCTATGCGGATTATCGCAGCAGATTTGAGTTCCCCTGGCTTAGCTTAGTAGGCTCCCCATTGGATTGGACATTGAATTGGATTCGTAGTCCCATCGGCGTATTCCCCTCCCCTCCCAACAGTTAATAGGTAAAAGCTTTCCTTCTTCTTAGAGTTTCCCATCATATATGTTGTTGCCTTTTGGATTGACTACACCCGGCATGGCCTACCAGAGTACCAATAATGTATGAAACCAGGATCGTAGGAACTGACACTCCCAGTAGTTATCCTCTTTCTTTAAAATAAGGAATGGAGAAAAAGAGGAATAGGAATCCCTTCTTCTAGCTTCTTCGCTTTCGCTCAGGGTACTAGCTTCACTTACGCTCATTAGTGTCCTATCCTGTTATTAATGGGAAACCGGTTACTTTGGTATTCCTGGCTTCTAGAGTGTGTCGTTCATGCTCTGAGGGTTCCGGTATCAAGGTAAGTCAGGCAGGTGGGGTTGGTTAAAAGGGTGGATCCTAAAAAGCTTGGTTCAATCTATCAAAAACCAGTTGTTTACACGGGTCGAAGCATATCTGTAACAGGCAATTCTCGATAGGCAAGTCGATTCCTGATAGCATTTCAGGTTATTTTCCCTTCCCCTCCTTTGTCGGGAAAGAGCTACGCACCTTATTTTAAACTTTTTTTATAGTTTATACTTTATTGTGATTCTTCTTCATTCCATTATTATTCTTTCAATTAAGAATCTTTTCATTATGTTCTTGATCTTTATTCGTCCAATTATGTTCGGTTGGGTCCATGGGGTTGCCATAGTTGGGCAATAGCCTATCACCAGGCATGTCACTTTGAGACGGCTCCCCCTGCCTATTTTTTTTTTTATTCTAGGTGGGCTTGGAAGAACGAACGGAAACATATGTCATATTTTCCTGGGGTAAGCATTATAGAAGGGAAAGCTTTCCAGGGTAGGTGAACAGAAAGTGTAACCTGTGTATCTATCTGACGTTGTAAACGCTATTTCCATCGTTAAATGCTTTTCAATGTCAACGCGCCATTGCCATCGCGCTATAGCCAACACCAATTGGTATCAACATTATCTATATTAGGACTTATTTGCCCGCCTTTCGCCTGCCATTATTCTAACTTTTGCGCATCCCCTGCCATACCCCATTACCGCTTGTAACACGACGCCCACATTCTCCCATTCCCCGTTCTTTTCGCTTTCTTTCACCCATTCAATCTGCTTTACTGCTTTCCGTTAATGCTGTTCTTTCTGTTCTTGCTGTTCACTAATTACCTTCCGTTCGCCATAGTCAGTCAGCGACATCCGCATTCAGTTAGTTCGCTTTACTCAAGTCGACCGCATTCTCACATTCATGCATTCGGCATTACCGCAGTTTGTTCAATCCGCACCTGCCACGGAAAACAGAAGTGGGTAGATGGAAAACATGTAGATGGCAGAGGAAGCATTAGTCAATTTTTATTATATATAATGATGGGTATTCTTATTAGGCTGGCCAGGAGGAGCTAACAAAGGGGACTGATTAGTCTGCCAATAATTGTTGGAGTATGGGTTCGTAAGGTAGGCACTAACAAACAGTTCAGTGATATTATCATTGATAAATGTCCGTATCTCTATTGCTGCCAGTATCTCAATATTGCTACAAAGAAAGGGCTTGACATAACGCTTCGCTGGACTAGACCGACCACCTAATAAACATCTGACAGGGGGGGGACATATATTACCAAAACCTAATCATTTTATAGTTTTATTTAGTCAAAAATTCATTTCGCGATGGATTCGATGAAAAATTCCTCATCATAAATCTATAAATGAGATTATTTATTTGTCATAATGCCATTTCCTTAAGTTTATCTGGGATATGTCCCTTACGCTGATGAGGTTCCACTACTGCACATAGGGTAGAAGGACACTATCATATCAGGTTAGGTGTGAGTTAGGCCGATAGTGGTGAGTGAGCCATATCGTCTTTGTTTCCCAGTTTGATAGTAAATGGCACATTTAGGAGGGACTAATTAAACATGTTCCATTTGGTTGGTACCCCTTTAATTTGAAAGCTACAGAACACAGTTCATACAAGGACACCATAGTGTGCTTGGGATGTTTGCATTACCTACTGGGACCCCACTACTGATAATTGTACACCTATCCGTAGCTCTTTGTACTTTCTTAGTGAGTTCATCAAGTGAAACACAATCCCCATCCATAATACATAGCTGCTCTGTACTAATCCCTTTGTGTTCCACCAGAGATTGAACCTTTCAGGGCAGGGGTTCAACAACAACAACCAATTCTTAAGTCCTTAGTAGTGTGCACCAGTTAGATGATCCTTGCGCTACCATTCATTCCCCGTATGTGTGGTATGTTTTTATTGTTTTTACTACTCCTGTGATCCGCGTGATCCAATGAAGAACCCATAGCATCCATGTTATCCATGAAAGAGGGTTAATAACCCGTAAAGTGAGTGTGCAAAAGTTATGAGTCCGTGGAGTCATATGTGAGGCTGACAAAGACAGCTTCTCCAGGTTCAATGGTTGCTACCGTAATCCGGATTAGGATGGAGATTATAATGAGTGAAACTACAACAGTGAGTTGCCATATCTGCTATGAGCCATATCATCGTGTTCCCTTACTGTCCAAATGGGACTAATAAAGCCCATGTAAAACTTCTACATTTGGCATTTTGGCTTCATAAAAACCTATTTTTATAGGTCCAATGACCTTCCTCCTTCCTAGCGGTATTGATCCTTCCACATAAGTAAAGCGTTAGTGATAACCACTCTAGGGGTAAGGGTAGGCTATCAAACAAAACTGGGGTCTGTCTCTTCCCTTGAACACCATTGCCATAGCCCTTTCCAAGTCCAATGCACCACCAAAATTCCACTAGCCCCCGCCATTGCCATTGGTATTTCCATCACCAATTGTGATTAACATGTAACAGGTAACACGAATAGGGTCAGACCAGCCTCATCATTATTTCCAGCAGCCCAAGCAGCAGCAGTTGAACCAACATTTCAGGGTCATTCCAATCAGCCCTAGTTGTTTAAACAGGATCCCCAGCCTCAGTTCCAAGATCATCTCCACCAGCAACAAAATCATAATTATTATTTCCAACAGCAAAAACAGCTTCATTCCCGCAGTACACCATTAGCATAATTATTATTGCATCAGTTCCAGGATCATTCCACAACACATGCCACATCCACCAAACACAGAAATAATTACAGAACACGGTACAGTAACAAGGGAGTGAGACACATACATAGGGTCTCCTATTATTTTCAGTATTCAATGCCAGGAGGAGTTGATTCACTCAATTTTGTAGAGTAGGTATTTTGGAAATGCCATCTTTGTATAATAAAAACTTCCGGTTGGATATGACCCTTTTGATAAAACCCCTATGGTTAAAAAGGCAGTAGTTCTGTGAAACTTTGCAGAAATAAGTCTTCTTACTCTTTTTCAGCAGGGCCGCAACTTTTCACATGGTCTATTCGTCCCAATAATCTCCAACTGAAGCTATCTTTGGCTTTTCCTCTGTTCCCAAGTTTCTCTTCCACAGCTTCAAAGGTTGTTGGGCTTCTAAAGTTCTTAAACATCCTTTTCCTTTCTTCAACGGGACCCCTCAGATTCCTCAAAGGATAGGTGCAGCAACCCTTCAAGTTCATCCTCTTCCCCATACCCTTGCTCTATTTTTATGCAACAAATAGAGTCCTCCAGTTTACTTTCAAAGTTATTTAAAGACATGAGTTTACTATGTTGCGGGCACTTATAAGTGCAAAAGTGACTCTGCAACTCATGAGTTAACAAAAATTGTTTAATAGCTCTTAGGGCAGCTATGATGTCAGGTGTTTGGCCTATTTATGGTATGCTTTCAAGACTCCTTGTGTAGGTACCAAGCCTTCGATAGGAGACCCAAAGTGCCTACTGGGGGCCCTCTCTGTTCCATTTCTGCAAGCAATTTTCAATATGCAAAGAGGGGTCAGTCTTACCTTCATATCGTTCTATGAATTTTGATGGTTCTCCTTTTGCTCCTAAGATGTCTTGGACTTCAAATTCAGGCGGGGCAACAAATTAGTGAATCATGGCTTTTTAAACAGTGTCCCACATTGGAAGAGCTTCTTTTGGGGTTGCCCACTAGCAAGCAGAAGTACCTCTTAGGACTACGTCCACGGCTGGAATCCTTTTTTGTATTCCACAATCCTAAACTCCATATCATCCATGAAATCCAATACTGTACTTGTTCCATCATAAATGAATGGGTGGGTTCCGCAACTCTGTTCTGATCCACCTAACAACACTGACCGTCCCACACCACACCTCTAAGTGGATACTTCGTGGTTGTGCTCCTACCAATTGTACCCAGCTTCCTCTAAATTGAAGTAAAAAGAGTGAATGCTCCTCGAGCTGACGGAGCCATCTACTGTAGAGTTTACATAGTCCTCCCACCTACCCGCAGTCATATTATAAATGTTTTCCAGTTCGTTATCTCCAAAAGCATCATCAATAGGTTCAGTGTATCTCGGCCCTTGAGACAGATCAAACGTCTGCACTACCCTAGTACCTCCTCAAAGGTCATGGTTTCTTTATTTAAGTTAATTACAGCTTTGTTATCAAACGCCCAATCAATTCCTAGCAGGGTAGGGTTCCTTATATTCCATTTCTTTTGATCACTTTATAATTTGCATAAGTATTTACTCCTGCTAGGTCAACTTCACGTCCTCTACTCTGCCAATGGGAAAGATTCGATACTGGTTGGCCATTTGCAACTAGATCGGAGAGTCCATTAGTTTCGACTGTCCCATAGACGCCCAATAATTCCTTGGAAGAATGTTCATGTCAGACCCAAGGTCCAACATGACATTAAGAATGTCATATCCAGCCACTTGTGCATCCAGTATTAATTCTTTACCCGTCCTTCTGTGCACCCAATGTGAGTGCCTTTCGGGGAGGTTAGTATAAATGGATTCCAGTTCATCTTCCTCCCCCGCCATGCACTGCAGCGAGTTGCACTAATTTTTACTCCATACATAATCCCAAAACTCTTTTAAACTAGTTGAAACCAGTCCTCCAATTGATTAGTTGAACTGCCTTGGTTCCTCAACGCTGGAATTAATTATTCCGCGACTGTCTTTTGGTTTAATAAGTTATAGTAGCCGAACTATATACCTTTGCACAACTCCCGATGTCTCTGTCGCAACCATACTTCTGAACATTTAAACGACATTTTCAAAGAATTGTTTTTGTTGTTTAACATCGAACCTTGGTGCTCCAGTATCTACCTTCTTAATCTGAACTGATTCAGTTTTATTAATATCTGTTCTGATCCTGGCACCTACTCTGGTGATTGCATTAATGGCTGGCCCAACCTCTCTGCTAGACGGTCTGGGATCTGAATTCACCATGTTAACATCCCTTTACCTATTTTGGGCTTCCCATCTTTCAATCAAATATGGACAGTCTTTTGAAGCATGGCCCGTGGTTCTAGAATGGTTGCAGCATGGTCTCCTGGGCAAAGAACAGTCGCGGGAAATGTACCCTACCTCGACGCAGTTATAACACTGCACGGGTCCAGTTATTCCTCCTTGGTATCTATCTCCGCTATTTTGAGGTTGTTAATTGTTCGCAACTCTGAACAATATCCTATCCACCCTTTCGGCTATATAATCCAAAGCTCTGCATTTGTCTGTGTTGTGCAAGTTCTACCCGCAGAATTTGCAGTAACCTATGTTTAGGATAGAGGAGTATTGTAGTTTCTACGAATCTCACAGTATTCCCATGATTGCACATTATGGAAAGGGGTTGTGTTTTGAAATGATGCAGTATGTAAAAAAAAAGGGGTAATAGGGGGGTACGGGTGCAACTCTTCCCGCTGATCTTCCTGGAAAAGGACTAGTAGGCGTGCCATGCACAACTCCTTCACACAGATTGGGGCATTCCATCCATTTTAAAGTGTCCTTCTGTTCTGCAGTTCGTACACCAAACTTGATCCCTTCCTACCTTAGCTTTCGCCAGTTCTTTAATATCTTCTATTAAGGCTGTGATTTGGCTTCCGGTGTTCGGCTCCAAAATTGTACTAGCTACCACAACCTTAGTATTCCCGGGGTAGCCTTCCATGGATTATATGTGATGGCCTACTCCAAGGCCTCCCTGGGGGTATTGATCTTCTGTTGCATTAGGGGTGTCCTGGTAAAAGAAGCAGTTCCCCAATGAACCACTCCTTATGTTGCGTGTAATTTCTCTTTAAGTAAGTATGCTCATAAGGTCTCTGAATATCTGCGCATACTCCCGTGTATATTCTCCAACTATCTTCCTAATCTTGTTTAGTCCCGCAATACTCCTCTGTTGACTACTATTGGGTGCTCTTTAAATAGTTTTGGAGTGTCTTTTTCTTAAAACATGCAATGTATATCAGCAAGTACATCGCTTATATAAACATTCTCTGGTTCTTTTCATCTGGGCTGTTCCATAACCTCCTTCAAGGGCAACTCTGCTTCACCGGTTTTAATTCCCATGTATATTCGCCACGCTTCATCCATCGGCACTCTTGATCCTGCCGATCCTCCTCCTTCACTGTCTATTTTGGTTGGGCTATCTTACAAAAGCAATCCTATTTCACACAACCATTAGCTGGCCATCTCTCCTCACAGCTGTAACTTCCACAACTCTTGCTCTCTTTCTTCAATGCTTCCATCGCTATTGATTTGCTATCACAACTGTGAACTTCTTTGTCTAATTGCAAAACTGCTTTAATTTGATTAATCCACCATCGGTTTGTGATAGCTTATCTCCTTAGGTACCGCTAAACTCTTGTGTTATTATCCGTCCTCCCCCCATCCTTCTGCTTACTCTAACCCTCCAGCTTCATCCATACCAGTCCAGCCACCCCTAACACAGGGTGTTTACTCGGCCACGTTAACGGGAATAAAAGGTAAGATGCCTCCCTCCACTAGAGCAACATATTTATCCAGAGAGTAATATCTTTAAACAGTATTCCATTTTACCCTTGAAAACATATTATTACACTATTTCAAATTACTTGCAGGCCTCCGCAGCAAACTCTACTATGTATCCTTCAATTGCGGTCTGCACCCATAAGTCGACTGCTCGCGAGATCTGATGGTCTATTCACTGGAGTGCAACCAAGCTGGGAACAGACCAGTTCAATATTCTCTTCTATCTGTGCTTGTACTCCGGTGATTCTTGAAGCCACTCCAACCACTCGTGAAAAACAAAAATTACAAGTAACTTAAAAAAAACTTCATACTCATCCCTACTAGTCCTCCATACAGCACAAATTCTCTACGGTACCAAGGATCCCCTGCCACTTTTCTTCTTTTAATACAAAGCTCTCAAACTTCTTTTTGAACCAGTTATGGATATCTTACTTTGAAAAGTACTGTTTCCATTCTACAATCCTCCCTCTATAAAGCATGGATCTCGGCAACGGAACCATTTGTTGGAGTGAAATGGAGACTAGGGTTATCGGGTTTGTCCAACAAAAGGCCCACTGTAGTTTCTATTTTTGCTGGGCTTTTCAGTCCTCACGAAGAGGAAGGTCTCACCCGAAGCACTGCTGAGGCTGTTAGAAGTAATAGGGGGAGTTACAGGATGAATAGAACTCCATGATGCATTAGTTATCGATCAAGAACTAAGGACAGGATACTGTGCAGAACTAATACAACACTTAAAAAGTAAACATAATATAATACATCATTCATATAATAAGCAAAAACATCCATCATTGACATTCGGAACAGATTTCAAAAAGCTAAAGCATTGAGATTCCATGCATGCACCATTAGATAACACAATACAATATCAAAAGAAGAGAGGGCCTTCATTTCTCATTCAATAGCACAGTTATCAGTCATTACAATGTTTTCAATCACAACAACAATAACAACAAAAAACCAACCCTTCCTGAGGCCTATTAAGGTCTTATTTATACAATCAGGGGGTCAACATCCACCCCAGTCGGCTCAGTAATTGCAAATGGTCATGCTGGCTAGTAAGCCAATTGGAACAGATAACAAATGAGTGATTTCTGCAACTCACAAAGGTGTGGTCTTCTGTTATATTAAGCTCTCCCGCGATCTCTGTTGCACTGTCTCTGGGCTTATTTCATTTTATTCTGCAACTCCTACTATGCGATCCACTGGTTTCCTTGGCCGTCCCACGATCCTTGCTGTGCTATTATCTGCCTTCAGTAAACTTCCCAAAAGTGAGGGGGTGAGGTACGAACCCGACAAGCTTGCTTATTTGCAGTGAAATCTTTTTTTATTTCTTATTTTATTTCTCTATTCCCACCCAACCTGAGAAGGACAGGTCAAAAGTGGCCAGAGAGTGCTTGCTATAAAATGGCAATAGAATCAATTTCTATTGGTACTCGCCCTGGAACCATCTATTTGCCTAATTACTATTCGCCTTGAGCCTCCAATCTAGTGAGGGTGAAGCTCCCGAACGAGGCGAACCCCCACCCCCTTCTTTGGTCAGGGGTGCGGGAAAGTACCTCACCCCCACAGAAAGATATTACATCACCAGGATATTGGGACCCAAACCTAGAACCAGAATCCGGAGCACCTAACCTCTCTCCACACCTCACCTCACAAGCACCGGAACCGGAAACCGGAACAGGAACCCCCACAAAAACACTGGACCACCCACCCCACGAACACAGAAATAACGACAAGCCAGATAGCCGTACCTCAGGTTAGCCCTCCGTCATAACTTTTTATTTAGGAAGTGGGAGCTAGGCAGGTTGTTGTGGTTATGGCGACAGGTAACTGTGCTTTGTTGGTAACTGGTGTGCAATGATGATAGTCAGGCAGGTTTTGTTGGTGCTGCTGGTTCGATGATAAGAAGGCAGACGAAAAGATAGATCGATCTCATCAGGTAGGTTGACATGACTAACTGTTTGATGAGAGAACAGGTTGAATAGAGACCCGTGATAGGTAACATAGTTTGTTCAGGAGTTTTTTATGAGAGAACTGCAGCAGATGGAACGGAGCTGTTGGTGGAATAAAGCTATTGTAACCAGCAGGTTTAAGAGAGACCAGATTGACTAGAGCCCCTTGAGCCTAGTGGTTGGATGCGGTACCTCCTTTCCTTTTTCCCGTTGCGGTACCTGATTCGTTCGTTGGCCCACTCACCCAATTAAACCCATTCGCTTTCAATTGAAAGACCAGACCGAGAGGGAAGGAAGGAAGAGTCCCGAACCTCTAAAGATGGAAGGAAGCCTGTAAACAGGAACCAGATGCCTTTAAACTGGAGCCTATCATCTTTTTACAGAAGCCTTTACCCTCTCAACAGAAGTCGTTCACCAGGAATAAGCCTGTAACCATTCAACCTTCAGCCTTAAAACTCCAACCCCTTAAGCCCAGTAGCCAACCTTTAACCTTTGAACCTTATAAACACGAGGAAGTCTCATCTTACAATGATCCTCCATCTCCTCATACTGAACATGTTTTGCCTACACCTACAGAGGGCGACGATGATAAACCACCTTCTAATGATGAGCACGGACCACTTACATCTATGGTCTACTCATCCTTACCACACAACGACTACATTTCTGAGCATGACTATCGATTGCAAGAATCACCATCCAGGCGGTCGTTCCACTTCTTGAGCTAACACATAACGATCATGATTGTATGCAAGACAACATACTTAAAGAATCATTGCTTGAATCTGAACAACAGTAAGTCATTTCATTACTATAAACACGATGAGTCGTTGTCTGAATTACTTACCAACATGTCCCCTACCCTAACGAACATTTCTTGTGCGACATATACAATAAGTCCTCGACTCTGGCTAGTTAAAGTAAACCTGCAACTGGGGCACCCTCGTGTGAAACAGAGGCCAAGCATCAAGACACGCCTCTTTACGTAACTGTATTTTCAAGCGCTTCTCTAAACGTAAAAAC
>Ga0233336_1000184_pt1 | contig 11481 bp, 7 predicted proteins | sample GEONDECOMP225_FD_183636 | JGI IMG/M metagenome (GOLD analysis project Ga0233336, IMG submission 183636) | Leaf litter microbial communities from Shasta-Trinity National Forest, California, United States - GEON-DECOMP-225 | ecosystem: Environmental > Terrestrial > Plant litter > Unclassified...
GGAAGAACCAGGCATGCCGGTGCCCTTTGATTTAGGTGACTAGGTAGGCATTCTAGTGAATGAAAAGGTTGGAAGATCTGGCCAAAGAAGGTGATAGCCCTGTATATAGCCTCATGGTTCGATTATTGAAGTCAAACGCAGCGTGTTGAAATTAGGATCGCTTCGTAGCGAGAAAGGGGGACCACTCTCTAAGCCCAAGTATTCCTCAATGACCGATAGCGTACAAGTACCGTGAGGGAAAGGTGAAAAGAACCCTAGGAAAGGGAGTGCAATAGAAAAGAAATCCGGTGCAAACAATCAGTCGAAGGAGCGAAGCAGCAGCTCACCCTAACGGCGTACCTTTTGCATAATGGGTCAGCGAGTAAATGGGAACAGCGGCTTAAGCCATTAGGTGTAGGCGCTTTCCAGCCAGGGAATATACCAGTTGTGACTATTTGACCCGAAACCGATCGATCTAGCCATGAGCAGGTTGAAGAGAGCTCTAACAGGCCTTGGAGGACCGAACCCACGTATGTGGCAAAATGCGGGGATGACTTGTGGCTAGGGGTGAAAGGCCAACCAAGATCGGATATAGCTGGTTTTCCGCGAAATCTATTTCAGTAGAGCGTGCGTTTAATATGGCCTGAGGTAGAGCACTCAATGGGTGCCGGGTGGCCCAAAGCTTTACCAATCCCAAGGAAACTCCGAATACAGGCTTAATCTATCGTACAGACAGACTTTGGGTGCTAAGATCCAGAGTCGAGAGGGAAACAGCCCAGATCGTACGCTAAGGTCCCTAAGCAATCGCTTAGTGGAGAAGGAAGTGATCGAGCTCAGACAACCAGGAGGTGGGCTTGGAAGCAGCCATCCTTCGAAGAAAGCGTAATAGCTCACTGGTCTAGCTCCATGGCACCGAAAATGTATCGGGGCTCAAGTGATTCACCGAAGCGACGAGACCTTGGAAGCGTTAAGCGGGTTCTAAAGACCCCCCCGGAACTAAAGAAGTAATTGGGACGAGAAAGCGCCAACCAAGTGTCAGTAGCGGGACGTTCTGTCAATCGGGTCAGTCAGGTTGCTTGCCCGACAAAGGAGGGGAAGGGACAACACCTGGAGATATCAGAAGTGAGAATGCTGACATGAGTAACGAGAAATCATGTGAAAAACACGATCGCCTGCCAGTTCCAGGGTTTCTGCGTTCAGTCAATATTGAATGAATGCGAAAGCGCACTTCTTTTAGGGTTTCAACTTCCAGGAAACAACTTCGAATTGGGAAGGCGATCCTTCCAGTGAACTAACCGTACCCCAAACCGACACAGGTGAACAAGTAGAGTATACTAGGGCGCTTGAGAGAACCATGTTGAAGTAACTCGGCAAAATGACCCCGTAACTTCGGTTCTTTATTTCTCTATTCCCACCCAACCGCTCTCCCTCCTCTTTCTGGAATACCACTCTTTTATCCTTTGAAGCATTCATCAAAAGGAGCCCTCCCCAACGGAGTGAAATGATATGGCATAGGAAACGCGGCCCGCAGATCCGGGTCGGTAGATCTCGACGGGGACCGAGATCGCATAGGTTGGTCGAGAGCCGATCGGTTCGAGCAATACATTGTTTCGGATCTAAAACCGTCCCCCTTCCCCCGTACCCCTTCCCTTCCCTCACCACCAGCAATCACCACAAAATCTCAATCAGGTTTACAAATAATGTACCTCCCCCCCTTCCCTGTCCTTTCTTTTCTATTTCCATTTATCTTATCACCCCGAGAAGAGGGCTTTGGCTCGGTATCCAAATATTTGGTTTCTAGGCGCAAGTAGGCGCTTGTCTAGTTAGATTGTAGCTGTTATTTCTTATTTAGTTAGATTGTAGCTGTTATTTCTTGATGTATGGTTTTATATTGGATGTTTGTTTAGGATTATTCAAAATTGTTGAGCCGTATATCTGTGTTGCTAACATTTTTATTATTCTATTTAGGATTCTGGGTATATAAGTTGAGAATGGGCTCTTGGGTATGCAAGGTTTGGGTATGCAAGGTTAAGTTCTGGCTTTGGGGCTTATAGATGGAGGGAAGGAATGTCTGTGTTATTAAGATCTTCCGTTTATTCCACGAATGCTGGCGTGGGTGATGGGGGTGAGTCAGGTGATTCAGGTTTGGTCAAGATAGGAAATTTAGGAATCTTATTTTTGGTAAGTAGATTCTGGATTTATTGTTTTCGATCCAACTGATAAGTGAATAGCTCCAGAGTCGCTTCACGACTCTTACGCGAACACTAGTATTCACCGGGGATGTCTGTTTTCGTTTTTAGGTGCGTCTCGGCCGGAGGGAGGTGGGATAACTAAAGGCGAAGGAGAGGTTATCAGCCGAGATGCGCGCCTATCTATGTTCCGGTTTGTTTTCTAACCGGATTGATTGAAAGGAAGGCAGCAGTGATACCAGGGTGATACCCCGCCTGGCCTGGTTACATCAAAAGAAAGGTATCAATCGCTGTCGATCGATATAGTCGAAATGGTGAACAGCACCCCATTCTCCTTTATCCCCATTCTCCTTTATCCCCATTCTCCTTTATCCCCATTCTCCAATACGCCCGCAGTCTCGCATTTCCTTCAATACGCCATTACATTACCGCTTTCTGTTCAATCCGCATCCATGCATACACGCTTTCTGTTTGCATCCTCGCATACCCATACACGCTTGCTTCCACGCCATTCAGGTCAAGCCGCTACTGCCAACATCACATCCGTACTCTTCATTCACGATCTGCGTCCACACCCAACTCAAGACCTAGCACACGCAATAACTTGAAGTCTATCTCTGAATAAATATTGACCCGTAGACCTGGCTGGAAGGGATGCATCTTACAAAGTTCTGTCTCGGCTATGGCATTCACATGGATTGGTTTTTACATCATTGCTTGCTCACGAGGAGCGGAGCCACTCGATCGACCATCAAGAAATCAATGAATTTAGATAAGTCGCTTATATATGAAATGCATGCTTACTTCGATCGTTCAATGGAAAAAACTCTATCCTCTAGACTAATGCTCTTATTATACGATGCATTCTTCGCATTCTTCGCACGGAAATATCGATATGAATCGATCAATTTTGCCCATCTAGTTCAGCTCCCGATTCAGTAGGTAAATATGCATATGTATCTATATACAATGCATTCTGGTCGATTTGGATGTTCGTAATGCATAGTGGAATATCGACGCGTTTTTTTATATCTGTGTCTCCTTGGAACGTAGAGGAAATGTGAATAGAATTGCTATTTTACTCTTATTTCACGATGCAGGGTCAATGAATGTATAGAATCTTGATCTAATCCGTATCTGATTCATCGTAACAGGTAGCATCGTATATAGAGGAATAGATACTTTACAGAGAGAAATGATTAGTAATGCTTAATATATGAAACACCCTAGTTACTGTTAATGGTGATATCAAATAGAAATGAATGGCGACTTTTCATAAAGCAATGAATGGAAATATCCAATAGTCGTCGGTGTTCAAGCTTCATAGCCAACGCGTTATCCTACTTACTGTAAACTGGTTAGCTACTTCTAGTCTCTATGCTAGATACAATGATTATCAGTTGTTGTTGGTTCAGTGTTTCATAGCGCAATATATTCTTCTATAGTATTATTCTTTGTTCCAGTATCTAATCCAATCCCAATAGAAAAGGAAAGTCCGAGGACACTCTAAGAATTAATAAGGCTTGTTGGGTTGTCTTATTGGTTTCGTAGTTTCCAAGTCCAAGTTCTAAAGAAAGAATCTTATTGGTAGGTAAGCGTGGTAACCCAAAGCTCTTAGAGAGACCTTGTTGCCCAGGTTCGTGGTGAAGCTGAACGAACGATCCATGTCAAGATGATGATGAGGGGTTGTTGTTAGGGTGCCAAGATTCCCGGTGTCATAAATCAATGAATAGGGTAGGTAGTCCCTAATGGGATAAAAGACGCAGGGTCATATAATAAAGGAATAGCTTTGTGGTCCCTCCTCCTTCTGCCCCTATGAATAGTAGGTGGCTCCTATTAATCTAAGGTGGTCCCTTAGCCCTATGAATCTAAGTAGGTGGCCCTTGTGGGTTTTAATAAGTAATTCTTGGGTTTTGTTAGGGTGTCAGGGTTATCCCCATTCAGATAAATAGGTTCTTTTCAAAACATAAATCCAAAGAGTCTTTCCTCTCTGCAGAGTCTGAACAACAAAGAATATTCTTATATCCCAATGACCAAGATTTTTATTTCCTTAAGACTAAGAAGAAAATACAAGAAATATGGATGAGTGGATTCAGGAAAGGTGTCAAGTATCCAAATAGAAACATGATCTGTCCCTTCCGTTCGGTATGAGACGAAAAGTCGAAGTGATATACAGATCTGGATGCATGAAGTAAAGTAAAGGTAGAGGAGCCATGGAAAGTAAGTAACACTATATATAGCTATTCCCCACAGCATTCAGCAACACGTATAGAAAGGAAGAGCAAATGGAAGGAAGGTCTAATTACTCCTCTCACATTGATAGACCAACCACGCTTCACAAAAATAGGGTTGTCACCAGCCTTTAGTAAAGTATCCGAAGGGCTTTTACCACGTCTCCCGAGCTACTTCAGCTCAGTACATATGGCACAATACAATTGAACAGGTCGAGGTCAGGATGGGATCGGGTGTTTTTGTCGCCTTGCTTACTACGACAAAGAAAGCTGGAAGAATCAAAAAGTTAGTCATTAGGTGAATGAGCGTATTCTCATTCCCAGTCTTGTAGCGGTGCACGCTTTTGGGCATCCCTATGGTGGAAGTGATGGTGCAGGACGGGGTAGTTACTATGGGTTATAGTTGAATACCGGGGAGTTCTCGAGTGGATATCGGCTGGGGGTTTCGGTTCTCTTTCAGGGGCCGTCTTCCGGCTTATAATAATCATAAGTCTCAATGGAGTGTTAGGTGTAGGGGGTGTGTCTCCTAGGTGGAGATTTACTATTCTGTATCGGGATCACCATTAGTTCATACATGAGGTAGAGCTACTATTACTATTTGGTAGCTTTGTCCTGGCCGGGGGGTTCATTAGTGTTCCACTGTGGGTGGTTTTTGGGGCTGTTGCCTCTTTGTAGCCATATTACTTTCCCTTATATTAATCTTCTTGCGAAGACATGGAGGACCTCTATGTGGTGGGTTTTCCATCATCATGTGGGGTCGTTTCAGAGTGGGTTTTCCCTCGCCCTCGGTTCGCGTGATTTAATTGATGCAACCCACCCACCTGCAATAAATAGATTCTATGGAGCCCTATACCATGAGGTCTTCCCAGTTACCAGTTAGAACCACTCCTATCAGATCTTAGAAGCAGCACCAGATTATAGGATGGGTTGGGATAGAATCTCTATAAGCAAAGGCCACTCCACAGGTGAAACCTTTGAACTTCAAAATAGGTTCAACATTGCTCTACATGAACGAGATCCTACTTCCCCCCCCGTTATTATGATGTAGCTAGTCGTTCCTCACTAGGACCTTTATTCCCTCGGTAAAGTCGTATATACCCCCTGTATGGAGTGCAGTCGAGCTCGTTCCTCCTCCTCAAAGGGGAAGTGTACCTCAGATCAATTTGATCCAATTGATTATCCAATTCCAGTCCACTCCGTCCCTCACCTTCATTCCCATTGATAATGTACCAGCGCTGCCATCAAGAACCGCGCGAACGACCTTGCCCGATGCGGACAAGCGACTTCGTACCTTAAATTGTAGTAACGAATAGAGAAGCTTCAGTCAAAGCCATGAATGCATATATGTCCTATTTATGCAATAGTGTGTTGGGCCATGCTAAGCGCAATGGGTCTCGGCCTGTTTTTAGCGATCGTTTTTCAGCTATAGGTACTGCACGTGGTATGGGCCCCAGCATAGGTATATGGACATTGGGGGTATGGGGGATCGGGAGAGTGCGATTGGGATGGTCCTCCATCTGTTCTTCATGATGAGGTGGTGAAACTCGGGAACGATTTGATTGGCCATTGATCTCTATTTTTATTATTCCCACCCCAATCCCTTCATTGAGTCAAGCTTATGACATATTATAGGCATAGCTCGCTAGAGCACAGACAGGTACAGAGACAGGTAAAGCAGTGGAAAAGATAGCGGAGGCCGGAGTGTATATCAGGTGGTAGAAAGCAGTAAGAGAAACAAAGGCAGCAGTCTTTACAAATTCTTAATGAAACTGAAAGAGGCAGAGGCCATTGAGTCAATAGCGGAGGTGCGAGCAGAACCTGGGCCAGTTCCAAACCTGGATGCAGATCCAAATCAAGAGCTAAAAGCAGCAGTTTCCGTTATATATGATGCATATCCAGTTTCTTCTGTTAGTTATCCATAGGTTGCCACTCCCTTTCTTTTTCGAAAATCGGGATAACAGGAAGGTCCGTAGGTGCTTGTCCGCATCGGGCAAGGAGCTTCTAGCTTTGTCCTCCGGTATCGGCTATGCTGTCCCCTCTTGCCGGTGCGCCTACCTGTTGTGGCCGGTGGGAACGACTATGCAGGTTCCTGACGTTGATTGCACATAGAAGCTATTCACTTTCGATGTGGAGTTTTGTAGGTAGTAGTAGGTATGGCTGCAATGAGGTCTCCAGGATATGTTCGTAAGTAAAAAACAACATGTCTCTCAATGTCTTTACGGACAAGTTCAACGTCTCCATGCGAGCTTGTATATCTGTGACTGATTGTGAAAGGTTTAAAACCGAATGGGAGTGCCTCACTAAGTGGGTTCCAATGCAACTAGCTAACGAAGCAGGAGGAGCCCACATAGAAATAGGAAAACTAGCTAGAACTATTCAAACGAAATAGATTGAAAACTACTTCTGCACTACTGCTAAGGCTTATGAACTACTGCTAATTAGAATGAGGAAGTAAGTTGAACTGGTAAATTGAAACTCAGAAGAAGGTTAGAGAAAGGTTGAAAGAAAGCTAATTTATCTTTTTATTGTTACGGGGCTCAAAGTTGAGCTACTACACTTCACTTATTGATTTAATTTCACTTAGCAGATGTAGGTATATATTTATTTTATTAGAGATGGATTTAACATAACATTGTAGTAATGGCAAGGACGTCTCTATGTGAGTCTCATATGTATATTGATTCCCTTTGGCTGCTCCTCCCGGCCAACAGCATCTGTCAAGCGAAAGGAGAGGAGACAACAAGAAGCTTATTCGCTAGATCTCTTAGAAGTAGTTGTTGTTCTTATTTCTTTTCAAATGGCACATTATTCAACCCATGGAGAGCTAGCTAGAGATGTAGATATTGATTAGTAAGAGGGACTTATTCTCTTTCACTCTATGGCCCCAGCACCTTATAGAGGGAGACCGGCCTCTTTCGTCTTCTCTTTCTAGAGTGTGCACTACAACAGCAGCATATGGAATGATTAGTTAAACTACGAGTTGCACTAATTTGTGAACTAACTATATGGACAAGGAAGGCAGCCACTATAATAAGGGGTGCATGCGGCTCTAGCGGAGAGACTGACTCTACAGAAGACTAACGGTGCTAATTTGGGGCCTGGAAAGTTGAAACGTTTATATGCGCGTATCATATGTGAAAATGTATAAATTGAATAAGGTTCTATTTATGTTGTTCAGAACTAGAACTGGCAGAAACTATCCCGTGGAGGCTGCTATAGTGCATGGCCTAGACTCTATTTGTTTATTATTTCATTTATAAGAACGAACGCTATACCCCCAAATCCCCTCGGGAGGGAAGAGCAATTGAGAACAGAGCAGGCATGAAACTAAGTGGACTAATAGAGAGTCTATCTTTAGGCTAAGTTTAGTGACATGGACTCTTACATGGACTAGGCCACTAGAGGGAGAGGGCTTACTCAGAAGCTCATAGTATTTACGGGAATTATTATAGAAAACAAACTACAGCGGACCATAGAATGGATATGCAAGTGAAACGTATATATTGATTTGACTTGACCTATACCCACCACTTCCTATAGTTGCTGTTTACTTATTTTACTGGGTAGATCCCATTGACAATCTTGACACGTAGATCATATTTGAAGAGGGTGCGGCAGGGTTGAGGGTACATATGGGTGGAACCACCTGGTATGCAGGGGGAAGGGGGGGGGTAATTCAATATGCATCGGAGAATATGCATCGGAGAAGGAAAGTGTTCCTCGCCGTTCGGTCGTTCCTTGAATCACCCCTCGTGTTCTTCTCGTTTCTCGAGTGAGTCACCCTACGGTCTAAAGTAAACGGGCATATAGGTAGGTTAGGTTGTATAGCTCGAGTTCCACAAACATGAAGGGAAATCTATCCATATCATATACGGTGCATCCCCTAATGGTACTTAGTTTCAACCTTTATTTAAAGCACCCTACATCCTTTCTCGCTTCCTATATGCCAGGGGACAGATGCAACTGCCACTGACTCAGTGCATTGCAGGAGAGAAAGTCGATGCCGCTCAACCAATGCCTTACATAAATAAAAGGTCCAGGGCCCGGATTAGCAACTTCAAAAAGGGTCATTCAAAGGTGCTACGCTCTTTCCCGACAAAGGAGGGGAAGGTAAGGCAGAGGGTAAAGGGATAATAGTGGTGCCCTCCTAAGCGCATAAGGAGACAATTGTATAGGGCGGGCAGCAGCATAAGAGGCATAGGCGGGTGAGGTATTTATATCAGATATTACGTATATAAATAATCCAATAATCTCAAAAGGAGAAGCGGAAGCTTGGCTCTCCCAAAAATATCAATAGTATTATCTCCCCAATTGGTCAAGCAAGTGGTTCCGGAAGCCCATTCTTCCATGCGATGCTAAAAGTTAAAGTCTGTGAGTCGGTATACGCAAATAAGGTGTGGTCGGTGGTTGTTCTAGGTCACACTACCCATCCACTCAAGGTCGTAAGATATGATAAGTATAAATAATATAAGTAAGGGAATATTCAATTCAAAGGGTAATCCTACGCACGATGATCCAGGGGCGTAGCGATTGGTTGCCCACCCAAACAAGCGATTCCATCGAACCCACATGCCAGTTGTTGGTCCATCAATTAAAAAAGCTTATGAAGTGCGGTTTTGTTCTCTTAAATTGAAATCCACGTCTTTAATCAAGCGTAATGAAATAGATCAAGAATTACTGGAAGATCCGGCCTTCGACCTTTACTATTTCTTGAACCCTCCTTTTATACCTTGGCAGAACGCTTTGCTCAACAAACCCGAGCACCTGACAGGCCCTCTTTATGCAGGGACACCCCGGCTGGACATTCCACACACTCCTGGCCATCACTGCACAAACCTACTTGGATACAGAACTTACAACCTGAGGAACAAACTCCATCGGACCTTTACCACTGAAGACACTAATTGACAAATCCTGCCCATCGGGTCAGTACCGACAAAAAAGAATTCCTTCCCATCGGACGGACCAACACCAATTAATAAAACAGCAAAACATATAACCTACCGATTTAGGACCCGCCTTCTCTTACTTATCACTTTACTTATTCGCTCGCCCCACCTTAGACTTCGAACTTTAATGCTAAAGCAAGTGTTTTTTGTTGGGTAAGGTGCGTAGCGCTTGTCCTTCCGAGGGCAAGGGCAGGCAACACTAAATAAGCAAAGGTTGGGTGAAGCAGTATTGATAAAATCAAATCAATTCCAAGGATCAACAAAGACTGGGTGGTTTGCTGTAGTAGGTCTAAATTCAATTCATTCATTCTTCCGACTAAAGGTTAATAGCAATGGTATACTGACCCCATTCGATCTAATAAGTTCTGGTAGTAGTTCCTAGGGCAGTTCTGAGGATTCCGCCACGCCAGGTGGTTCCTGTGCCACGTCACCCACCCACTTCCCTTCCTTTCATCCATCGTGTAGGTAGGCTTCTAGAGGTAATAGAATGTTCTTCGTGCCCAAGCAAGCGTGTCCAATAACAAAGTAGGGTGAGGCAGTTCAAGTAAATAGAACAGGTGGGTGCCCGGTAGTAGGTCGTACCTTAAGTAAATGCAAATAGGCTGAGAAAGAGGATACGAATCGCCCACCCCATAAGATTGATGAAGTTCAGGCACGCAGTGAATCAATAAAAGAAGGCAGTTCCAACAATCCAATGATGGGTAGCTGTCCAATTTGCCTGCCATTCCTAAAGTAGGCTGATGTTCCAAGTCAATAGCAAAGTTCTAAGTTAAGGTGGTAAGTGAGCCATTTTCTATCAAGGTTGGTTAAGACGATGAGTTATTAGGTGGGTGGTTGCTGTCGCAAATGAAAGTAATCAAGTAGGCATATCAAAGATTCATAGCAATGGTTGCGTACCCCTTCTCCCTCTTCTATTCTGGCAATAGTTCCTAAGGCAGTTACACGATAAATGACTGTTGTGACATTCATGCAGTAGGCATAACCAGGTCCTCCCTAAAAGCAATTGGGGTATGTGGTGAAGTTGTTGGAGATGGAAGCACAGAAGCTTATTCATCGTAGTCTGAAGAGGCTAAGGAGTGCAGGTTCTCTCTCTTCTGCCCCACTCCACGTCTCCCGAACAATCTCAGTACATACGGCATAAGTAGTTGGTAGCAGCAATAGTATATTGTTCCCTTTCATATTGTGCCAATGGGTTAATTGGTCCAATGAAATCTACAACCCAATGCTAGAATGGTTCCCCAACCACAATGGGTTGCAGTGGCACCTCACCCCTAGCAGAGGGTTGTCCCACACGTTGACAGACATCGCACTTATATGCATATTAAACGGCATCCATGAACAAGGGCACCCACCAAAGCCCTACATGTATAAACTTTCATGCAATTGCTTTCCCTCCATCATTTCCTTTGCTTAAGCCATCGTGGGCCTCCCATATATAACATGGCTTGTCATTCATGGTCCAAGATGCATTTGTGCAAGATGCCATATTATGCCAACTTGTATAGTTTCCCTACAATCAATTGTTAATTAGTAGTGTGGACATTCAACTGATGGTGTTGGCATTGATCGTAGTCCTTAGGTGCCACTCATGTACTGAGGAATTCAACAATCTCAGTGAGGAATTCTGGAATGACTTATATGCCAAAGAGATTAGCATTAGGGAGATCATCCACCAACCCTATGGCTTCCCCATTTTGCATGTGCAAGAGGTGATCAGGCCTCATGTTCTACTTCCCTAGCTTAACCACCACCTAAAAGTCAAACTCTTGAAACACCAATAATCAATGGCAAATACCACCTTTATAGCACCATGGTGGAGGGTTATTTGGATTTGTAATATACTTAACCCAGAAATGCATCAGAATACAGAAATAATTCAATGTGAAATATAAATATAAGATACAATATATAAGACCTATATAATATTCCCTTATATTATTTAGAAAAAAGGAAGCAATGTTTACTTCCCTCTTCGAGGGGGCAACCTCCTGTGAGCAGTGCTCCAATTACAATAACAATAGTTTACAAAATATTACATAGCTAGCTATTCTATATATAGCCTTCCATAGCCAAAACCCTAACTACTTGTGGTCCCGCCGTTAATGAGGGTCAAGCACCTAATGGGTCTTATTT
>Ga0233336_1000185_pt1 | contig 11463 bp, 10 predicted proteins | sample GEONDECOMP225_FD_183636 | JGI IMG/M metagenome (GOLD analysis project Ga0233336, IMG submission 183636) | Leaf litter microbial communities from Shasta-Trinity National Forest, California, United States - GEON-DECOMP-225 | ecosystem: Environmental > Terrestrial > Plant litter > Unclassified...
CTTATAACCTACTTTCGTAGTAACTCTAATTTGTGTGGAAAAAATAATATTATTGCACTTACATGGGAAAGAATTTTGTTCTTACTTCCTTTCTCTTCTACCATGGTTACTCTACTAATAATTAACGTTGGTTTAAAATAAATGTGCACGTACGCCTCCTAAAAATCATTTCGTTTCAAGATCATTTCGTTATTGTAACGTTACAACGGACGGATTCAATTACTTAAGGTCCAACATAGCACAAAATTGTATGGACCTTTTTATGGTCCAGGAACTTGTCATTATGTATGTACCGGGAAAATACAAAGCCATATATCTATATATTGGTATCCACCCAAAAGCTAACTCCTTTTGCTTGATAACTCTTCGTAGTTGGTGGTATTCTTCCTTTAACAAATGGAAGGAAGGAGGTATCTTTATTAGGTCCTTTAAAGGAAAAACCTCATGGTGCTACAACCTGACTGAGTAACTTGGGAGATCTTTATAGAGTGGAAGGGATTTTTATTCCTGATTTCGAAGCACTCAGTTTCGCATATGCAAAAAGGTTAATCTCCAACGATTAGAAAATGCTTTGGAGATAAAGCGAATACAGTATTTTGCCAACAATCTCTCGTCTCGGTTCAACGGATAAGGTCGATATAGTAGCAATCCGTTCGTATGCGATCAAAACCTAATAAAAAAGCTATAGAGATAGAAAAAAAATCTTTCCTCCGACCGACTAACAAATACAAAGTATACCCCTCCGACACAAGTGTGCATATTCCAAAGTTCCCATTACATTAGCTGGAAGCCAACTCAACCAACAGTTAATTAACAGAGAAAGCTAAGCCCCATCCATTCTTTATTGACTAACTTACTGATGGAACCACCCACCCAGGTGGCAACACAGTTCTATTTTGCGCCGTGTGGGTTGTTAGAGCTCATAATAAGCTCATTCATTGAAGCAGTAATCGTTTTTTATATACGTAATAATACATTAATACTTTTATGTTATTATATAAGAGGCCGCCCCCAGAGGCTGCTCCCATACTGTTTTGTTCTTTAGTTATTGTGGAGGGGTATGGAGACAAGCATAGTATTGAATAGGCGAGCATAGTAGGGTATGTTATTTATTTTTTATAATATAGTATGTTTTGTTTTATTTGTAAGGAGCATAGTATTGTTTTGTTTGGCCTACCGCACACCTGCTATTATTTAACCAACTACCCTCGTGCTGTCATCTAATAGCCTTCCCACCAGTAACTAAACTCTCCTCTAAAAACCAGCGCATATAATATAGCCAAAACTACAAAAGCTTTACTAGAACCTAGGCAGGCTACTTTAGCTACAAGCCACGCACTACCCCAACGTTGGCTTACACCGGCCCAACCTTCACTCAAAAGAAGTGGATACTCCCTCCATTTATACTCCCCTCCCAAGCAGGAGACCATTTAACATTCACTCTGTTTCTATCACTGCACACTGCTTTCATTGGAATCTAATCACCAACCTGCACACCAGCTACTTATTCCGAACAACTCCTCAACCGCAGGAGCAACAGATGCTTCACTTCTTGTTTACTTTATGGAAAGGTTGTTTCCTATACCTCCGTAAGCTGGGTTCAAATCGTCTCCTCACAGAGGGTATCAAAAACCACTCAACTATATGGGCAGGCATCCTTCAAACCGCCAAACGCTGGCATCGTTCCTCCCTCACACACGGGCTCAAAACCTGAAGCCTGTTCCTTTATGTAGGGCGGCCTTTCCTTCAGTTCAGTTACTCTATATATGATTCCGCACTGCGGGCAGTAACCTCAAGCTACCCTAAGCCCCAGTTAATGAATCTATCCAGTCACTATCACCGCTAAGGTGTGACGCCGGCAGCCTTGAGCATATCCCCCCTAAGCGTAATTACGTATATAACGAGATAGATATATATCTCTTTCTTTGTATACAATATTATTTCTTCATTCGTATGTCGATCTCCTCAAATCGCACGATTAATTGGCTTTGAAAGGAAGAATAAATCTAGTTCACTTACCTATCCATGAAATCAATTCTTTGATAAATTCAGAGATTGCATAATTACATATTATGAAAGAATAAAAAGCCCTGAGCATCGGGAAATAAAGAGCTAACGTACCGGTTGGGAAGGAATATATAAGAAGAGGGGCTGCGGTAAAGTATCTTCGCACCTCTTATTTCATAGAGCGGCTCGTATTCTCGCTCCTTCGACGAACACCAAATCTTGCATAATTACATATAATAAAATTACATATAATAAAGTAATTAAAAATGAGCAGCCTATTAGTTACTCCCGCCGGATACCCACTTCGCGTAGAAGTATTTGGGGCAGCGGTTTATCTTAGACAGGTACTTCATAATCCTTAGCGATCTTCCAGTCATTATTTATATATGTAATTACGACGCGACGCTAGATTCGGTGTTCTAAGAATCGAAGGTTTCAACTCCGTACAGTAGTCTACTTGCACCGGTGACCCACCCGCCGTAGGGGTGCTGCTGGGCGGTGTTTGAACTAAACCCCCACGATGGTAAGACCCTGTGCACCTTTACTATAGCTTCGTTTTATATACGTAATTACAAAATGAAATAATTTATAAAATCATTGATTTCATCACTAGGTGCCTAAGCATAGCAATTTTAGGTACGGCGGAGTCGTGACTCGACCCTAACTTTACGTGAGTGAAACACTTCGTGTCCGGAACCGTTCACTTAACTTAATATATCCCGTTTATGATCTGAGTCAGATCAAGAGCATTATTATTATTCATTGTAAACAGGGTCGGAATCAGGAAGACGCCTGCCTGAATGACGAATAGTCATGCGAGTAGTATAGAAGCTGGAGCTAGAACTCAAGCCGCTTGATCCTGCGCCGCTGTAGTCTGCTGAACCGACGCCAGACCCATATCCAGACCCGTATCCTGCCGAGTCAAGGAGCGATTGATGTGGTCCTTTCTCCTGTCAGCCAGTGTTTATATGTGGGCTTTCCTTATAACTTCCTTCTATCAGCTCTTTTGTGACGGTTATTTGGTTATGTGTTAAGGGATCCTTCTCTCGTTTCGGGTATGATGTAAGGGTATCAATTGATGGGGAACATCTCTTCTCCTCTCATCCGGCCATTATTGATGCATCGCAGTAGTGTATGTAGGGCCATTGATTGATGTATAACTTGTGGCATCACTCGGCATCACTGATGTAGGTCCAGTGATTGATGTAGGTCCAGTGCTAGAGGTAGGGATGGCCAGTGATTGAGTAGTAAGGTCGGTAAGTTGTATGTCAAATGGTAGGTTGGTGGCAGGCTTGCCTGCTTCGTGTAAGGTTGGCATAGGCCCTGTTACTTCCGTCAGCTAGCAATAGAAAGATAGGCAGGCGTATCAGACCAGCTAGCGATAAATGCCAACTAAGTAGTAGGTAAGGTAAATAGAAATAACGTAATAGAAAGAAATAAGGAGGCTGATAGATGTAATTACTATTTTCTATCTAAAAGACTCTTTCCCATCTATATAATATATATATATATAATCAAATTCTGTATTATAAATACCTGGTGTGGTCTTTAAATAAAGGGCTCTGACCATTCAATAGATATTGTATAATGAATATACCCCTTCCTCCCTCCACCTACATTCTTATTTTCAAAGGAGGCAAGCACTATTATTACTTATATAACTTACAATCATTATATCCTTCCCCTCCCGGTGAGGTTGGGGACCACCCACACCTATGAAATACCACCATCACTTGCAGAATAAAAACCAAATAAAGCTACAGAGGCCTTGAACCAGTTGCAATTAGAGTAGCGGATCTAGTTACATAATCAGTTCCATTTCGAGATCTAGTATACTTAGCTTCACCCGCAACAGAACCACCAACATCCATATTTTTTAAGCACCACTAGTAGCTAGAGCAGCCGGGTAAAAGAGATGGCAACAGATAAAGAAGCAGCATCCGAGCTAGCCGCATACCTTCCAGTAGTTCGTTTACCCGGTCGAGACCTACCTAAAAGTAGCCTAGCAGATACATTTCTCTATCGAGTTACTTTTCCAGTCCCCCATATACAGAGTATGTTCGAGAGCCATAAGAAGCATAGCTAGATTCCTTCTTTTAATGGACCAATAAACAGATCCAATCTAAATTAAAGACCCAGATCAGACAGAGTAAAAGATGGCAGCAAAGCCCGCGGCATCTATTAATACCCCAGATCCCATTTGCCCGATCCCCTACTACTCGACCTTTTAAAGGGGAGAGGGGACACAAATTAGTTCACTCAGCGGTACATGGATGGATGCAAAAGCTGGACGATAGTACCGTACCTCAGGTCAATGGTAAAAAAGATTAATCATAGAATCATGGGGACAATACCCCTTTATGTGGGTGGGGAAATGAAAAGAAAGGCAGCAGGGGATTCTATGGGATAGTACCTTACTTTTAAGACGGAGGCAAGACCTTAAGACAACTATTAATGCATTTTGTACCGGCCAGGCACTAATTAGAATTTATCAACTACGGCCTTAGGAATTGGAATTGGAATAGACCTCAGATATTTTACTCTTTTAGGACCTCACACCCTTCCGGAGAAGTGTCTATCTATAGCTCTGTCCCCACATTAAAGCGGTATAGTTAACAGGTGTATAGATCTAAAGGCCCCACCCAAATATAATACTTAGTTGGTGGACAGTAATAAAGTGTAAGTTGTATCATGGCATCCCTCCAATGCCAATCCTGGGTCTATAGTTTTACCTAAGTGTATAATATATTCAAAGTAAGGATGAAATATGAGAAGTTTCCATGTACAATAAACGATGGGTATCCAAAAGAAAGTAGTCCTGTATACCGACCAAAGAAAGTAGGTGATAGCAATGCTGAAAGTGTCCACCCAAGCGTGTAATATATCAGAAATAAGGCAGTATGGACTAGGGCAGTTCCCGACGATCCAACCTGTCCAACCAACATTCATTCATAAAGTAGGCTTGTTTCTAAAGGTAATAAAAATTATCTAAGTGCTCGCCCACCAAAGCCCACCCATACAATTCTTTCTGTAGTTAAGGCTAAATCCAACCAACAGGGCTGGCTGTAACCACAACAGATGGGGCTAAGATGGATAAATAACATATATATATATAAAAGGCAATCAATAATATCTAAAGTGGCTCTTCCTTCGTCCGATCGATCCAGCAAGCAAGAAATACCCTACCCTCCAGCTTCCTGAAAAAGGATGGTTCCAGTCCCCATCCAAGAAACCTTATCACATTTTTCGGGGTCGGACAGGAAAGTATAAGCATGTGCGTGCTTGAGGGCAGGAGTTTTCGCGGGTTAAACTCCCCGTCATTTTAGTATATCTTGTGGGGGTGTGGTTTAACCTTGGCTATATATTATTTATGTGCATCTAGCACAGGAGGGAGTCAATGCCAACTATTAGTACCTTACACACATTCAATTATCGAGTCGCCTACTTACAAAAGCGAGTTCTGATCCGTAAATTGAAAAACCTTCTGAAATGTGATCTGTAAGTTTAATGAGATGTCTGCAATGTATGAATTTGTGGAGTGGGTGCACCTCCCGCTGGGCACTACCTAACCTACCGTGCCCTATGTCCGCTCTTTTCCGGACAGCAGCATAAGAAGATTCAGTTATATATCCGTGCCAACTTTTGTGAACTCAATCTTTACTCTAATCTGGTTCCACCCTGGCTCAATCAATATGCTCGTAAGGTAACATAATAACTCCCTCTCTTCATCGGGAACTTGGGAACTCCTCTCGCGTATGGCTCCAACTTGTTTAACATATCTATATAACGTGAGTTAACAGCTTGTCTCAATGTATTCTGATGGGGAACATGGGGGGACCATATGAGGCGGGCCAACAGACAGCAGAAACAAAACACATCAGCAGAAAAGGCATAATTTCCAGGATAACAAGGATCATTCCCAGAGCGGCATTTAAGATCATTTCCAGCAGCATAAGTTGAACAAGCATCATATCCAGTGACATAATAATTGGAACCGTAAGTAGGGCCAGCGTTCCCAGCATTAGTTGAACTGGCAGCACTATGACTAGCAATACCAGGGTCAAAAGTCCCAGCATAATAAGTTGAACCGGGATAATTCCCAGCATAAGTTCCCATAGCAGTTTCATAAGCAGTTCCCAGACCATCATAACCAGGAGAAGGGAAGAGGATAAGCCAGCATAATTAGAATCAGCATAATTCCCAGCATTTCCAGGATAAACAGTAGTCCCAAAACAAGCAGCAGCACAATTCTATGCACCTCCCATAAGAGATAACTCGTTGCCATATGTGTTGATGTTGTAGTCATCTAAATCTTTATTACATTACCCATCAGGCATTGATTTATCAATGGCCTCAGATTTGGGACAATATGACCTTTATATTATTATATTTCATTACCAAAACTATCTCTGAGATAATAAATATATAAACTTTTTGGAAATAATCCAGTGGGAATAGTGAAACACGGTGTCCTAATAAATAGTTACCCTGGCACCCTATCTTCCATTTGACATATTGAAAATATGGGAACGTGGAAAAAAATAAGAAGACGGGATGCCAATAGATACTTGAAAGGCCCTTGTCTACATATTTGCGGGGATTAGCTAATAGTGACGTCCAAATGCTGCTGGGAATGCTAGGAATGCCCGGCCCGTGTCCAAATAACCGTGAACAAATGATGATGGTAATCTGGGAATAAAGCTGACGGAAATAATGCCGGTTTTAATAATGATGATGGGGATTATGGCCTACTCCCGGTTCAATTGCTGGGAATGCTGTTGGGCCATTCCCCTACTTATTATATCCTACTCCTTCTACCCCTTGGAGCTTCCTTACCTCGTGGTTGGGCGGGCAGTTTTCAAATATATTTTAGGCTCAGAGTTGCTTAGGTAATTTCCTCCGTAACTCCGGTGTGTCATAGGATAAGTTATATTATTAAGCTAAGTAAATTAGTATGAACTCCTCCTGGGCCGGCCACCCTTGAACTAGTGACATTACGAGTTACTATATCCGCCCCCCACTTGAAAGGAGCAACTTTACTCAACAGGGGTTCATGCTGTTTTCCAAACCGTTCAGCCCGGGCGAGTATCCAAGTATCCCATTCCAGCTATGACTGGCATCAATTGAATTGAAACCTAGCATCGAATGATCTATTCTTGGCATTGAGTCCCGGCATCGATTTACTAAACACCTTGAGTACAGGCATCTAAACCTCCCTGGCTCTACTAGCGGGAAAGAGTTCTGGCATCGATTTAAACCTTAGATCGCCTTATTGGCCTATAATACTGCTGGCCATTGAGTAGCGTAATAATAGAACTATTGGTACTGCCCTACCTAAAACTATGTGTGCCCCGAATCTATGTGTGTGTATCAGTGTATGACATTAAGTCTATAACACTATGTGCTTCTGGTAGGAACTCCTGTTCCGTATAGGTAAGTCATGGTTATAGGTGAACGGACTTCATCTGTTGGATCTGAACTGAAGGGGTATTATGGCAAGAGTTTACGGCAAGAACGGGACCATCTCTCTCGTCAGGTGGGTCGATGACTGGCAACGGTGGGGATCTATTTGAGCGTGACCAATCAAGACATAAAAGCTATAGGATATTTGGTTGAGCAAATCAGCATCTATCGATAAGCCACATCTAAGCTCTGGGTATATCACGTATGTAACAACTTGTCTCTCTCTTGGGCCATGGGTTACTAAGTGCCATTAAAATAAAAGCAAAGATAAATCCGTTCACTGATCACCTATCCTGTGTCATCAACTGCAGCACATAACTAATGACGGACGGTATGCAACTAGAAGATATTCCGCGCCTGAAACTAAGTGGACACCGTTCGTTTATATGTGAGAAACTTAGATTCCTCTTACTTACGCGGTAATACACTTTGTTTGGATTGAGTCAGATGAAACCAAAAATCATTTTTTTATGGTAAACTACTCATCGAAAAAGACACGTATGATAATAACGTAAGTTAGGCCTTTTTTCCCCTTTCCTTATTAATTTGAGGACTTTTTTTTGTTTTTTTGTTTTTACGTTTCTAACCAGTTACTTATTGGGTGGGGCGCACCTAGGGGAAGTCCTTCCGGGTCCTCTCCCTACTGCGTCGGTCGAGTGGGTAAACTCCCTCAGTTTTTGCATCAATTTAACACATTTTTTTATATATTATTTTTAAAATGTATCTTACGTTAAAACACATCGGATAACTCAAATAGGGGGTTTTGGAGTCCAAGTCATATAATTTGTCTGGGTTCAAACTTTATGCGCCTGAATCTCTATACCTCCTTTATCCATAAGGGATCCTCACACTCTTATTACCTCTTTTTAGTATATTACTATACATATTCTATCTTTCCGATACCAACCCTGGTACTGCCCGATATTGCCCGGTACTGCCCACATCACGCTCCCATCAGACAGGAACGATAAAAAGTAAAGAAGGATTAGCACCGGTTGTTAATATTCTGTGGGGTATCGCCCCACATACCTACAGTAATCAGTTGTCATTCTCAGGCAAGCCGCGCATGCATGATATATTGTCGAATCAAATTAACATAAGTAATAATAGAATTTGGTATAGGCGCTGTATTTTATTCTCTAAACTCCTAAGGCAAGCTAGCGAACCTGGTTAGTCAATCAAGTAATCCTTACAAAGGCAGAGGAACCTTATCAAAGACAATCATTGGCTCATTAAAACATATTCATTCATTAACACTTATATGACCATCACTAATAGCTTTAAGCAATTTACCAAAATAATTTATCCAATATCTGGACATGCATAATATCCTCAATAAGGTGCCTTATTCATCCAAGCATAACCGATTGCACTGAAGTACAACTATTTTAAACTACTTATGCACTATTAGGAGTGTAAATAGGAGTTAGAAATAAAGTTTATAGCTTTTCGTTTAAGTGAAACTTGTATTTATGATGTCCCAATAGAGTTGCAGCAACTGAGTTCCCTTTCAAATTGGGTGCATGGGTCCACCTGGACCGAGTGCATCAACACACCACCTGAACACTGGAAGGCGCTAGCTCCAGTAGCTAAGCCGAGTTAGCGCAGTCGAGTATTACCAAGCAGCAGCCAGCCAACAAGTTTAGGAACTAAGATTAAACTACCGGGAAAGCGCGTAGGTAAACTCAAGCGACGTAAGCAGGAAGTAAGGAGTATTAGTCAAGGAGAAATAAAAGGACTCTAGTATAACATGCATATATTAAGATTATACATGTTCCCCAATGAGATCGCATATCTATTTTTGTTACTATATAATGTTTCTATCTTTACATGTTCCTATATGATGTCACCATAGATTATGGTTTTTACATCCTATTATACCGCCATAGAGATGTTGACACCCTACTAGCTGCTGGCTCTGCTGCCTCAGTATGCAAAGTGGGGGATTTAGTCCCAGTTTTAGGTGCACCAATTAACCTTACTTCTGGATTCACACAGTACATTGTTCCAGAGAATTAGAGTACCCCATGTTATAAACATACCCGAGTGAGGGGGGAACTTATCCACTGATAAGAGGCAAGTCCACCTGACGAGATAGGGTTTTCAACAAAATACGATAATGGCTCGACGTGTTGCTAGAGTTAGTTTAATAGCTCGTAGGTGGGGCAAAGAAATGGAAGTGGAAGTGGAACTTGATGGCTTGCTTTTTCAACTTGCCAGGATTAAGGAAAGCAGCCTGGGTTGGCCGAGAGGATATGGCCACGTTACCAACAGACGACGTTAGATTAATCATCAGTGTGCTGTGCCGTGTTGGTGACAGGTGTGCGGTTCAGGCCAGGGTTGTTTATGTGTTCAGATGTTAAGTTCGGTGCTTGGGTTTGTCGAGCGAAGCGTTCTGCCAAGGTATAAAGTCAGAAGGTTCAATAAGCGGGACTCGAACGCTGCTGGACGTCTGTCTATCCCTAGCCGCTCCGTTCTGACCAGGTCTCTATCTGTTGGCTGTAAAGAGTAAAAGCCTCCCCCCGCCGTAAAAGTCGTAATAGGTCTAAAAGCTAGGTCCTCCCACTTTTCCTAAAATGATCTGGTAGGCACGCAACATAACACCTTTTTCCCCCATGTGAACAACACGAACTTAACGGGACAATGTGGACTACCTGCTGTAACAACTAGACATAACGAGATAGAGACATGGTTTTAATATACGTTTATTAACAGTGCGTGTCAACTCTTGATTTGATTGTGGGCTTGCTAGACTGACTGGATTGCGGGCAAAAGGAAAGGGCAGCTGCTTCCCATATTTTGCGGGCTTTACAAACAAACACGGACGAATCTTGCTGGAAGAGGAAATATACTCAACCCAGGCGGGATAAGAACGAGATAAGAATACGAACCGGCAGGATGCAGATTTTTTACGTTATATATTCGCTAAATTCTTTAATGACCCTATTATTAATCTTAGCCTCTCTTTGATAGAAGCTATATTTAACTTATTTCCGGAGGCCCCCTCGATCGGGAGATCAGCAATTGGGCAGTAAAAAAAAACCATGTTCCGTGATACCAGTTCTCCATGCCCCATCCATGCCGTGTTGGTTCAATATATCCCGTATCGTGTCAACAGGGGGGGATTTGTAATGATAACTGTGGACTTTCGGTTTCACAGCTCGCTTTTGTTAACTGGGGCTTGAGTGAGGTGAACAGCATCAGGTATAACTGGGCTTGATGGAGCCAGTGACTTTCGGTGTAGCACTGTGGCACGATGGGGTATTACTTTGTTTCCCTCCCTTATTGGGTTTGGTTAAATGGGGTTTTTTAATGATTGAAGGTGTCCTTCTCTTTTATCGCCTGGGGTACCCTTTAGATCGTCCAGTGATGATTACCTATCTATTGCATGGGTGGATATGGCTTCTCTATGCAATGATCGGCTTACAATGACTGGCTATAAACTCACCTCCTGTCAATGATACTGGCTATCGTCAACCACAGGCTCTCCTCGGTGACCACAGGCTGCTATGACCTATTATCTATGCTCTACACTATTTGCTGACCGGACTATGACCGACCACTGGCTCTGACCACTTGTTATTGATTGGCTTCCTATGACTACTGGTTGGCTACGCTGGACTATTTGTAAACAGCTGTTGGGGATATAACGTCTGTTGGGAACATGGGGCACGCGGCATAACAGCAAACATAGAGGCCATGGCTGATTGGAATGACCCTGGTTCAATTGCTTGTGCTGCTGATAAGAATGATGATGCTGTTCCAAATGGTGCTTCTGAAACTGGTGTTGATGAGGATGCTTGGGCTGGTTCCTTTTGCTTGCTGGGAATTCTTATGCTTTTACTGCTGGTCGTGTGGAACTGCTTGTATGGGAGGAAATAATCTTATTCAACTGCTATGAATGCTGCTCTTTCTGTTTATGGAGATTATTCTGGAAATGCTGATGCTAATGCTGCTTCTTCAACCGCTCTTGGTACTACTGTTCTTGGAACT
>Ga0233336_1000186_pt1 | contig 11392 bp, 7 predicted proteins | sample GEONDECOMP225_FD_183636 | JGI IMG/M metagenome (GOLD analysis project Ga0233336, IMG submission 183636) | Leaf litter microbial communities from Shasta-Trinity National Forest, California, United States - GEON-DECOMP-225 | ecosystem: Environmental > Terrestrial > Plant litter > Unclassified...
CTAGATCCACCCGTGAGGCGAGAACGTGACGATAAACCCGTGAGGCTAGACCTGACAACCCGAGCGAGGATAGATCAACCCGACGATGATGCTGAGATCGACTAACCCGACCTACGAACCTGAGTGCTTACTGCCTTCGACCTGATCGATCTCGACGATTGCTACCTGTCTGTATCTCTATTGCTTACCGGCTCTATCTCCCTGAGATATATCTTCGATCTTGCCACCTGCCTGACTTCTCTCTAGATTGCTACCTGCCCGTATCTCTATCTTGATGCCCATCGATCTATTTCTACCTCCTGATATCTTCTCTCGAGACTTGCCTGGGATCTTCTATCTCGATACCCGTCGATCTCTTTATATTATACCCGGATCTCCCTTTTCTTGCCACCTGACGACGGACGATACAACCCGAGGCGAGACCAACCCGTGATGCTAGAACGTGATGCTAGAACCTGTGGATAGACCAATCCGTGACGCTAGATATAACCTGTGGCTAGAACCACCCGATCAATTATGCTTCGCGATACAAGAGCAACAATGGATGGATGATGAGTCTGCTTCGCTTGACAAGAGCAACGAACCGGAGAACTGAGATCTTCGATCTTGATACCTGCCCGTCGATCAAATGCTAACTGATGGCGATGAACTTGACCGCTTGCTTGCTTTTACCCTAGAACAACCCGGCTGCTTACTGGCTTTTCATTACTGCTGACTTTTAGTTCGTTACGGCATTGATTGGCCGATCGTTACTTGCATCGTTCGTTACTGGCAGGCTGGTCGAATCCCGGCTGGTCGAATCAACCCGGTTGGTCCAAGAAAGAAATGGCGGGCCGGCTGCTTGCTTAGACACTTTGATCGGTCGTATTTACTTTATAAGCCTACACCATAAAGAATGTTTGTGGTGGGTGGCGAACAATCTGGCGTTGGATCGTGCTGCATGGGAACTGCCCTTCTATTTATTAACTACAGCCATAACTTCATAGATTGCATGGGGGTCAGCACGCTATTACCATCAGCCTGCACCATGAGTTCTTTCTTTGTAGTTTACCTATACTCACGACCCACCTTACTTTACATACCTGGCTCACAGACTTTAACTTATACTATTGTATGGAAGGAAGGGCTCTAAATACACAAGGTTAAAGGCCACCCCCGCACTCTAACAATTATCACTTAAGGGCCACCCTTGCACTCTAACAATTACCATCCCAACAGGCATACGCCTTGCCCGATGCGGACAAGCAACTTCGTACCACCTTTTCACTAGCAAATTGACCACTCGTTTGTTGCTAAGTTCAATGGTCAACGACGCCACCTTTTCGCTCTTAAATTTACCACTTTTCATTGATTTAATGGTGATTTTCAGATCATATTTATATATGTAATTATGGTTGATCATCAAGGTGGTTGATGTGGTGGTTTGCGATCGAGATAACGGTTCGGTTCCACGAGAGAAAGCGAGCTTTTATATTATAGATGCGCGCCCTAGTTTTCGGTTAGGCATTTTCATGGAGTTTAGTACCTATAGCCAGCCCAAGGTTTTATGAGGATGGTCCCAGAGTGGTCGCTTACTTGGCCAATTAGTTCCCGGCAGGGCATGTTCGGTTATGGATCCACCTCGAATTGCTGGTTAGCTGTTGGTGCATCACACACCTCGGATTGGACACTGTTCGGGGAAGGAGCGGGATTTCGTTTAGCTCTGAGCGGGCCAACCCTGAATCACGAGCCTAGTCCAGCCAACCAGTTAATTTGGAGCAGCACTTGGATTGAAAACTCTTTCTCTTTTTCAAAGAATGGGAGACCTTTTGAACTCGCACTACATAATAGAGTCCCGGCACTACAGCTCCGGCTAAGCACACAGAGAAGAGCTAGGAGTAAAGCTTCTGAACTAAACAACAAGCTAAGCACTAGAGAGATAGATAGAGTTAGTTCTCTCAGACACATACTTTGTATGTATGTACCCACACACACCTAAGCATTTTTGTTTTATATCTGCATTAAAAAAAAACAGAACTACTTGCACTAATTTGAATGAACTAGAGTTTCTCTACAGCTAAGAGTCTAAGAAATAAGTGCATTGAAAACTGGATGGACTTCCGGTGGTACTAGCACACTTTGAGACACTTGCATTGGTTGACCTCCAGAAATAAGCTGGCATCAACAAAACCAGAAGGCTACCGGTGGAGACCCAAAGTAGTGCCTCACTAATGGCAACTTGGATTGAGTGATAGATTTCTATTCAGATTATTGTTTGTTACACCTTGGCACATGTTATTGTTTGTTACACCTTGGCACATGCATAGCTCACTTTCTTTGGCACCGGAACTTCTTTACCTTACCCTATGGAGAGGGAGACCAGAAAGCAGCCTCTTATTCTCTTTTTCGAGTTGTTGCACACACACTAATTAGAAGAACTAGTGGCACTAATGTTTTTAACTACAGCGAAGCACGAATAAGTAAGTCTCATTTCTAAAGGAACTGGATGGACACAACCTAGGACAAGTTAAACGTCTCCATGCGAGCTCGTATATAAATGTTTTGATGTAGAGATCTAGAGAAAGAAAGGGCAGGTGGTTTCTATGCACTCAATCCCATCCTGTTTCTCAAAGTAAAGCTATTAGTCCCTTCTCTATTTATGTCGCTAGTTGAGCCTTACTTAAATAATGGATCAACCGCCTTGAACGGATTATTAATTAATTGCGAAGGAGCGCTTCCTATAATGCCTCCGCTTGTGGTAATGCTGTTTATTCTTGAACGGAAAGAACTGGAATTGGATCTAATGGCGAGGACGCAAGCTCTCTGGCGAATATGCTGGATAAAATACTTACATTGGAACTTCAAGCGCGGGTTATAACTCTAAAACTCCAACTAGGCCCATCTCTGCCACCTATGCCTTTGCCTCTTCCGCGGGCTTACATCAACGTCAGGGGTACTCAAGTGAGACAAAGTACATATTCTTAAGCTATCCCCCTATTACTATCTCTTCTCCTAGTGTTATTAAGGTCCGTAGGTGCTTGTCCGCATCGGGCAAGGCTCTTCAATGGCAGTAGAATTGGTTTGAATAATACGCTATGTATTTGCCACCGTCCTAACTCAGCCCGGACAGAGGGGTTCTTTATCTACACTTTGAAAAGGCCCTGAATGATGAAGATGAAGATGGATTACTTAGCTGATTAACTTATTGAAGTAGTAGTTTAACGAGCAGGATTCCCAGCAGCCCCAGTTGAAGCAGTCTCGATCAACCACATAAACTTCTGCATAATATACTGCTGCTTATGATGCTTGCTTAGCCGCGGGTACTGGTGCTAGAACTACTACTAATGCTTACTCTGCTACTACCTTTGCTTCTATCCCAACCTATGTCTTTGCTTATGCTACTGGTGGTGCTTAAACTGAGAGATCGAATTATGCTAATGGATATGCTCGAACAGGTCAATCAGCAGCTTCAACAACAATAGCCCTCGCAGCCGGAGAAACTGCATCCGAAGAAGAAGCCTCAGAAGATAGGACCTAATATGGCCTTATCATGAAGCTTATGGAGACTTATGATTAAGTAATAAGGAGATACCTTAACTTATAATGCATACTTATAATTAGTAATAGGGGGATACCTTAACTTATAATGCATTCTAATAATAGTCATGCTACTGATACTATACTCTATGGGACTTCCTTCATGCTATATAGGGACTTGCTGATACTATACTATCCATCAGTTCAGTAGGGATACTATTATGATGAGGACAAAGCATCTACTCTGGATACTAGGGCTACCTGGATACTATTATGATGAGGAACCATCTACTGTAGACATTCAGTAGACCTTCTGTGCATCTATTTAGGTTCAAACATTGGGATACCCCTACGTGGGGTGACATTGTACTGGTACTGTAAGGGCATAGGGTCAGGATCTTGTATTGTACTGTACTTTAAGGGACGTAGGGTGACATATATATAGGGAAAAGGTAGGGTGACATTGATTTGAAAACTTCAAAACCATCGCAATTTCTTCACGGAGATCTTCAAGAGGAGATCTGCATGAAGAAATAAGGGGCACTCTTCACATCCAGAGGATGAACCTCCCATTGTTGAGCTGCAGCAATGGCGAGCACAATTGTTATAGAATCCATCTTTGCAACAGGTGCAAAGCCAGGTGTACAAAGGAAGGGTGCAAAGTCTACTTCTGCTCCCCATATACTGCCGACTGCGTAAACAACAGCATTGACTACTGAATCTATTCAATCTACTACTGCTTCATCTGTACCTGTAACTGTTCGTTCTGTAACTAATCCTGGTGGTGGAGGTAGTAAGTGGAGAAGATTGCTGGCCTAGATCTGGCTCTGCTTATCGGCCTCTATCTATAAATTCCACTGCGGATTCTATAACTGGAAGGGATCTTGCTGGCTTTCCCCATTGCGCCTGTCTTTGCTGCTTCAATGGCTTCTTCAACGTGTATTTCAACCAGAGGATACGGCTGCTGCCTTTACCTCTGGTGCTACTACGACTGATGCTGGGTCTCTATCTGGATCTGCTACTGTTGGTTCTACTGAGTCCACTACTGCGGCTACTGATGCTTATTTTGATGCTTGCTTTGCTCCAGCTATGCCTTTGGTTATGAACCGCCACCTAGTTCTTCAGCTGCCCTTGGCTATGCTCTATGCTACTTTCTATACTTATGGCTTTGATGCTGGGTCTTGATCTAGAATAGAATATACTGCTACTGGCTTTGCCGCTACATATGCTCCTAGGTATACTGTTAGTGCTGATGCTTAGGCCTATGATGCCTCTATCCCCTGCTACTGATCTTTTTTATTAAAGCCTGGTTTCCAGGGCTGGATCAAAGTAAACTAGGCGCTCTACCGCTGCTGATGCCTCTACTGTATCTGTTTTAGATGCTGCTGTCGGTCAGATACTATATAAGATCTACCTATGCTGGTAGTGCTACTGATGCTGGGTCACGATCGCTATCTCATGAAGGAAAGTACGCCGCCATGCTGTGGGAACTGAATAAATCTACCCATCATGGTTTGGTAAACATCAATTGGTAGGTTGAGTAGGCGGGCAATCAGGCTAGTGCAAGCGCAATAGGGGTTCGGGAGGTCCACAAAGCAGAAGACAGGCTTTCAACAGGGTGATAACTAGAGGCAGGCCATGGCAAAGGCAGGAACTACATAAAAAGGCTAGAAGACGGGAAAGAATGAAAGTCCCAGAAGCTGCTAGGAAGCTTCGTTGCTCACATAGGTTTCAATTTTTCCAATGCCTTTCTTCTTCACTGGAACGTCACTTTTAGTATATATTATGGTTGTATTCCAACATCTACTACTATTATGAATCCATTCCAACCAATATTATTAGTTGGTTGAGCAGGACAACAGGTTGGTTAGCAGGGCAGTAAAGGGTGTAAGGCAAGGCAGTGAGAAAGCAAGCAACCTCAATTAGGTCGTTCATAGGCACTTCATTCTCTTGATCGGCATTCACTTGATTGGTACTTCATGCTTCATGGGAGGAGGATGACTTACATATATATATATTATATATTTATAAAAAGCCCCAGAGCGGATGGACGAGTCAGAGGTCGAATGAAAGTGACGATATAACGTGCTAGAAAGACAATTGATAAAGTTTTCGCAACTGGTAAGATCGTTCTTCCTTTAACCCAACCTTCAGCTTTCTCTTTATTTAAAATAAGAGCCTATTGGCCAAGGACATACTTCTCTTTACTGAAAATAAGAGCTTGCTGGCCGAGGATCATATTAATGAAAACACACTCGAAATAAAGGTTGACGAGGTTGGCATCGCTTCTGATACTGGTATCGTTTATGAGAGTGGTATCGCTTATGAAAGCGGCATCGTTCATTAGACTGGCGACTGGTATTGCTTATGAGATTGGCATCGAAGCATGTTGCTAAAAGACCATTTAGTCGGTAACTTTGTAATGAACTCTTTTTTCTCATGAATGGATGGCTCGCTCTTAGCTTAAGTGAAAGTAATTACGTAGCGCCGCTAATAAGTTGTTCAGAGAGGTGAGTATACCTCCTATCTTTTTGGAGCTGGTTAGAAACATGTTATTATCAGCAGTTTTTCAATTTAACCAGGTAGTTTGTTCATGATTCTACAGCAAGTAGGTTGGTTCATGATCAGGGTTTTATCCTTCAGGGGCTGACCTTGAATCAATACGTTTTTTCACCCAACTTATATAATTGCCTAGCTTCTGTCAACGGACTGTAATTTATTTGCTTGAACGTCACAAGTGGGTTTAAAAGAGTCACTCTTCCCTCAGAGAACTCGTTCACTTAGTCGTTTTCGTTTAAGCTTCCTTTGATTTATGGTTGGCTTTAATTCAAGTAGTAAGTGTATTCAATAAACTTTCCTTCAAGTGAACATCCTTCATCTTTCTTATAGTAGCGCCCCTTAAGCCCTAAGCTTATTTCTATTGCCTTGCAAAAGCTTGGCCCTCAGGTTTAGGTGGGGACGGACCAAAGCAATATACATCTTTTATTACTGGGTTAATAGACTATATTTAAGGTAGGAACTATGGGGGTTTATTACTGGGGGCTAATAGACTCTATTCAAGGTATAAACTATTCTGGTAAGACGGATGGTTATTCGGGTAAGAGACAGGTAGGTCCGGTAAGTAGGGAGGGGTCCTGTTTTTTCTGCCTGCTTTAATAATACTTTGACACAATGACAATAAATATAAGCAATAGAAGCTTGGATCATAAGATTGCATCATAATATTGAATCATAAGATAGCATTGGATCACCAGGTAAGGCTCATGGGTGCACTTCTATTTATTGGCATTTGACTTCATCTTTTGGCAGTCGACTTCATCTTTTCTATTTACTTACTAAAACGTATTGGTCGGGGATAGTGACCGAGGAGCTGTGGTAGGTAGCGAGAAACACGTGTTTAAAGGTTCCTTGAGACGGTTTACCACATTCACTTAAGCTCCCTTTGTTAAATCTTCCTTCACTTAAGCGCGAGCATTCGTGGGCGTAAGGTATGGAGACTAACCATCAGATGGAAACTCAATAAAGCTTAGTTTATTGATTGAATCGCCTTACATATTTTGAGTGATCACGTACTTGCATTAATCCTCTTTCAAGTAGTGATCATGTATTTGAACCAATCCTCATTTGAAGGAACGCGTATTTTAAGAAACATCCTCAAACGTGTACCTTTGCTAGCATCCTCCATAGTTAAGGGTAGGAGACCAATAGCACTGATGATTGCTTAAATGACTTGCCTAGCAAGATATTTCTATTTATACCAATCTATATCAAGCTGGACCGTTCTTGACCTTCAGACAGGTTCAGGTGAAACAGGCTCAGGTGAGGCATGAAAGGGTTAGGACCTCAATAACATATATTTTTGAAATGGCTGGTACTTAATCCCTAACCACTTTAATTCAACCACTAGAATTTGAGGTGAGCATTCATAAGCGTAAGGTAAGGACCCAACAACACCACCCTTCTTCGTAAGCTAAGGTAGGGACTAACTGCACCTTATCTTTGTTTTGTAAAGTAAGCATAGGTAGGGTATGTACCCTCAATGGCCGGTTAGCCAGTCAGTCAGTCAGTCACTATGAGCCATATTCAGATGAGCACCGGTATCACATACATATATTCTTATTGGTAGTGAGGTATTCGCAATTAGTCGGGCGTGATAAGGCAGCTTTATAAGACAGCTTCTATTCAGGTAAGTTTATCGGGGTGAAGACCATCACAACAGTCATGTTTTCCTATTAGTATAAGAGCGCGCACTCAGGGCAGGTATTAAAATGTTAGGAAGCGTAACACCCGACCCAAGTAGGGCGAGGTCAGGTCGGGACATACATATTTTATTTCCGGCTGGTACTTGCCCCTAACCACTTGAATTCTTTCATTCAAGGTGAGCAGTCATAAGCAGCATAAGAAGGTAAAGACCAAGCGGAAAGAGGAGCAGCTCCACAAGGGGCGAGGTACGTTAAGTGAAGAACCCTAACTTGTAGTTCGTGAAATAAAGAATGACCCTCGCATAATTACATATCGCATAATTACATATATAAATAATTTACCATAAACCAATAAGTCTGAATCCAGGAATTTATTTATTTCCAAAAAAGCCCGTGAATGCTCTAAGTTAAAGCAGGTAATGGATCCGATCTCTATATAAAGGTTCTTCATTAATACGTAATGTATGTCAGGTGGTGTGAGTTAGTAACAGTAACTTAAACTAAAGTTAATAAATCCTTTTGGCAAAAGGTAATACAACTGGTCCTGTACCAAGTAAGACTATTGAAGCAAGTGTAATCAAACGCTGGGGTGAATGCAGCTGTCTCGCTCGAATGCCCAAAGTGCTCTATGTTGAAGCCCATCCATCCGTCCGTATTAACAAAGCATGAATTCCTGGTTGAAGCTATAGGTAATGGGTCTGGTGGGTTGATAGAGTAGGTAAAATAAAGGTAGGCTGCTGAGTAAAGTAAATAGTAACAGGTTCAAATGCTGTCCCCACTAAGCATAAATATATAATGAATAATGTACCACCACCTGGAAAAAGTAATGTCTTATCCTACATTAATTATCAAATCTCGATAGAATTTGTCAGGGATTTACGTTAGGTAGCCGGTATTGGGTAGGAGATCTGACAGCCAGGATGGTGCACGTTTCAAACGGCGTCGATCCCGGGAAAGATAGTGAATACAAGGATTTATATAATCATGCATTGGATTGGGGCATAAAAATTTCCAATAATTTAAGAGCCAAATTAATCAAGGACGACTATTAGAGCATTTGCAGACTGTAACCTACAACCTAAGGCTAGACAGATAATTCGCAGTTGGCTCTCATAGTTGAGCCCAGATTAATCAGTAAGAGCCTGGGTGGTTAATAGCGGCGTCGGGAATCATCAATATTGGAATGTGATAAATATGCCGCTGCATATAGGACAAGTCACAGGCAAGGGCCCCCAGAATAAGAAGCTGAGGGTAAAAAAAGCTCCTATCGTAGAGGTGCCGAATCCTTTGTTTTCGGAGGAGGTGCTAGATGCGCGAGTGCATATCCCAAAGGATGAGCACTTGAAGAGATATGTTGAGCAAGCAGGTTCAATTGGTGTATTACGATATCCACGACTATATTGTCTTACCTTAAATTGCACCAGAGCCCTTCATTTGAACATGGGCATTTCCATACATAATAAGTTGAGCACGGTTATTCCCAGCAGCATTGACTCTCACCGGCATCGAAACCTGGCATCAACTGTTGTATGACTAATCGGCACGAACAAATTGGCACGTACTGGAGCTTCAAGCAATGAGATTGTAACAATCTGCACTGAGTAGAGCTATCACTTACTGTATCCAGCCCAGCCCGATGGCTAAACTGATTCGCCCATTTGGTCCATTCGAATAGCGAAGCAGCCATTCCAGTCAATAAGCCCCATTGGATTAGCCAAGGAGCTGAGTATCCTCCAAGCAATGACCGGCTTAGAATGATTGGCAATAACAACACTGGCTGGCAATGAGGACTTACTGCCAATGAAACTGACTATGGCGACCACCTTCCTGGCAATAATACTGGCAATGGCAGCTATGACCTTTTGTAAATGGACCAACTTATAAGGAGCACATCCTTATTGGCGACCACTGACTATTGGCTGATATGAAAAAGGCAATGCCTTGCTCCGGGCGATTATTTTATCCTATCGGCATACTGTTGGTGCCTTTCCCTGTGGAAACCGACTGGGACTTCCTTACTGTGAATAAAAGGCGAAGTGTAGAGCAACTAACTAGATGAATACATTGATTGAATCATGACCTGCCGGCCATACAGCTTGAACTTAACATCTTTACCTTTACATATGCATGCGAGGGGAACAACAAATCTTTGGATGAATAAGATGATCACGGAGTTATCCTAGAAAACCTCAGTGAAACCCCGAGATAAACTCAAAGTTTTCTATCACGGGCGCTTTCTAGCTGGAATATCACTTGCTTGGGATCGCTGGATAGGATGGATTGCCTAAAAAAGGCAGAGGAGATGGAATTAGCTAATTTCACAGGCAGTCCTATTCATTCATTGCCTACCCTCAGTTGCCCTACCTTCCATCCATGTTTGGTTACAGCCGCCTATAAAACCAGGTTCTTGCTATGCCTGGTTCCTCCCTCACTTCCCAGTTCTGTAGGGAAAAATGCGATTTTCGCTGAAGCCTGTTACTCTAAAATGAGAAATATTCCGGGTGTGTACAAAACCCATGAGTTAAGGCTCACTCAGGATATCTAGTTCAGCAAGTAAGAGAGCTACCGAGGCAGTAAGATAGAGGGATAGTTCAGCAGGGCATAGAGCTACGAGGGTCAGGAAAGGCATTTACTTTCCAAGAAGCAATGTCACCTTCTCTATAGTGAATTTACCACCTCGATGGACCAGGTTAACGTAAGAGAACTTAATCGGGCGCCCACCGCTTCGCGCCTTTATCATCTCGCAACGCCAGGTTATAACTAGTGAATTCCCCATCCGCCCCAGCCAGCCGCGGGTCAATGCGCCACCCTTTGCTTAGTTAATATCCCAGTTTCAATTGCATTTGCTCGGTTAAACAATCTATCATCTCCCAATGCCACCTTTCATTAGGTAATTTCCCACTTATTGGAAGGAAGGCACTGCCTCTTCGCGTAAAGATTTATTAAGAGCAGAAGGCCCATACTCTTCTTAGCTATACTGGAGACTATTACATCGTATTAGGGGACTCTTTGGCCAACATAAATTTATGATATCTACTCACCCCAAATGAAAACTCCGAGATAGCCCTCCCCCTTCTTTGGTTGGGTTCGTACCTCACCCCCTTTTAAGACGTTTCAACTGCTACAACGAAGCTTCCTAGCTTCTTGACTCTTTACTACCAACACTTAAACAGCGAAGCCTAATCCACCAAGAATTAACTATTCAACCCAGCATTTTATTGACCTGGCTTAAATTGCGGGAGCTCCGGGAGGTATAATTATTGTGATTATGCATTAATGGCCATGTCTACTTGGACCGTGGTGATCCGCCTGTCGGGGCGGACTCCCTTGGCTCTATACTGATATATAATAACCCGTTAGATAAGGGAGTTTTATCAGGACCTTCCTTCCCCGATAGGGATCTTGTTCTTTCCTCCCCTGCTAGGGTGAACAACAAAATACTGGGACTATGCTTATGGGACATCCAATTTCGCTTGCCTCTGGGAGGAACTATTTCCTATGCTTGCTTCTGTGAAGTTTATATTTAAAATGCTCCTGGGAGTTAGTGATATTACGTATCTAATTAATTACTGGAAGATCCAGGATTCAATAAATTGAATTAAATTAATCTGCTTTTCGTTCCTCTCAATCGAAGTGCGTGCCAACGGCAAATAATAGGTGCCCTGAAGTAAATT
>Ga0233336_1000187_pt1 | contig 11384 bp, 8 predicted proteins | sample GEONDECOMP225_FD_183636 | JGI IMG/M metagenome (GOLD analysis project Ga0233336, IMG submission 183636) | Leaf litter microbial communities from Shasta-Trinity National Forest, California, United States - GEON-DECOMP-225 | ecosystem: Environmental > Terrestrial > Plant litter > Unclassified...
CCCCTATGCTACCTTCTTTCTTCATACGCTTCAATCCGGACTATTGGTATCTTGACATGATATGATCTGTACTATTAACCTTTTATTCCGTTTCAACGAACTAATAAGGAGAAGGCTCTTCGACTGGGACTGTGACTGGGTCAACTAAATCTCGATCTGCAGCGAATGGGCGAGATGGTGATGGGGAAGTACGTTGGGCTCAGGGACCGTACGAACTGGAAGGAATGATGCTTGCATAGGTGGGGGAGCTGCCTCTACTTCTTCTACCTGTGGTGTTACCTTCGCTGCTTTCACTAGTTATGGTTCTTCAAAAGGAGAAGGGATTGGACTTAGCGCTTATCCCCGCGAATTAGATCTGTTGCTTTCACTGGTTTGTCTCTGTGATGCCTATGCTTACTAAACCTTACCATAAAGAGGGTGAGGGACGAAGTGAGGAAGATCAGGTTCAGCCAAGGCAAGACAAGACAAGGCTCTCTTTGATTGACGAATTTGATTGACGAAATAGGAATTTATCGAGTCTACCGCGTATTTGGGAAGCTTTTTGATCGACCGGAACAATTCCAGGGTATGGCATGGCTTGTAGTTGTCTTACTTCTTGCTTGATTGGACGAGGGTCAACCGACAGGCTGGATGGGATGGATGGGAGGAATAACCTTATAGGAGGGTACCGGCATAACCCCTTCCCTTGTTTACCAACTCACCCACCTGAATAACTAGACTTGCCCTAGACCACTTGCTTCATGAATCGCTTCCTTGGGGCTGCCTATTATCTTCTCTTATCAGGACCAGATGGATCAACCAATCTTACCCTATCACTTACCCTACCCACTTTTGGATGCCCTCACCTATTGCTTTAGCCAGGAATCGGGAATACAGCTTCTATTAACCCTTTACCCTACTACCTTCTCTTATGAATTCTTATGGGTACCACTATGACCTATCCCGCTGAGGAGCCTTGCTAATACGATTCTGAATCCACTGCATTCTAGCAATTAACCTACCTGCCTTTCAGTTAATGTCTGCCAACTTACCTACCTGAAGACCTAGACCTGGTAGCCCTAGACCACGAACTTCATTAATCGCTTAGTCGGTACTTACTGCTACACACCTTTTCTTCTAAGGAACGGATGGATCAAACAAACAACCTTACCCCTCCCTTACTGTCTTCACCCTAGGAAGGAGATTGAGTGCTGCCCAACCTGTTGCTGAAGCCAGGAATCTGATCAGTAGGGTACGGCGGCATCTATTAACCCTTTACCTTACCCCTTATGCTACCTGTTAGACCAGCCAGACAGACCTTTATTTACTTAGCCCTCACCAAACAACCTTTTTTATGGATGGAGGAGTGCTGGCCCTTACTCACCACTTGCTGAAGCCAGGAATTAGGGGGTACCACTATTTATTTACCCTTTACCCTAATACCTTATTAATTCTTCTTGCTACCACGACGTATTAACTTCTAGGTACCACATATTACCCCTTCTGGTTTGGCCGAGCCTATACTCTGAATCCATTAGAACCTACTGCAAGGAATAGACCTTTTATGCCACCTTCTAGTTATCCACCTGAATACCTAGCACTTATTAGCCCTATATCACTTACTTAATGAATGCTTAGGATAACCCGACCTATGAACGAACCTTCGAGACCTTAGACCTGCCTGATCTAGACCTTGCCAACTTACCGCTTCGACCTTGCGACCTGACGAACGACAAAGACCGTGCGTGGCATAATGAATGCTTCGCGAGACAAGAAGAGCAACGAACCGGAGACCTGGGATCTGATCTCTTGAGACCCGTATCTCTCTCGATTCTTGCGAACTGGAGACAATATCTTTTTCGCAAAGGGAAAAGATTGAAACGGAATATGCGCGGATGCCTACCATTTAGGGTGGAGATTGCCGTTGTTTTAGAGTGGTGAACAGCAACTGGAGAGTGACCACCGGGAACTCACAGCTGAGAACGAACTACTTCTGCGGAGTCTTTTTCTGGCAAACAAACGAACAGCAGCAGAGCTAGAAGTGGAAGGGAAGGGTCCTAAAGGATACCTCGTACCCACGTCCTTGGCTCTCAAGAGATACCCCACCTGCTCGCTGGTGGATAATGCCAAAAAAACCAGTAAACATCTTCTGTTGATTAAAAAGAGCTACGTTATGAGCTGCCACGAATTCATAAGCTGTATGGATATTTAATCGCCTAAATCGAAAGGCGGGGTGGATTCCAGAGCTGCCTCCCTCACTCTCCCCTTTGTGGTTGATTCCCATTCTCTCTCCATTTTTTTATTTAAGCCATAAAACTTCAGCTTAACCGGTTGCTTCAAGCAATTGGTACGTAATGTCGAGCAACATGCTTCTCTCTGGATTAAGAATAATATAATAGTCTCTAGTATTACTGGTACTAGTAAATTCATGATTGGAAAAGACACATATCTATCAAATAGTTGCCTCGCTAATCTAGCTTAGGAATAGCGAAAAAGCAAAATAGAGGTTTTTTTAGATACTGTTAAAGAGGCAAACCATGAAATGAGAGGATAAGGTTAGGCCACTTTGATTATCATTGGCAATGGGTAACCTCCCTGTTGGCTCACCATAAACAGTGCCACGAGTCTTAGGGCGCTTAAAGGCCTAACATTTTGAAGCTGAGCTCACATTTGAACCCACCTCGAATCATAGTTTTTAGGAGATGCAGTCTGGTTCCACCGCGGATGAGGCTGCTGACTCGGAAGCGAAAGAAGTGGATGCGGACCCCATTGGCCCACAATAGGAGATAGAGGCATTGTAGCGAGCCTCACTAATATGCATCTAAGGGAGGGAAGGACTACTAATGGATAATGGACTATCACGAACGGAGTGAGGGTAGGAGTCTGGATCACAAGCCATAGACGTGCAGACAGAAAGACAAGTCATAAGGGAGAGTAACGACCTTTTTCAATCAATCCTATACCTCTGATCAGTTGGTAAAAGAGAAGCTGTCCAGTCCGAGATAGCATTCCGGTCCAGATCCAGAAGAGGTATTTGAGTCAAGTACTTGCTAAGGATTGGCTGGCGGGTTTAATAAATATGCTTAACCAGAGATAAGTCGTAGACCCACTCGTTTGATAGAGCAGAGCGAGTCGAAGTTTCTATGTCGTCCTCCGTCCGTACAGGTGCTTGAGCTAAGGCTTTTAAGAGAGATCTCTTATGGGCGTTCACTTAGCATACTTTTTTAGGATCGTCCCCCTTATCTTATTCTTCTTTTCATAAGTCATAGCAGAACCGCTTAAAGATTTCATGTCTACAAAAAGAAAGGAATACTATTCCGAGGGAGGCTATACCGAATCCTAAGACTATGAAGAATAAGAGAAAGCCAAAGCAGGTGCTGAAGTGAAGCCTAAGTCAAGGTCTTTTTCACTACCGTAGTAATCTTAGCAGTCGGCATCAAGTCCAGATTGAAATCCAGATAGGCTTCCACGACGAGTAGACATATGAAAGATTGAAACATACAAAAGGGGTGAATCCATTAATTGGCCTAAACGCTTTCCCTCCCCGAAAGGGGCCACACACCAATTGGTTATCCTTCTGCTTCCCCCTCGCCATCATTGTCACATGTCCATAATTCTAGGGTCCTGCGAGCAGATGTATTATTTGTTTAAGCCGAAGCCAGCCACATATGATAATAGATTGTTCGCAGATTCCGAGCTTTCGTAAACCATAATTGCCCTTCCATGAAATAGTGATTTAATTAAATCCCTTTTGCTAGTGTGGATGTACCCTATGTCGGGCTGATCCCAGGAAAGTCCCACGTTCCTAGTAAGCGGGGTCACAGTGGATTGTCAACCCCGATACCGTAGTTTAGAGAGGTGGCGCGGTCTGGTCCCATCCTTGCTACACTAAATGGTTTTAAAAAGAAAGGGATAGGAGTAAGCGCCTCAAGCGCTGGGGCTTACAAAAAATAGTATGTTGAATCTCGACCAGGCTCGTGTCCATTTGAAACTGGCGTACTCTTTCTTTGCTTCTGGGTCAAAAGAGTACGTATATCGGAGTGAGACGCTACCCTCTTTAGCTTCTTTTTAGCTTCCTTCGCATGGAGCGTAGCTGTTCCCTGGAGGTTGCCGGGGTTGATAGATTTCTGCCAGGCCAAAGAGGAAGTACTAAATGTCGTATACGAAAGAGAGAGCTGTTGACTGATAGAAGGAATAGAGGGTAACACAGTCCTTAGTGATCTGAGAATTTGTGCTTTCTGGCTTTCTGGTAGCAATAGCTCTTTCCCTTATGGTCAAGCTACTCCGTTCTCTCCTTAGCAGTCGACCCACTTCCGTTCCTTCTCGTCCACTAGTTCTTTCGAGTCCATCCGCGTTCCATTAGGTTCCGTTCCGCAAGCAGACATACAATTGGCAGAAGCCAACGAAGGAAGCCGTTAGGCTGGACCAATAGGGAGAGAAGAGAGGGCGAAGGAGCAGCATATGATAATAGATAATATAGGTAGGTCGGTGGGTAGGAGTTACCAAGTGAGTAGTCCAAAGTGAACAGATTCGAGTACGAACCAAAGGCCCCTCGGTTAGTTTTTCTATAAAGCCATAATAAAGGGGACTTATACTTCTTATGGATAGGGGTTACAAATGATACATCTGCCAATACCACGTACCCTTCATTCACAGCTCGCGTATCAATCAGACCCAGCTACAGGCCTTATCATTATCATCTATATTGTCAAAAGCTAGTCTATTTCTAATCCTAAGGGGATGATGAGTAGCAGTATGGGTTCCAGTATAGAATGGGGATACTACTCATAATGGGGTGAACCCATATGGGGGAAGAGGCATTATACCATCGGACGAGAGCGAGATGCAACTTGGAAGGTGAGGCTACTCGTCAGGATAGGAGGGTGGGACCTATGGAGAACACGAGGGGAGAAACATTCGTCAAAGCATCCTCGGCACTTCGTTGAAGGAGCAGAACGACAAGCATCCCCATAAGCACCAGCTGAACCAAGATCATTGCCATAAGATCAGTACCAGGATCAGTTCCAGCATAAGTCGAAGTAGCCGCTGTATCAGCAATTAATTGTTGAACCGGGTAAGTAGAGTAGCACCAGCAGTCAAAGCAGCAGAACGACCAACAGTTCCAAGAGCATTTCAATCATCAATCCCAGTAGCAAAAGCAGCATTTCCAATAGTAGTTCCCGGATCAAAACAAAGAGCACTAAAACAAGCATTTAAAGCAATCCCAGAATAATTTCATTATATAAGGCGCCCTACGGGTCCTTCTCAGTTAACATTTCGCCTTTATAACAACGTGCAACTCCTCTTCTAAGTAGAGGGATTTCATTCACATGATGTCGTTCTACCTTGCAATTGGTACACCACACCTTTTCTCTTCTTTCCTTTTCTTTAGTGAATTCTTGAATCTATTTGTGAGCACCGCTATCTCTGTCTAAAATTGTAATCACTCCGGAGATGTGCCAAATGCAACAAGATGGTTATTATTAGGATCTCCCGCAATATATTCTCTCCTCATAGTGTGTTACATTGCTTCCCCTGGAGTTACAATCCTCTGCTACATTAGAGGAATTCTAGTAAGAGGGGAGCGGGCCCCTTATGAACCCTTATGTTGTGTGTCGCGGATTTTAGAAGTCAACCGACTCATCAAATCTTGAAACCTCCGAGCACCCAAAACATGCAATTAAAGAGAGAATAAATCACTCAATGGAATAATTCATAAGGTTTCGTAAAGTAATGAATAACAATTCATAAGGGCGCTGGACAACTGTTCTGGAAACCGTCAGTCATTTTTCCAACTTATTGCTTGCTTATGAGCAAATAGATCCAAAACCGGGGTTTATTACCCCCGCGATAACGGGCGAAACCATCTCTGGTATTTATTGAATACGTCTCACAGAAATATCCGATGCTTTACTCAGCGAGTCCTTCTATTTTATCCCATGCGTTGAGTCTTCGTGCCTAAGTTTACTCAATAAGTAAGTGAGGTCAGTTACGATACATTTCCTTGAAGCAAGCCAAAGAAAAGGAACGTTAATAAGGATGGAACGTTAATCAGGAGAGTTAGGAGCGTTAATCCTTCTAGCTCGTTTATTGCTTTTTTATTGAGGGAAGAAACATAGGAACCTGGATTAGGACCTTACTGGGTAGGACCTACCTTGAACACCTTAGATTTCGAACTATAACTCTTTGAAGGAAAGAATAAAAGCAGGACCTTACAAGTTGGGTTGACCATAACTTGACTAGTTGGGTTAACCCGGACCTTACTGGTTGGATTGACCTTTCCTGCCCTTTAGCTCGGTGATAAAATAAAGGCTAGTACTTTTTTAGGCTAGGACCTTACTAAAAAAATGAATGGTAAATGGATGCAAGGGATGGGAAAACTAGTGATAAAACACGCGGAAATGGTTCGATTTTAAACAGTTTCATCCAAATCCAATAAATAGGAGAACTAGGCAGCTTCCTACCCTAAACATAAGCCTATACCAAAACTTCCTATTTCTCTTCAAATACCTACCTTACATGTATTGGGCGGCGGAGACCTTGGATCATACCTACCTGGTCTCGGAAACCTCGGATCGTAGACCTCGGATCGGCGAGTATCTAGTATCGGCAGTACCTTGGATTGGGTACCTTTTTTCGCGTTACCTTACCCGTATTGGATCGGGTACCTACCTTACACGTGTCAGGCGACTCGCTACGCTCAACGGAGATCTCTGGATACTTGTTGGTTCTCCTCCGGAGGCAAAGCATACATTAGTATAAAAAAAACATTTGAGGATCATACACCAGTTATACACAGCTAACCTTAGCTAACCAGTCATAGCCAATCAGTCATAGCCGAGCATATATAGAAGGTCATTGCCAGCCGGTACATCGCCAGAGGGTCATAGTAATAATATCAGTCATTGCCAATAGACAGTGGTCATAGCCAGTCATACAACCATACCAGCCATATCACAAGAAGCTCCCACACTTACTTATATATGAGTCAGTCACCCGTTGAGTATGATCATACGTAAAGGAAAGGTCCTCAGGAAAGGGGCTAGGTAAGCGCCATTAACGCAGGTCAGCTAGTGCCCCCTCATTACCCTAACTCCTTCCTACATTCCAAGTTTCCACCAAACAATAGATAAGAACACGTTCAATAGGGAAAAGATAACAAACTAAGAAGAACCACCTGCTTTCTGGGGTTGGACGAGAAGTTAAAGCACACCTCCTTTTGTGTACAGGGGATCGAGAACAGGTCACGACAGCTTTCTGGTCAAAAATGAAATTACGAATAGCTTCTGGCAATAGTTAGTTGTCGAGGCCAGCTTATGGAGGTGGTGGTCACCAGAAGGAAGAAGGTCAACGTACATGTTTAATAAAGACCAGTGGAAAAACAAGTGAGTATTACTTGCTGCTTAGCTGTAGCTCAGGGAACTAGCTTCCTCGCTTCAGCTCTGCTAAGCTACTTTATATATTATGTTAATTCACAATGTTGAGGATCCGCCAGACATAGTCCATAAGTACCAGTCATAGCCAGTAGTCCATAGTTGCCCACCAATTTTTGGATTTATAGAGACTGAATGGCTTATGAGAGTAGGGCCAAAATGGACAGTCTTACAGGTGTCGTGCGTGAGAAGAGAGGTATCCCAGGATGGGCATTTACTCAATTGATTTATTTTATTTATTAACTTGATAACATCTTCCAATATAGGCGTAACGAAAACAAGAAACATCTGTCGAATGCCGCATCCACCAATCACAGGAAGTACGCTAAGGTACACAGGGAAGGAAGGGGACACCCCACATAGCCGATTTTTGGATTGTGCAAGATTAAGTGATAGCCCTTAAGATGCACCGTCACAACCATGTGATTACTGAAAAGTAGTCATGTGCAACCATGAACAATAGAGAAATAACCACATATTCAACCCTAGATGAAGTATATTGTATATGACAGCCTTATAATTTTATAATCAGCCAACAAAATTTAATACAAGAGCAACAAACCATAGACCTTCCTGCCAGAATACCTCCGACGAAAAACGATTCTGCTTCGCGAGACAAAACTTACCACCGATCCTGTCCTGAGACTTGATACCTTGCTGTGCCTGAGAGGTCTCTATTGTCCCGAATCAATGCCGATTAAGACCTTGCGACCTTCCACCGATCCTTCGAACTGACTGCTGATCGAGATCTTTCGACCTTCAAAACTGATAACGTCCCTCTCTTCCTGCCCTATCATCTCGAGACCCATCACTTGATACCTGTTGATCTCGATTCTTGCTACCTGCTTCATAGAGAAAGGGTAAGAATGAAAGGGTATAAGTGATAGGGTATGACAGAAAGGGTAATGAATGGTAAATATAGGGTAATGGTTAAATGGGTATAGGGTCTAATGCGGGAATGCTGTGAGCGTGAACATTCTTTTCAACGTTGTGGAAAAAGTAATAAATAATAATGATATAAAATTATAAGCAATGTTCATGATGGGGCTTATTGGGGCTCCCAAATATGTGTATCGTAGAGCTCTATGTGTCCCTGTTAATCTATGTCGCTATGGTAATCTGTGTGATCGCGGGTATTGTATCGTTCCTTCCATCCATCTTTATTCCATCTGCCGAAGGCAAGCATTATCGCTATCCTAATTCCTTCCTGGGGCAATCGGACTCAATCAAAATCATTCATTATTACTGGGGGCGTATGATCGAGGGCGTTTATCGTGGGTATCGAGGGCGTGAATCAGGACCTCGCATCCTGGCAGTACTTGGCTATCATTCCCTATTTTATTTGTCCCCTGGTCTCGGTTCTGCGTCTGCGGGTTGTCCCGTTCCTTTACGGTGCCGTCCTGTGCCGGTAGGAAGACTATTCCGAAGGCAGTTATCCATCCGTTGGACCAGGCCCTTTCAAAAATGTTGTCAATCAAGAACTAGCACTACTTTCAACTAGTAGCTGTAGCCCAGCCAATTCATCTATATATAATCCCCCTAAGGCCTATCGAGATATTCCTTATAGTACTAGCTCTATTGACAAAGCCATAGAGTTAAGCTATAGTGCTTTACCCTTAGTAAGTTCCACGGACACCACTTCCTTGCTTCTGGCCTTAAGTTGTCTCCTAGTCGAAGAGCATAGCGCTAAAAAGAGCAATGGTCGTTAATTGCTTTAGCTCATGGTTTACAGATTGCTACCGCTAGTAAATGTAACTAAGCCCTCATGTACTATCTCTAGTCTGAGCTTTAGTTCCATACTTGTATAGTTCAAGCCTTAGCCTTAGTAACTCGCCCTAAGGCCCTAGATAAATACTATTAGCTAATAAATTTTGAAAACTTAGGCGCGCCTTGCCCGATGCGGACAAGCACCTACGGACCTTATGTTTCACTTTTTTGTGTAAAAACTTTTACTTCAAGCATTGGCTAGCCATGTAATATAAGCATATACTTTTTTTTTCTTGCAAAATTGAGCTTCTTATTATCCGTTCCCTCTCGGCGAACCGTAGGGCTAAATGGCCTACGTACTTAAATAGGGTTAGTAAAGTGAAGGCTAAGGCTTATAACTCACACTGTTAGGTCTAGAAAGACAAGTAAGGCTTCAGACGACGCTAGGTTATAGTCTTATTAGACCCTTCAAAGAGCGTAGAGGAAGTGAGGCAGGGAACTTAGAGGAGGCTTAGGCGGGGTAGCCACTATAAGCCACCTTTGAGTACTTAATCTCCCACTTCAAGTACGTATGACATAAGGAGGGCGAGGGCAGGTTCTCACTCACTCTGAAATTTGAAACTTGTTTATCCCTAGTTTCCTTTCCTTATTGGGTGGGGGATCTAAGCTAGCTCTCTTTACTTGCCTAAACGCCATCTTAAACTGCATTAGCGCTGACACTTTTTGTTAAGGAATACAAAATTTATTAAGGGGACGGTTCGACGCCGACAATTCCGACAGAATCTAAAGCTGTATCTGGCTGGATCAACGGCTGCTACTGAAGTGACTCGCTTTGGAACTGCAAAGCGGCGGCCCGTTCACGTTCAAGTAAGGTATTCTAAGGACTTGACCAGGTTCAAAGTAAGGTCATTAAAAGCAAGTACAGTAAGGGAATACTCCCTCTAAGTATGGCAGTGACCCGTGCCCTTTATACAGCCCAGTAGCTGATTGCTGGATAGACATACATATTTTCTTTTTGTTGCGGTTGGGTGGGAATAGATAAATAGGAATAAATTAAAGGCTGTTTTTTAACATGGAAGGGAAGGGACATTGCTTCAAATTAATAATTTGGGAGTATATAACAACATACCCCTATTTGGGTGGGTCGTGCATTGAAAAGCTCCTGGCTAACGAACGTTTCGAGAGGAAACCAGCCCTATTTATATTGAACAAGAAGTTTTTTTACCCTTTATCTCCTAGCGTCCGATCAAGTGGCTTGTACCTTGCTTTTACTTGAGGATTGTGGCGCTCAGGGCAAAGGCTATGGTAATTATTAAAGAGAAATTTAGTTTGTTCGCTCCCTATTGACAAAATAGAGTTTTGGAACCCATATGGAGATGTTTAAATTGGCCAAACCAATCTTTTATTTATAAAATAGGTGGTTTGGTTGGTCTCTCGGCTGGGCATGATCATCAATCGGCGATGTGATCGGCCATCAACTGCCCTTCCTTGTGACAAGTCATTTACTCCTGGCGACTCTCGACAATTTAACCTTAAGGCCGGCAATAACTAAAATGATTGGCAGCAATGCTTGTAAATGACACCTTAAATCCTAGGTAAACGTCCTAAAAAGAGCGAGGAACGAGCTGTCCTTCCAAGGGCAAGGAAGTTACATTTTCCCAGCCAATAAAATAGTAAGTAATCCTTAGCACCCAACCCATTCCTTCCTAAGTACACACAACTTTAGTGGATACAAAGTCATTGAGCTGCCCCGATGATAGCCGATACCGGGGGATAAATAAACGCTGTTGAAATAGGAGCCCTGCTTAAATAGCTCTGGTTCATATTGTCCTGGTTCCAAAAGATTCAAGCCCTGGTTCAAATAGCCTGCTTGAAAGAGCCTTGCTTCAAAGAAGAGATCAGGGAGGAGTCCAACAAAGGAGCCTGGTTATTGAGCGTTACCGAAACAACCTGTCTCCTTCCTTATGCTATTGCCCGACCTGCTTTACGCTCCCATCAGGCAGGAACGAGCACCGGTTAAAAATTAGCACCAGTAACAGAAACTGATGACCGAGTCATAAAGACCTTGTTTAGATTGTCAATACAACTTTACATCTAATCTCTGGTAGTGTTTTAGAGCCGGCTACTTGTTTCATATTAATAAACATAGGTAGGTCAAAATAAGATGAAGAGCGAGTTACAACTTATTATTAGTAGTCCGGGAGAATAAAGAGCAAGTTACAACTAACCCAATCACACATCCCCTTCGCTGCTCAATAGGAAGGA